>Ga0213858_10001736_pt1 | contig 10423 bp, 10 predicted proteins | sample PICome_FD_160122 | JGI IMG/M metagenome (GOLD analysis project Ga0213858, IMG submission 160122) | Coastal seawater microbial communities near Pivers Island, North Carolina, United States - PICO245 | ecosystem: Environmental > Aquatic > Marine > Coastal | place: USA: North Carolina | collected... | reverse complement strand
AATAGAGTGAGGGAGATTGTTTTGTTGAGGAATATCACGTAAAGCCTGGCGATATGCGGTCATCTCGGCGGACATTGTCACATCACTGCATGCACACCAATCTGTTTCTTGTAATAGTTCAGTTCTTGCAATTCTTGCTCTTTTCGCTGCTGTGTTTGTATACGATGTAATTTGATCAGCAGTGAGTTGTTCTACGGATTTAGTTATTATCCATACGCCATCTCTTAATATAGGCGTATTTGACTTTACTACTCGTTGTGTAGTAGGATCATACGTTGGAATTGGATCGTTGCTGACTGGATAAACACCATGATTCGCTAATATCTCATTAGATATTTCTGATGGGAAAGATATATTACTGTTGTCTGCACGAAACTGCTCGATGCTATACGGATACTGAACTATTTGATTATTTTCTACTTTTACGTACATTAGCTACTCCGTATATTATATTGGTATACTCTGTCAGTGGTTCTGCCTGTTATCCAAAATCTTGTACCATCTGGTTTAAAAAACACATCAGTTACGGTTCCCTCAAGCGGTAAAGTCTCTCTGAAATTTTGATTAAAGGTAGCAGTACCAACATCCCAAGCCGTACTAAGATCGTATTCGTTTATATCATCACCACTAGCTCCAGTAATATACATCTTTGTACCATCTGTTTTAAAAACAATTCCTCTAGGAGCAACTTCTTGTGAACCTACAAAGAAATTTTTAGAATAACTCGCAGTGCTGACATCCCATGCTGTACTTAAATTATACTGATTTACATCATCACCAGTATATCCAATAATATACATCTTAGTACCGTCATCTTGAAAACAAATTCCTGTTGGTGTAGCTTCTCGTGAAGCCACCGAGAAGGTTTGATTGTAACTCATAGTACTTATATCCCACGCTGTACTTAAATCATACTCGTTTACATTATCACTAGTTTGTCCCGTTATATAAACTTTAGTTCCATCAGGTTTAAAAAACATTCCTTGTGGTGCTGTTTCCTGAGCACTAACAGAAAAGTTTTGATTATAACTTGCAGTGCTTACATCCCAAGCAGTACTTAAATCATACTCGTTAATATCATCGCCGCTGCTACCTAATATGTACAACTTAGTACCATTGGATTTAAAAGATATTGAGTTTGGGTTTGCTTCTTGAGCGCTTACATTTAAATATTTTATACCAAGTTTGTAGCCATATACTGTATCTCTTGCACTCCCTGTCAGAAAAAATCTGTCACCATCAGGACTAAAAACGATTGCAAAAGGATTGTATTCGGTACTGTTTACGGGCCCCGCACTTGAGACACCGGTATTGATATTTAAGACCTGAACATGGCTAGCAGTGGACACATCCCATGCAGTGCTTAATGAGAATTCATCAATTGAATCGCCAGATGTTCCAGTAGTCCACATTGTTGTGCCATCAGATTTAAACCATAAACTTCGTGGGGCAGTTTCATAAGATGCTACTGAAAATCCTTGATTAAATGTAGCAGTACTAACGTCCCATGCAGTACTCAAATCATACTCATTAACCTTATCTGAAGACGAGCCAACAATATACATCTTTGTACCATCTGGCTTAAAGAACAAATCTTGTACTCCAGCTTCTTGCGATAATATAGAAAAGTTTTGATTATAACTTGCAGTACTTACATCCCAAGCAGTGCTGAGATCATATTCGTTGACGTCATCACCAGTTTGCCCAACGATATACATTTTAGTACCATCGGATTTAAAGTGAACACCAACAGGAACTGTTTCTTCGGTGTTTACTTTAAAGAGTTGATTGAAACTAGCTGTAGTCAGATCCCAAGCTGTAGTTAGATCGTATTCGTTAACTTCATCACCACTATTACCAGTGATATACATCTTTGTACCATCTGGCTTAAAGAACAATCCTTGAGGGTTTATTTCTTGTCCGGAAACCGAAAAGCTATCAACTATTACCATTTCATCAACATCAAAATAACCAGATGTGTTAGAATCATCTAATTCTGCATAAGAAACGTCCCATGCATTAGGATTGGTCTCTTCTCCTCCTGTACTTACATTTCCCGCGGTCGCCGCTAAAGCTATAGCTAAATTATCCATCAGGTGTAACTACCTACGTAGGCGCCGTAAAGTGTAGTACTCACTTTCCATAATACTACGGTGTCATTAGCAGTCAAAGTTGGCGCAGCGTTACCGTTGCTTGTGACCCAAGTTATAGTGGGCCAAGTGATTGTATAAGAAGCACCAGCATCTAACATCAACACAACACTCTCACCTGAAGTCAATGACTCAGTAAATGTTGTATCTGCAGAGAAAGTCTTTGTTTGGATTCCACCATTTGCTGGATCAATATCTGTGCCAGTCAGTGAATAGACTGTTGTGATAGGCGCAGTGATGTCTGCCGGTGTAAATGTAAATGAACCATTCGAACTGCTGTATGACAACGAGCCATTGCCACTTGCAGTGTTAGTAATAATCTCTAAATCCGCGAGGCCTGCTTTTGTATCAGCATATGCTTTGACCGATTGCTGTGTCGGTATCAAAGTAGCACTATCACTCGCCATATTGTCTTCATCGACAAAACCCGTGATTGTGATAGAGCCGTCGCTCAATGAACCAAAATCTACAACTCCAGTAGCGGTGACATTACCACTCACAAGAAATGAAGTCAGAGAACTTAATCCATTAGCAGGACTCCACGTTCCTTTCGTTGAATTGTAAATGTACGTGATGCCACTTGCATCAAATGTATCACTATTTGCTGGACTGTCTGGAAAGTTAATAGCCATCTGTTAACCCTCTAGAGCGGCGGTAGGTGGTGTGAAGTTTGCGGTGTACCTTGCTAGACCTTTTGTGATACGAAAATCTGATAGATAACCAGTTAACGGTGAGGTTCCTGAACCTGAAGCGCCTAATCTAAGTCTGGAACCAGCGTTAATACTTTTTGTCACAGATGTTGGTCCTGACTCTAACGATCCGTCTAAAAACATTCTGTAAGAATTTGATGCTCTCGTAATAGCAAAGTGTACCCACTGCTCCGTTGCTGGAGCATTGGTTGTTTGTCGGCTAGTTGAACCATCGAACATATAGAGTCTATTACTACTGATAAAAATAGCCCAAGCATCTAGAGGCAATGTATTTCTAGAATCAGCTATATAGTATGTATCTAGTGACGAGATATAAAACCAACCTTCTATAGTAAAGTCGCCTGTGCCAAAATCACAGCCGCTGTCGGCATCGAGAGCACTGTCTATATAATCCCCAGTACCATCAAAATACATTGACGAGGTCAGATACTTACTCTGAGTAGTAGACGATTTTGCATCACCGATTAAAGTCAAGGATTTTAGTGTCTGCGACTTATCAATGATACCTGCGTTGGTTCCGCTCAAAAGTAGTTTAGTGTTAGTGATTGCTGTTAGTGGTGCTGTGGGTGGAGTAAAATCTGCAGTATATACGGCAGTACCATTTACCCATCTAAAATCGGCTATATGACCCAACAATAGTTGGTCAGTAGATACTGTTTTATTACCAATATTTAATTCCCAACTCGATGAATCATTAATAGCAGGCACAGTGCCATTTAAAACTGATTTACCATCAACATAAACATCAAAAGTACCATCAGATTCTCTGACCCATGCTACATGATGCCACATAGCAAACGTCAATGGACTAGTAGTAGTGACAACATCGATTGATCCTGCGCTGACAACTTTAAAATTTACTTCGTCAGTATTTTTTAAGAATATTCTTACATAATCTGTACTACTTCCTTTTATTTCCCAAATTCCCGCCTGTGATTCTGTTGGATCAATCCAAACCCAACATTCTACTGTAACTGGATTTGAATTGTCACTCAGTTGAAAATCAGAACTTGCTGTAACAGTTATCCAATCACCAGTTTCATCAAAATAATACGATCCGCCATGATAACTCGCAGAATATGCTCCGTAGTCGTATGGTGCAACCGGCTCTGTTTTGGTGTTGCCGACTAAAGTTATAGTGTGATCATTTGTTGAACCGTCAGCTATGTAAGGTAAGTGACAGGTCAGTAGGCTCGTGTTTGTGATTGCTGTAAGACGTTCTGTTGGTGGTGTAAACGCAGATGTGTATACAGCAGACCCTTTTACGACGCGAAGATCTGCAATGTTTCCTTGATAGTAACCATTTCCTGCAAAATCATATCCTATTCTGATGCCACCACCGCCAGTGCTATCTGTAAACGTGGTGCTATTCGTTGCGCTGTCGACAACTGAGCCGTTAAGGAACATTTGCAGAGACGTTCCGTTTCTTGTAACTGCTATATGATTCCATTGGTTATCTATTACTGTTCCTCCTGATAGTAAGAAGGAGCTGAAGAAGAAGCCTAGAGCATTTGTGCTATTTGTTATGTAAATATTCCATCCATTAACACCGTTTCCATTACCTCCAACAATCGATTGATACGTACCTGATGTATCACCGGTTCTATATAACCACAACTCAATGCAAAAATCTCCATCAAAATCAAAACCAGAATCATCAGGAACACCTAAATAATCCCCTGTGCCATCAAAATAAGTGGAATACCCACCACTTCTATATGGACTAAACGTAGTTTGAGTTGTATCCCCGTTTACTGTGATTGTATGAGAACTTGTACTTGAATCTACAATGTCATTGTTAACATCATTATTACCGCCGACAGATGTAATTAAAGCAGTAGTGTAATTGCTATTTGAAATTTCAAGATCAAACGTTAGCGTAAATGTAGATAACGCAGTCGCAATATTAACACCATCGCTCGCTCTGAATGTCAAACTAAACGATTCACCATCCAATGCAGTGTTTGTTGACGGAGTAATAGTAAACTCATTAGCAGTATTTCCAGAACCCTGTGTAACCGTAGCAATATCACCCGACGTATCACTCGCTATACTGTATGTAATGGGTATGCCTTCAGGATCTTCTGCTACGATGCTGATTAATGTATTTGCCCCTTCAGCTGAAAGAGTATATGATGATTCGACGTTGCTGATACTCGGAGACGTATTAATCAGCGCTATCTTATACCAACCATTATCACTCCAAATATAAAGTGTATCAGTAGAATCAACGAGAGCTTGACTACCTTCAGTTACACCAGATAATGGTAGATCATCTATTGTTGAATAGACAGTGATACCAGTTTCAACCGTGCTAGTTCCTATCTGACTAACACCAATCCATTGACTTGATGTACCGTCATTATAGTAGATATAAAGAACCGCAGTTGACGAATCGAACCACAAATCTCCAGCAGTAGGATTTGTAGGCGCGGTATCTGATGTTGTTGCTGTAGAGCTGACACCAGTCGCGTCCCAACGTCCGTCTGTCGAATTATAGACAAACGTTATGCCGTTTATTGTAAACTCATCACCGTTTGATGGGCTGTTAGGAAAATTAACTGCCATATTAGACCACTGTTTCCGTTAGATTATCCAGTTTAAACATATTGTAAATTTTTTGTCGTAAGTTTTTATAATCTGGGAATGAACTCAAAACTAGTTTTTTCGCTAGTTCTTCATTATATTCTGACATATTTACTAAAAAAATATCATTTGCAGATTTAGTAACAGAGCCTTCAGTAATTGAAAGAGTAGCATCAATAAACACAATTTTGTCATTTGCGTCTGTATAATATTTATTAATAGTTATTTCTTCCATTTTATTCCCAACTCTCTGGATCTGTTGTTGTTGTTCCAGCCGTAGTCCCCACAACATCTACTATTATTAAATTGTCATACTTATTATTCAGCTGAAATGTATTTGCTAAAAATACAACGGTGTTAGCTGCATTAAAATCCACTATGTGTAATGCTGTTACGTCCTGCGCTGAACCACTAACTGTAATCTGTACGCTAGCCATATTATGTTCTCTTGACTAAGAACGCACCCAATGATTCCGGAGCTGATGGTACCATGTTAAGATAAACATATACGTCTGAACCTATTGTAATAGTATCGCCATCTGAACCCAATGCAGCAGCACATCTCCAGAAGTTACTTACGCCACTGATATCTAATACATCGTTATTCCAATTTGGATCTACTTCCCAAAACACTTTTCTTAGTGCAAGACCTACGTTGCCTGATGAGTCGTAAGCTAAAGCCGTATTTCTGCCCCACAAATTATCATTAGCGGTGCTATTATTAATTGTAGCATCTATATAGCCTGTACCAAACAAACTTAAAGCAGCAGCAGTTCCTATCATCCCTTGGTTTTGTTGTCTGCCATAACCTACAGTGGTTGAACTGGTAGTACTGCCAGTCGTTGTATTGTTATCTAGATAAGCAGTACCTCGATAAGCTCCCCCATAGCTTTCAAGTTCACCACTTTTTACTTGCCAGCCAGTAGTCCGTACTTTACCTAAAAAGTTTGGATTATATGAATATGTGGCTTCACTTAATTGAAAGAAACTGGTAGAGGTCTGTTCAACCATCCATATTGAACCCGACTCTCCTCTGTAGCTAGCAAGGTCACTGCCGTTATGAATTCTTTGTTCGTTAACAAGAAAATTACACTGTGGTACGAGAGTTTGATGAGTGGTAGTAGGTGTTTCCGCGAACTCAGCGTTACCCAAAAATATCGTATTCTGATTACCATCCTTGCCGTGTATTAGTATTCGAGTAGAGTCGGCAAAGATGTGGATACCGTTATCTGAGTAATCAGATGTAGCTACAATAGCGTTTACGTCTGTATAATTTGCTCCAGTAGCGGTGTATCCAGCACTATACATTTCGGTAGCTGCACCTGGATCTAATACACTAGACAAATTAATACCTACAGCTCCACCTCCAACAGTTATTGGGGTGGCCTGTGTAACGTCAGAGGAAGTCCAATCACAATTAGATTGAATACTACAATACTTAGTTTTAGAAACTGTAGTACACGATGCTTCTAGAATAAAATAAGCATCACTAGTACTAACCGTTGTGCCGGACGAAGGAATGGTCGGAGAATTTGTGTTTAAACTCCAACCGCTGTTGCCTCCTGCAACAGTTGAGGTACTAGTGTTAATAAATTCGAGACCAGAAAGACTTGCAGTAGTAGACGTACAGCTGGTAATTAATCTAGTGATATCTCTAACGATTTCACCGACAGCTGTACCTGAATCGAAATATAAATGTGCGTACATTTTAAATCCTTTAGCTAAATGTGAAAACCATGTAAAGGTTTTCTCCTGCTGTATTTGAACCAATTTGTGTTATATCGACAGTAATGTAATCACCGCCAGTTACGACATGACTCATCGTCGTATTTGCTCCTGAAGTAGCTCCGTCTGCGATTGTAATTGTTTGCAATGAACTACCATTCTTTTTTACATCGAATGTGGCAGCTGCACCATCTGGCGCGGTATCTACATATGCGTGGATGCGTGATAATATGTACGAGTCGTGTAAATATAATCTTGTTGTACCGGTATTTATAGCGAGTGTGTCATCATAACGATACGACTTGATATAAAATTCTTCATCTACACCGGCCGCAGCACCCGGATTTGTTTGAACCCACTGATCCGAAGTGCCATCAGCGTAATACACATAAAGCTTTAATTGTCCAGTATGAAACCATAAATCTCCAGCGCTTGGACTTGACGGTGCTGTATCGGATGAAGTAACAGAAGCACCGCCACCTCCTCCACCACCTGATGAAGCGAATGTGATAGTGTCTGATGTTGTATTTGCCGTAATCGTCATATTCGATCCAGCAACAAATGTCACACTATCAGTTACACTATCTGCTGCGACAGTATCACTCCCTACAACAATGCTGGAGAAAGTATTACTACTTCCTCCTCCGCCACCACCGCTGTTATTATCTGCTGCAGGTGCCCACTTACTACCATCCCATTTTAAAACCTGTCCAGAAGATGGTGCAGATGTCGATGTATCAACGTCACTCAGATCATCTATAGAATAATTGGCTTTGACTACATGAATAGTGCCAGCCATCGAGCTATGTGCTGAGCAATTATAGTATAAAATATCTGGAGCATCTTGTTGGACGGTGAATTCTATATCACCAACTTCTACTCCGTTATTCGAAGTTCCATCATTGTATGCATTTCCAGTTCCAGTGCCGCTAACAGTTTTAATATAGAAAGGATGACCGCTAGCGTTGATAGAAAAATTGTATGTTTCACCACGTTGAAGATATAGTGTAGGATTCGAATCAGAAGAAGTGCCGGCGCCGCTAAAAACATACGCGCTAGAACCAGAATTAGTAACGGTAAACTTTTTCTCTAAGTGAGTAAAGTTACCGTCGAGTTCATCGTGTGTAAGCGTAGAACCTTTATCAGCGCGCTTCGTGATAGTCATCAGCTGATCCTTGTAACGCTTGCTTTAACAAAAACCTTACCGCTTAATATACTAATAATCTCAGTGTTTGCTCCTCTATCGTACATCATTACATCATAGACGTATCTAGTCGAAGTATCTAGGGTCGCAGTAACTTCATTCGATAGAGCCAATGAAATAATACCTAACTCATCGTTAGCTATATTTGTTTGAATGTCAATTTTTGTATTATCAGGAGAACTAAATGACTTTTTCATTGCCGCAGAAAAAGCTTTTTCCGATACGTCGAAGGCAGCTCCTGTAGAGTCTTTAATACTAATTTTAAAGAGAGCGTCAGTGCCTTGCGTGACGGTTAGATCTTCGGTACGTTGAGAAGACATTTAAGTTTCCTACAGATGAGTCTATTATATTTATGCAATGTATTTATTTATAACCACATCTATTTCAGGTGGGTCTAAATCACAAATATCTGGTACATAATTTTTTTCTAATTCTAAATGAAAGTGTGGTAACAATTCTGAATGAAGCATTCCTTTTGATTTTAGCTCTTTAAATTTATCGTTTAATTGTTTTACCCAATCAGTTTTTCGGCCATTTTTACGCATAATTCCTGGTAATCTCTGATCATATATGTACGTTGGTATTCTATCATCTTTCTGATACATACATAAATCGCCAGTAAAATGTGCGTGTTTTAATCGAAGAAAATGCTCAGTATCTTCACCTATCGGCATATCTTCATTAAATCTATATTGTGCCGCGCGCCTCGATAAAAAAACAACTCTATTCATCACTTCTTTTCGATTTATATAGTAGTAGCTAAAGCCTGCCCAAAGTTGTCGTTCTGGAGAATCACAATTACCGATAATTTTTGATATTGGTTCGTTAGTAAAGAATGTATAAATCAAACGAGTTATATCGCCGACGTTATACAAAGCTAGTTGACTAGTCAAACATAAAACATCAGGAGGATTTTCTAACTCAGCACATTTTTTATAATAGTATACACCGTGTGGAGTCAACCAATCATCCCCGTCAATCATGACAGCATATTCATAGTCAGACTGAGTAAAAATATCTAAAACGGAATTTTTTCCTCGACCAGGTTTTCCGTTACTTTCTGTTATAGTATATTCTAAATTTGATTCTTTACAAAATTGCTCAGCTTGCATCACAAAATCTAGATCTAAACTATTGATCACGATGTGTAAATCATTTATATTATGATTAGAGCAAGTAAAATGACGTTGTAAGGCATTTACATCTTTAGATATAAGTACGTAGAATTTTAATTTATGATGACGGTACAAAATTCATTCCAATCACAACACGATCTGTATCTGTAAAATTTGGAGACACTTCATGCACTAACCAAGGAGCAAAAAGATATGCGTTAGATTCTATAGCTGGTAGTGATTGCGAAGTATTCCAAAATTTTTCTCTTTCTCCGAAACAGTATTGTCTTGTTTTTTGTGAAATAGTGAGAGTATTTTCTACGCTATGTGCTAAATCCCTACAAAAATTTATATTACCACACTCTGGTTCGTTTTGGCCAGTGACATAATATACTCCTGAAAATAAACAACCAGGATGAGTGTGCAAACTATTTTTGTGGTTAGTATTATTACTATTTAGCCAAGCATTTGACACCATTAAATTTTCATCCATCTTAAAAACATCAGTGAAAATATGATTTACAACGTGTGTTATTTTATCGAACATGTCGTCTAAACCATCACAATCACCAAACCCAACTTCTTTTTGCCATCCACCAACATTGGATCTTTGAATACCAGGATCAATTGACTTTAAATGCTGATAATAATTTAATATGTCTCGATTGTCTATTTCTGGTAGTTTGGTTTCAAAAATACTTTCAGACCAAAGAACTCTGCGTTTAATTGACATCTCTAAATTCATCAGAACGAAACCGACAACGGGCCAGACAAAAATAATGGCACAAACATTGATATTGTATTTTCTAAAGGTTCGAGATGATAAAATTGTCGATGAGGAATATACGCCATATCACCTTGTTCTAATTCAATTTCTTCATTTATTTGTAAATTTTCATAAACAGCTTTTCTTTCTTCAATTGTATCAAGCGC
>Ga0213858_10001735_pt1 | contig 10426 bp, 26 predicted proteins | sample PICome_FD_160122 | JGI IMG/M metagenome (GOLD analysis project Ga0213858, IMG submission 160122) | Coastal seawater microbial communities near Pivers Island, North Carolina, United States - PICO245 | ecosystem: Environmental > Aquatic > Marine > Coastal | place: USA: North Carolina | collected... | reverse complement strand
GACATGAACAGACTCGAATTCCACATCTCCGAATATTACGTTCCCGCGTTGGTGAACGATGACCGAAGCTACCTTACCGATGAGGAGGAGCAACTCCTGGATGCTTTCCTCGAGGACAATCCGAACCACTACACAGTTGTGTACGAGGAGGAGTATCCTGATGATCCTGTGCAGTTCTACGGGAAGTGTGAAGTGTGCAACAAGTACGCTTGGGTATACGAACTGACCAACTGCTAAAGACATGATTGACAAGAACAACCTGAAACTCGAACTCATCGACGAACTGACCACCAAGGTGGTGGTTGCCAAGTACGGGATTGACATCTACGATGGGGAGAACCTGACCGAGCAGGCCCAGGACTACTACAACCTAATCCAAGAGGACATCGAAGACCTGATTGCGAACTACGAGAGAGACATCGAGACCTTGCAACGTTAACACTGGTTGGCTTGCACAACTGAATAGAAAGAACAACATTTGTAGACACAATTAAACACACAACACAATGAACGAAGACAAGTTTTGGGATGTCATCCAAGGGATGAACTACACAGAGAAAGGACACAAGGGAGCAGGCCAGTACCTGATCCACGAGAGCGGATTGAGCACCGAGGAGATGCACGAAGTGGAGCGGATGGTGGAGCGAAAGGTGAGCGAACTATACCGAAGGTTCCACGACGACGTGAATGGATGCGGAGATGATGGGTTCAATGACCTATGCTTTCAGATAGTCTCTAACGGGAGGGAAGCCTTCGAGACTGCAACTGCGGAGTCTGCGCAGCAGATGGTGGACAACGACGAGTACCGAGAGAGTTTCAGCTACGCTTTCCTGGATTTGTAATCATTAACACTGATTGGCTTGCATAGGTGAATAGAAAAAGCAACATTTGAATACACAAAACAAGCAGACATGACCGACCAAGAAAAAGAATCCATCCGCGCTGCACTATCCAAGGTGCGCAGGTTCCGAGAGCAACAGCAACTCCGCGAAGCAAAGAAGAGAGAAGAGAGACTAATCCACACCACCACCAATCAACCCTGGAACGCATGAACAACGTACACTACAAGGACAAGCCACCACGCACGTGGCTCCCCACCCTTCGAGCATTCGAGATTATGTTCTACCCAGCCACTGCCACCAAGGGTGAAAGGGTCAGGATCAAGGACACATGGCAGGACGAAACCAAGTTCCTCTCGTACTGCTACAAGACGGGAAGCATTATCGACCAGGCCTACCACTACTTGCTCGACAACTGCGGGATTGAGATTGAGCATATGGTATTCAATAACGGGAGCGACAACCGAGACGGTTATCTACTCACCACATCTGATTATTACACCAAACTGACATGAAAGTAATCGAACTATTCGCAGGGTCTCGAAGCATCGGGAAGGCTGCAGAGCAACTCGGCCTGGACGTATGGAGCACAGACATCCATCCCTTCGACGGAGTTGACCTTGCCGAGGACATCCTGAAGCTGTCTGCCGACGACATCCCTCATGCAGGTGAGGACACGATCCTGTGGGCATCCCCCCCCCGTGTACTGGATTCAGTGTGGCCAGCATCGGTCGCCACTGGGAGTCCCCAGGCGTACCGAAGACCGACACGGCTCGGCTCGGTATGGAGCTGGTGCAGCACACGCTGAAGCTCATCGAGGATATCAACCCACGGTACTGGTTCATCGAGAACCCACGAGGGATGCTACGCAAACTCCCCATCATGGAGGGACTGCCTCGGCACACGGTGACGTACTGTCAGTACGGGGACGAGCGCATGAAGCCCACCGACATATGGACTAACTGCGAAGGTTGGACTCCGCGCCCTGCCTGCAAGAACGGGAGTCCGTGCCATGTGGCTGCCCCCAGGGGGAGCAGTACAGGAACCCAAGGCAGGAAGGGTAACTACGAGAGGAGCAAGATCCCCCACGACCTGTGCATGGAGGTACTCATCTCTGCGATGTTAACATCCGTTGGCTTGCATAAGTAAACATAAACAGCAACATTTGTAGACACAATTCAATACACCATGTACAAGCACACCCCTTTCCAATACGCAGACTGCGAAGACGCTCGCGACATCATGACTGACGTCATCGACCTTGCAGCCTATCGTGTGGATGACCAACTCAAGTTGGCATACACCACCCAGGCTGGAGACGTGGTCGTGGCCTCCATCGCCCGTCAGGGTGACATGGAATTCAAGGCTGTCATCACCTACTCCGTCGAGGACGGTCCTCGCAGCCGTACTGAGCAACAGACCCACACCTCGGCTTGCCTGTGGACCCTGTTCGGTGACCTCAACAACGCAGCCAAAGTCTAATCACAATTCAATACACAACACAATGAGCAAAGCAGATACCACCCGCTACAACTTCGCCCTGATTGCGACTGACGGGAACAACACCTACAAAATCTCCTCCACCCTGGAGGGTGTCATCAAAACCATGAAGTCTGTCCTCTACGACTACGTCGGTGATGTCTACGACTTCGACAGCGAGGACTACGACAAGTGGCTGACGGAAGTACACATGATGTTGCTTCGTAACAACGGCCACCACACCCTGCGCTTCGGCAAAACCAGGGTGCTGCTCACTCTCTGCGAATACCAATTCAAGTACTAACCCACAAACCCAATACACGATGCCCAGCATGGACTACTGCAAGTTCGAGAACACCTGCCTCGACATGGCTCAATGCCTCGAACACCTGAAAGACAACCGACCCCTCCCCACAGACTACGAGCTGCGAGGGTACACCCGACTGCTTGAGTACTGCAAGGACTTCGTCAAGGAGTCCGAGTACTTCCTCCCTCAAGTGACCGCTGCAAAAAACGACTTTGAATGAACCACGGCAGCTTATTCTCTGGCATCGGTGGGTTCGACCTCGCCGCAAGGTGGATGGGGTGGGAGAACGTCTTCCACGTCGAGCGCGATCCCTTCTGCCGCCAAGTACTTACACATCACTTCCCCAAATCAAAATCATATGACGACATCAAAGAATTCGACGCAACTCCGTTTCGAGGACGAGTACAAATCATTTCAGGTGGCTTCCCCTGCCAGCCTTTTAGTGCAGCAGGAAAGCGGGGAGGGACATCCGACGATCGATATCTCTGGCCGGAAATGTTTAGGGTGGTTCGAGAAGTTCGCCCCACCTGGGTCGTGGCAGAGAACGTTCGCGGTCTCCTTAGTTGGAATGACGGGATGGTTCTCGACACGGTGTGCTCTGACTTGGAAGGTGAAGGCTACGAAGTCTTCCCGACCGTTCTTCCAGCTGCAAGCGTCAACGCGCCGCACCGCAGAGACAGGATTTGGATCGTGGCTACCAACGCCTGTGGCATGGGACGGGAACGGAGGGGGAGCGAGGAAGCCAAAGGACGGGAAGGCCAACGACCTTGGGTACAGCCTGACGTTGAAGGACAGAGCCAGGGCGGGGATGCTCCCAACCCCAACGGCCAGGTGCTGGAACACGGGGACGGAGAAGGAACGTCCCGAAGGGCAACCGAGTCGCCGATCGGAGCTGAATCACCTTGCGGCCCAAGAGATTGGTCGTCCTTCCCAACTGTCCCCCCTATTTGTGGAGGAGATGATGGGCTTCCCGAAAGGCTGGACGGTATCACCTTTCCAAGGTGGAGAAAGGAATCAATAAAGGCATACGGTAACGCCATCGTCCCACAGGTAGCCTATCAAATATTCAAAGCAATCCAATCACAATGAGCAAGCAACTACCACAGCACCTGAAGGAGTACTACGAATCCCCCACCCCCATCCGCCTGCTGGCTAACGCCCTAGACAGGCGCATCCAAACCCACGCAGGGGTACGCACGGTCGGGCCAGTATTCCTTACGCAGCACCTGAAGGAACTCCTCGAGGAGATGAACTACACAATCAGTACCGATGAATAAAGTCCGATTCCATCTCGCCACAGGGGAGAACTACATGAAATGGCAGGTCCGATCGGGGGACAGCGTCACCTACTACGACCCGCACGAAGTCTCCCTGCGCATGACGGGCTGCCGCCTGCGCAACCAGCGTGGTACGGCAGAGAAAATCCTGAGCGGGGAGAACAAGACAGTGTGTGCGTGGGTGGAGTGCGAGTCCGTACAGGTTCACCCCCCTACCCCCGCCAAGTCCCCTATCAACCCCGTCCGATACAACCCACGCAAGTTCCCGCACTGGTTCAACCTTGCCCTGGAGGACATCGACAACCACACCTTCGAGGCTTTGGCTACTGACAGCAGGCTGATCTACGAGGCATGAAGCAAATCACAACTGGTGTTAACGACCTTGACAAGTAAGAGAAAAGAGTATAGTATTACACAACAAACGAAACAGTACAATGAAACAATCCAAGCAAGAGCGCACGGTAGCATGGAACAACCTGAGCAGGCAGGTGCGCGACCTCCAGGAGAAGGAACACAAGATGCAGGTCTTCCTGCGTATCCTAAACAAAGAGGCTGTCATCCACGACGGGGTATCCAATAGCTGCAAGAAGAAGTTCGAGGAGCTATGCAACGACATCATCCCCAATGAGTGAAGACTACACCACCGAACCGAGGCTGATCCCCGTCAAGTACCTCGACTACGAGCTGCGGGTGAAGGCCAATAAGCTCCTGGACATGGTGCTGAACATGAAGACGATGTACTTCGACCGCGTGAGCGAGAAGGAGATGGAGCGCACCAAGCCGTACTTCGACCAAGCCTACGCCATAGCGTCAGACATCTGCGAACACTACGACATACTCAAGTACAACAAGGACATCCTCCACGATCCGTCGGAGAAGGAGAACCGAACCAAGGGATTCTAATGATAACACAAGCACACCTCGACGACCTATGGGGGCAGATAGATGAGATGAGCGAACGCCTACTGGACAACCCAGAGGACAGGACCCTCGCCATCATGCTCAACGGTACGCTCGACAACTACAACGCTAAACTCAAACAGTACAATGAACATACGCACTACCCCCGAACAGCATCTGGCAATGATGCGAAGCATAGATAACGTCATGAAGCACCTCGTCAGCGAGGACAACCTCCCCCTGTACAAGGAGATGGTTGCGGTCAGGGAGTACCTGCAGCAACTGGCTGACGACTACGCCATGATGAGAGCGGCTATCGACCGCATGGCAGTCAACGAACTCGCCGCCCACGACAACCGATAACAACAACCCCTAAATACAATTCACAATGCAACAAGCAAACAACTGGACCAAGGAGGAGGTCCGCACACTAAACACCCTCCGCAGCAAGAAGGTAGGATTCAAGTACATCGCCAAGGTGCTTGACCGAACCGAGATGTCATGCCGATCCAAGGCGTACTTCCTGGACCACCCCGACTACGAGAAGAACCACCGCAAAAAGAAGCGCACCTCATCCCGTGGGCAAATCAAGACCCTGCAGAACGAGGTCAAGGTCTACAAGGGCAAGATTGCCGACCTAATCAGAGAGAAGAACGAACTCACCAAGCAGCTCGTCGAAGCGCGGGAGGTAGGGATAGAGTTCAGCAAGCGGCACGACGAAGCCGAGGGGGTTATCAAGGCCATCCAGCTCAACATCCGTAACTACGAACAACGCAAAGCGCAATGAACATACAGTACCTAGTCGCATGGAGCACCGACAGCGGGAAGGGGTGGGGTAGAGAGTACCGTACCTTCGAGGACTACCCCTCCGCAGAGCTGTTCTACGACAGCCTCAACAACAGGCCCGACTGCTACGAGGGGTTCATCACTAAAGTTCAAGACGAGATAGCATGAAGAAACTACTGCTCATACTCCTTGCAGCCGTTGTATCCTGCGGATGCATGGACGCCCCGATCATCAAGTACAGGGAGTGGGACCCCGACAAGCCGTTCATCATGAACGCATGGTACAAGGCCGACGACACGTACTTCTTCCAGACCCCATCGGAGTACGTAGCCAGGGGTGAGTTCGAAAGAATCACGCGTCACAAGGTGGACACCATCCCCTTCAACAGGTACGGATTCTACCTCTGGTCAGACGGTCACGGCATGTACTACCTAACTCAAAACAAGCGATGAATAACAAAGAACAATTCCATCGGATGATCTTCTGGACATCCACCGCCCTGCTGTTCACCAGCATCCTGGTGGCATGCATCTACCCGTTCAAGGACGGGGACATGCAGGTAGTGTGCAGGGCATACCCATCCAACTACGACCTGTGGCAGTACGCCCCCATCGAAGAGGTCACCCCCGAGCATCGGTGGTGCAGCAACTGCAACGAGGTGAGCGGGTTCAGCGTAGCCTTCGCCTCGGCGTGGAACATCTTCAACGAAGACACCATCAGGTTCTGCGTAGAGTGCCAAACCCTTGGGGACCTATGCCCCAGCTACGATACCTGCCCATGACTGACTTCAAAGGGAAGGACGCCTTGATGATGACGAGGCTGTTCATAGACAAGTGGGAGCGGCTCCCCGACGAGGTGGACCAGGACGGGGAGGTGAACCTCAAGCACCTCCTTGACTGGATGCAAGAGCACTACAGCGCATGCATGAACCTTGGACTGCATCGAGATGATGGGGAAGAGTGAGCGGGTGCTGACCATGATCGGGAGCTTCGACATAGGGAACCAAGCCGAGGAGGTCGGGAAGGTACTCGCCATCACCGATGCCGTAGACCACGGGGTGCATGCTTGGGTGGAGTGGTCGAGCACGGACGTGTGCCGATCCTTCATGAGCTACGCTGCCGAGGGGAGCAAGAGGCTAGCCACCATGATTGCCTCGCAGGACGACATGGTGAAGGTGATGCTTGCTGCAGGGGTCTACCCCGAAGAGGAGTTCACCCTAACCCACGCGGCATTCACCATGCGCGAGTCGTTCCTGGACACCATCGAGGCGATGACATGCTACTTCGACATACACGAGAAAGCAAGAGAACTATACTACCACAAATGAAACAAGACCTAATCAAATTACACACCGCAAAGCGGCTGCTGACTATCGAGTCCTTCATCTCTGGGCACTACAACCTGAACCTCAGGGAGCTAGGGAACAAGAACATGAAGTACGTGAACACCTTCCACCTTGGGTTGGTGCTGGTCACCTACAGGAAGCTGTTCGGGGACCAGGTCAAGCCCGTCCCGTACGTAGTGTACGCCACCCTGCTTGATAGGGAGCGCACTAGCGCACTGCACTGGATGAGTAAGGCCGCTGACATCATCTCCGTGTACCGTCCAGACAAGGAGGAGTACACGCGGTTCCTGAACGCCAACAAGGACGACATGATTGATGCTTGCTCAACGAACGAAAGCCTGTGCAAGAGCGGGTACATTAAAATTATAGAGAACATAGACGAACAAAAGTTTGCAGAACTGCTAGAAAGAACCTACATTCAAACCCTCAATTCAATACCATGAGTACATATCAATTCAACGTCAGTGACACTGACAACCGAGTGCAGCTCCACTCCGACTACATCAAGCGAGCAGTACAATCAGTCGCCAACTCCCACACTACGCGCCGCGCAAACAAGCGGTGGGATACCGAGGAGGTAATCAAGGCATGCGAACTCTACACCTCTGGGTGGAAGCCCAAGGAGATTGCCGAGGTGATTGAAAGGCCGTACATCACGGTCTCCAACAAGCTCACCTCCGTCATCGGGAAGCGTACAGGGGTGGCCAAGATTCACAACTCCGCATGCATCATGCACGAGGAGAACCGCATCCGATCCATCGTTGGGCAGGAGCTGATGACCTGGGGAGAAGCCATCAAGAAAGTAAAGTAAACATGAGTAACTATCAATTCAAGACCACGAACATCCGTGGCAAGAAGTACGTCGAGGTAAACGAGCGCATCAAGTACCTCCGTCAGGAGCCTGAGCTCAAGGACTACAGCATCCTCACCGAGTTCACCCTACTAGACAGCGAGATGTGCGTATGCAAGTGCACCATCGCCACCCCCGCAGGGAAGGTCATGGCTACGGGTCACGCCCACGAGGAGCGTGCCTCGAGCAACATCAATAAGACCAGCTACGTGGAGAACTGCGAGACCTCTGCCGTCGGTCGTGCCCTGGCTATGCTCGGGATTGGGATTGACACCAGCATTGCTTCGGCCAACGAGGTGTCTGAAGCCATCGCCAAGCAAGAGTCTGGGGGGACCCCACAGAAGAAGTTGGGGGGACCCCACAACAGTCCTACAAAGGCAGCCCCGAAGGGAAACGCCCCGAAGGATTTGATGGACAAGGCAGTAAATTTCATCAAGTCCTCGTCGAACAAGCAGGAAGCCTTCGACCAGATCAGCAAGAAGTACGGATCAGAACTCACCGAGAAGCAGGTGGAGGGGCTGAAGAAGTTCGTACGATGATAGTCATACCGAAGGACTGGGAGAACCATCCCGACCCTGACGTAAGGAAGTTCATCAGAATAGCTGCGTGGATGCTAAACGAGAAAGACAATGAAGATATCAGAGAGACTCCAGGAGACGGTCGGTAAGCCGCACCTCTCGTACTCCTCCATCAAGTATGCCCTCGGGGACATGCGCCTGTGGGAGATGTACATGCGGGGGCAGCTCAAGAAAGAGAGCGACGCCTTGAAGTTCGGGACGCTGTACGACATGCTCCTGTTCGAACCCGACAGGGCCAAGGATACCTACGTTGTCCTGTCCGATGAGTACATCCTCGAGCAGTGCAGCGAGAAGACCAAGACCACCAAGCGACCCAAGCTCACCGCCGAGTACAAGAAAATTAAGGCGGAGCTGGAGCAGGGGTCAGGCGGTAAGACGTTGTGCTCGGAGGAGGACTGGAAGACAGCCTCAGAGATGATCGACCGCCTCGACTCCTGCGGGTTAAGGGAGAAGCGCCTGAAGGGGAAGTTCCAAGTGGAGTTCAACGAGGAGATAGACGGGGTCCTAGTGAAGGGGTTCCTCGACTGCCTCGGGGACGGATGGATTAGCGACAGCAAGTCCACCCGCTACGTGGATAAGTTCCGATACAGCGTACGTGACTTCTGTTACGACGTTCAGGCGTATATTTACTGCCGAGTATTCGGGGTAGAGGAATACTACTGGGTGGTGCAAGAGAAGGCCTACCCGTACTTCCCCGCCGAAGTCAAGTGCTCACCTGAAACCCTGTTCGCAGGGGAGATGAAATACCATCAGGCGCTAGAGAACATCAACGCCTGGTTGGACGGAGAGAGAACATCAGAAGGACACTATGCAACGTTCACCGTTTAACTTACAGGACCTACTGTGGAAGTCAGGAATCACAGTGGCGTACCTTGCTTTTCTTTTCCTGTTTATCAAAATCCTTAATTTATTATTCGCATGAGCGATACTAAGTACGACTCCGTCCTGGTTGGATGGGTAGAAGAACCGAAGCACAACGACCAAGGCGAGCTCATCGCATGGAGCGTGAAGCTGAAGGACACCGAGCTGAAGGACATGCTCGACAAGTACCTCACCACCAAGACCGACAAGGGTGGGGGGAACTGCTACCTCACGCTCTTCATGAGCAAGACGGGGAAGCCCTGCGCTCGGGTGTTCGACCCGAACAGCGAGGCTGCGAAGGAGAACCGCGCCAAGCGCCAAGAGCAAGTCGTTGACGACCTCCCCTTCTAAACCCCCTATCTACTACATCACGGCTCGGGTCGCTACTAAACGCAAGAAGCGAATCACCGAGCACGTGGTGTGGTTGGTAAGCGTATTCGACACCCCCGCCGAGATCATGGCACACGACACGAAGACGATGTCGCGCCTGCAAAAAACGCTTTGCAAGGGCAGGTCCAAGGTTCCATGTCATGTAATCGTGCGGGAGGTGTTGAGTACAAAGCAAGTAGGTACGTCACAACTAACGCTGGATGAGCACAGAAGCAAGCATACGGTCGGTATGCAAGGAGGTTGAGGAGCTGCTGCTCCGCAAGAACAAAGCGTACGGGGACGCCGCACTGTCCCCCCTGAACGTCTTCTCCCCGCTCGGGGCAGAGGACAGCATCAAGGTGCGGCTTGATGACAAGCTGAAACGAATACAGAACGTGGGGTTGAACGACGCTACCGAGGACACGCTGATGGACCTGGTGGGGTACATGATCCTGCTCATAATCAAACGCAATGAAAGTCACCATATTCAAGAACATATTCGACAACAACGCCCCGCACCACATCAGCCTGCGGCAAGCGCTACAGAGAATCCAGGAGGGCAACAGCTCCACCCTGATAACGCAGATTAGAGAGGCTGATAAGAAGCAGCAGTCGGAGTTAAAGAAGTCGCTCCCCGTTGTGTGTTTCAGCGGGGAGTTTTCGTCTCGTACCGACGACGCCCTGTTCGAGCACTCAGGGTACATCATCTTGGACTTCGACCAAGTCGACCCCGAGCAGGCGAAGCAGTCCCTAGGTACCGACGAGTACGTTGGTGCGGTGTGGGTGTCACCGAGCGGGAAGGGGGTGAAGGCCTTGGTCCGCATCACCAACCCCG
>Ga0213858_10001730_pt1 | contig 10446 bp, 8 predicted proteins | sample PICome_FD_160122 | JGI IMG/M metagenome (GOLD analysis project Ga0213858, IMG submission 160122) | Coastal seawater microbial communities near Pivers Island, North Carolina, United States - PICO245 | ecosystem: Environmental > Aquatic > Marine > Coastal | place: USA: North Carolina | collected... | reverse complement strand
TACAATCAATGTCTAAAGTAATATCTGAACTCCTTGCAGCAAATTTACTAAAATCAATGTTCGGTGGAACAGCGTTCGGAAGTTTTATAGGTATTCCTGGAGCAAGATATGGAGGAATCCTTTCAAACGGCAGAAAAATGGGATACTCCACTGGAGGAATAGCCAAAGGGCCAAACGCAGGATATCCTGCAATATTGCATGGAACAGAAGCTGTAGTGCCTCTACCCAATGGTAAGTCAATTCCTGTAGAAATGAAAGGCGGTGGTGGAGTTCAGAATAATGTAGTTGTAAATGTTTCAACAGATGGCACAAGTCGTACACAAAATAGCAGTGGTATGGAAGCTGAAAAACTTGGAAAAGCAATCTCAGTGGCGGTGCAAGAAGAACTACAAAACCAAAAAAGATCGGGCGGCATACTTAACCCATACGGAGCAGCATAATGGCAGATATAGGATTTATTTATACAGGAACAACTTACGCAACACCAGATAAAACAATGACTCGCCAGTCAAATCCAAAAGTTTTACTTGCAACTTTTGGAGATGGCTATGAGCAACGAGTTGCTGATGGTATAAATTCAATAAAAGAAACTTTCAGTTTGCAATTTAGAAACAGAGAGAAAGCATTTGTAGATGATGTAATTGATTTTTTAGACGCAAGAAAAGGTGTTACAAAATTTGCTTTCAATGTACCAGATACTAACTCTGGTGGAAACGCACAAACAATACAAGTAGTTTGTGATAATTACACTACAAACTATGAATACGATGATTACTACACATTGAGTGTTAACTTACGAAGAGTATATGAGGCATGACAAATTTAATCGCAACAGATTTACAGGGGCAAGAAGTAGACAGCCCCATAATAGATCTTTTTGAACTTACGTTTGGCGGAAGTACATACTACTTTCATCCTGGAGTAGAGGAAGATTTATCAACAGTACAATTTAGAGACAAAGATGCTCCTTCGAATATAAGAACTTATACTGCTATTCCAATGGTATTTGATGGAATGGAGGTTTCATCGGCAGGAGCACCTTCTCGACCAACTTTAACTGTTGCAAATGTTACTACAGCGTTCACAGATACTTTAGGAATTAGTTCTTACAAAAAATTAGTAGGAGCAACGCTTGTAAGGAGACAAACTTTACAAAAATATCTATATGGAGAAAGCGGAGACGCAAATCCTCCGATAGAACTAAATTCAGTTAAATATAAAATTGATAGAGTTGCACAAGAAACAAATATTGCCGTCTCTTTTGAACTGGCAGTAGTTTATGATTTAGAAGGTATTACTTTACCACGACGCGTGATTGTTGGAAAGTTTTGTAGTTGGATGTATCAAGGTCACGCACTTTATGGTAAAGGTGGGTGCACATGGAAACCTGACAGCAGTGTCTCGGAAAGTCCCACTAGATCTTACAGTAATCTTTTTGAGCATAATTTTTTCTTTGATGAAGATGATACTCCTTTGATACTAAATACTTGGTTGAGTAACTCTTCAAATGCTCCTGACTGGGCAACAGGTCAAGATTATACTCAGGCAAGTTTTGTAGAATACCCCTCAGGCTCAGGAAACTATTATAGAGCAGAAAAAGCGCATACAAGCTCTAATAGTAATGACCCTACGGATGGAACAGGACACTGGCTAAAAGTAAAATCTTACTCAACTTATAACTCTTCTTCGTTTTATGGAAATGGAGCACTTGTAAGAGCCTCAACCACTGTAAATGGGCAAACACTAGATACTATTTGGAGATGTATCGGAAGCGGAGTTCAGAATAAAGCACCAAGTCTGTCCTCTGAATATTGGGAGCGCGAAGAGCTTTGTGGTAAAAAATTAAGTTCTTGCAAGTGTAGATTCCAAGGCATTGCAGCAGTTAATACTGCCGCTGGATCTCCTCCTGCTTCTAAAAAGCATACAAAAGCAACACTACCTTTTGGAGCCTACCCAGGCGCAGGAAGGTTCTAGAGTGCAAGAGTTTATAGAAGAAATAAGAGAGCATTTTGAAAAGTGTTACCCAAGAGAAGGTTGTGGAGTAATTGCTGTAATTAAAGGACAAAAGAAGTGGTTTCCTTGTACAAATGTAGCTACAGCTGAAGAAGATTTTATAATTGACTCAAAAGAGTTTATTACAATATCTCAAAAAGGAGATATTATAGCAACAGTACACAGTCATCCAGACGCAAGCTGTGAGCCAAGCGAAACAGATATTAAGTATTGCAATGCTACTGGTTTAATTTATTATATATTTAGTTATCCTGAAATGAAACTACATATTCAAAAACCAGAAAAGCAAGATAAACCTTTATATGGCAGAGAATATGAGTTTGGTGTAAATGATTGCTTTGAAGCTGCAAGAGACTATTATATTTCAAAAGGTTTGTCTATTCCTAAACGTCCTCTTTTCGAAGACAACTGGTGGGAAAAAGATTTAGACTACTTTACAGAAGAATATATAAGCACCTGGAACTTTAAAAAGGTAGAAGGGAATATGCAGTCAGGAGACTTAATTATTTTTAAAGTACAAGCGGCAGTCGGTAACCACTGTGGCGTTTATTTAGGAGATGATATATTTTATCATCATGCAGAACATAGATTATCGTGCAGAGAAAATCTGTATCCATTTTGGAAAAAATATATAACAGGAGTTTATCGCTATGATGCGTAATGTATACTTACAAGGGGAACTAGGAGAGCGTTTTGGCTCCAAGTTTACTATGAACGTTGATAATACTCAGGAAATTATTAAATGTATCAATGCAAATAGACCAGAGTTTAGAAAATACCTTGTTGAGTGCCATGAAAAAGATATAGGCTTCGCAGTAGAATACCAAGATAAAACACTCGGAGATGAAGAGCTTTTAACACCTTTAAAAGAGGGAGATGTTACTATCGCAATAGTACCTGCAGGCTCAAAGAGCGGCCCTCTAAAGATACTAGCGGCTGTTTTTCTAGCTTTTGTAGTACTTCCTATGATTGGTGGTGCTGCGATGGCGAATATGACCACTGCGCAACTTGGAGCTCTTTCAGGTGAGGGCATTGGACTTGCAATGCAAGCAGGAATGACAACAATATCAGGAAGCGCAATAGGACTGTTATCTATAAATTTAGCTTTAACAGGAATACAACAATTAATGGCACCAGACCCTTCCATAGACAATGATGCACCAGAAAATTATCTTTTTAATGGTAATACTCAAAATATAGGAGTTGGAGATCCTGTGCCTTTACTTTATGGAGAACTAAGAGTTCCTGGTAGGCCTGTATCTGTAGGAGTAAGAAACGGAACACACAATCCAGCTCCTGCGAACTCTACTACTACAGTGGATTTTAATGGTGAAGTAAACTATATTGACGATTCTAACACTCTGATACTGATCAGCAAATCAGAAGTAATCATTAAGACAGATAAGAGGAAATTTGAACATGATACTAAAAGGAGCAGACAATGCCAAGAGGTAGAGGCGGAAGCGGAGGCGGAGGCGGAAACAGGGGTCGACATAACCAAGGCAACGGCAGTAATAGTAGCGGCAGTGGTCAAAACTCTCCAGGCTTTAGTGTACCTTTTTCTACGGTTAGAGGTGATAGGCAGATTATTACTATTACGGATCTAATCTCTGAAGGGCCTATCTTTGGTTTGGTCGAAGGAGCTGCGTCTGTATTTCTGAATAATGACAGAGCAATAGAAAAAGCACATTCAGCTTCAAACTCTGCAAGAACTGCAACAAGTATCACGCTAACGAACGGTTCTACGAGTGCCACTCTTAATTATGCAGATGCAAGTTCTTTGGAGTTGAGCGCAGGAGATACAAAATATAACGGAACTATAACATTATTAGTAAGGGCAGGACAAGGCTCTACTACGGTTGCTGTAACTGGTCTAAATACAAGAGCAGGTACTCAAACAAAATTAACAACGTCCAGTACTTTCTTTGTTGACAGCATGTTTGAGACAGCAGCGGGAAGATTTACAGCGACTAGTATGGCTCCGCCTGCAAGACTGTTTGAAACAGGTGCACAAACTTATACAGGTGGTTCTCCGATTGAAGGAATACTGTATAACAAACAAAGCGGCACTGAATCTCGCTGGCGAACGGGAACACAAGGCGCGTATTCTGATCTTGTAATACCAGCCGCAAACTATACATTAGAGGTTGATGCAGTAGTACAAATTTCAAATATAAATGGAACTTCTGCTACCCTTTCTTCCGCATGGAACGGTACTTCAGGCACATATCAATTTGATTCTTTAGGCTCTGTAAAAGATACTGTTTCTCCAAATGAAGCTGCGGCGGCACAAAAATATAGCGGCACTCAAGTTGCTTTTCGTACAGGAACTCTTTATCAAACACCTTTTCCAGGTCTTAAACACGGAACAGGAATAGGTAGTACAGCAAAAAGTCAGACTTTAGCTCGAACTCTTGAACAATCCACTGGATATGGAGATGGCACCGCAGACCCTGTTGAGCTAGTAAGTACAGCTACAAACGGGTTTAACTTATCAGCGGCTCAAGCAGAGGAAGTCGATGTTGTTTCTATTAGAATAAACTATCCTGGAGGCTTCAAAGCAGTTAATAAATCAGGTAAAGACAAATCCACTACAATAAGATATAAATTTGAAATAGCCATAAAACAAGAAGACGCCACCGATTTTGATAGTTATGTTACTCTTAGAGAAGAAGTAATACACAGCGGTTTATTTAATAACCCTCAAAGTTTTGAACATCAAATTACTATAGAAAAGTTTCGTCCTTTCTCAGATTTCAAAATAAGAATTTCTCGCATCGATGCACACGATGGTGCAGGATATGAAAGTAAAGGCAAGAGAAACAGTAATTGGACAAATATAACTGCAGCACAAGTAAATGGTGTTACTTCATTTTTCAAAGAAAATTTAAGTCACCCATTTACAGCTATGGGTCAAGTTACTTTTAACAGTAAAGATTTTGAACAAGTTCCTCAAAGAACTTACCATCTTAAAGGTTTAAGAATAAAAGTACCTTCTAACTATGTGACAAGAGAGGAAGCATCAAACGGTGTTGCAAACTATAATAGAAATGTAAGCACGGGAGTAATAGAAAGCAGTTATCAAGACTGGGATGGAAACTTTAGAAACGAGGTTGTATATACAAACAATCCTGCATGGATTTTTTATGACATACTTAAAAACAATCGTTATGGTCTTGGGGACTTTATAGATGAGACTGAAATAGATAAGTTTGCACTTTTTAGAATTGCAAGATATTGTGACGAGCTTGTAGATGATGGTAAAGGTGGTCAAGAGCCTCGTTACACATTAAATACTTATCTAACAAAAGAAACAGATGCCTATAAAGTGCTAAAGGATTTAACAACTAACTTCCTAGGTATGTTATACTTTTTAGATGGTAAAATTTTTACATCTTTAGACGCGCCTACATCGCCTGTCTATAACTTTAACAAAGGCAATGTAATTGATGGAGCCTTCACCTATGAAAGTACAGGGTCTAAAACTCGAGCAAACCAAGTAATTGTTCAGTGGAATAACCCCGATAATAATTATGCTTTAGAGCCTTTAATTGTAGAAGATAAACGAAATATTGCAGAAACAGAAAGAATAATTACTGAAAATGTAGTAGCTGTAGGTTGTACCTCTGAAGGGCAAGCTACACGTTATGGAAAATGGAAGTTATGGACTGCTGCAAATCAGCATGAGATGGTTACTTTTTCTACAGGTATAAACGGTAGTTTTATTACGCCTGGAGATGTAGTAAATATACAAGACTCTGACAGATATGCGATACGATATGGAGGCAGAATCAGCAGTACAGGAACTCTTAGCACCACTGTTATTCCTCTTGATTCAGCAGTCACACTTGCATCAGGAAGTAGCTATATTTTAGACGTAGTAATTGTTCAACCAGCAGCTTTTGTTACTCAAGCTAGTTCGGCAGTTATCGGAGGGGTTACATATAATACAGGAGATCTTGTTCCGTCTGTAACAACAGAGGCAGCCTCGTACAATACAAAAGATGACTCAGGAAATCCTGTATCTCTATCGTGGAATGACCATTTTAGAACAGAAAGTCGAACAGTTTCAACAAGTGCAGGCTCAGATATTACATCACTTACAGTAAGTTCCGCATACAGCGAAGCACCTGGAAGAGAGGATATGTGGGTACTTACAGAAACAAAAGACTCTTTAGATGTAAACGGATCAGCAAAACAATACAAAGTTTTGGCTATTGCTCAAGGTTCTAAGAACACTTATGACATAACAGCAGTTGAACATTATAACGACAAATATTCTGCCATTGAGAAAGATTTTACAACCTATGTTCCTGAGGCTTTGGCACAGGTTATAAAACCAACAGATACAGTGCCTCCTGTTATAGATGCGTGGGTAAGTATGGAGCCAACAGAAGAAGGAGGAGAAGAGCTTGTTATTAACTGGACACCTCCTACTGATTCAACAGTAACTGTGCCAGGTGAAGATGGTAATGATATTACTATTGGTGGCGACTATGAATATGAGTTTGGTCATGGATTTGAAATTGTGCATGATATTCCAACAATTTCCTCTCCTTATCGAGTTCCTAAACAATTAAACTGTATTCGTATACCTAGAGTTCCTGGTGGAAAATATAATATTGGAGTACGAACTGTAAATGTTCTTGAAAATAAATCAGCACCAAAATTTGCAGAAGTAGAAATAGTAGAAGAAAAGTTCCAAGATAATATTCCTAGATATCCACTAGGAGTTCCTGTTGGAGGCTCTTCAAGTGTGCATACTTCTATGTCATCTTCTGGCGTTTTCAGCTTTGGTAATAGTACTTATGACTTTACTCCTCCTCAGAGCGGTGGAGCACCTTTCACAAACACCAGTACAACAGCGGCTGATTATCAACAAGACGCTAGTAATTTGCCAACTATAACATGGACTTCTCAAACAAACTCTGGTGAGTTTATTGACGAGCATCATTATATTTTATTCCAACCCGATCTTACCTCAAATCCGATGAGATTGATGAAATTTAATAAAGAACCTTCTCACGGTGTCGCTTATTGGTTTGATGCAGGTACAGGAAGCGAGACAACTGGTACTACTGCTCTAACGGGCACAGTTACTACCACTGCAACCTCTTCAGCGGTCACAGGATCAGGCACATCTTTTACTACAGAACTCACAGTGGGCTGTCTCTTTGTGGTTGGAACCGTAGCTGCCAGGGTTTCTTTCATAGAGTCAGATACTAAAGTATATCTGGATAGACCTTTTGAGGAAACCAATAGTGGAGCATCTGCATCAACAAATAACTATCATATTGATTATTTGAATGATACTATTATTGCAAGAGTTTATAGAACTTCTGCAGGATACTTCTCAAGGTCTCTGGTTAGTTTACTAGATATTAGAAGAGTTGAAGGTGATTTTACTTATGAAGAAGCAACAGAGAGTAATATTAGTGCTTCTGATGCGACCGCATATGCTGGAACACTTACAAATGCGGCAGCTCAATCAGCAGCAGCCGCAGTAATCAATCAGTCGGGAAGTATAAACACAGGGGATAAAGTTACTGTAACCGATATAAGTGCAGATGTAAGTGCCTCTCGTGTTTACATTGGCCCAACTCAAACTGCTTCAAGCGGTGTAGCAGCAGAAGATTTTAGTTCGGTAGTTGTTCGACAGTTTGATGGTAGTGTAATAATTGATGGCACACTAGATGCGACAAAAATTGTGGCAAATAGTATCGGAGCAGGACAAATTGCAGCCGATAGTATTACAGCAAATAAACTCAGCGGTGATGTAACAGAAACTTATCCATTTCTGATAGGTAATAATACGTTTATATCAATGTCTACTACTGAAACCTTTACGGATACTTTTGCAATACCTGCTCCAGAGTTAGGTATTGCAAAAAGACAAAGAATTAACGCAATCGTAGAAGTAACTCTGTTAAATACTGATACGTCAAATGATAAAGTTATTTCTGCTAGTGTAGCATTGTATAAAAAAGGCAAAGGTAGTTTGTCCTCTGTAGAAGTAGGCACAGTTACAATGACTTCTACTGCTGAAGGGTATATTAGCGGTAACAAACTAAATATTTTAGATATAACTGGTGGAGTAGCTAAAGCAAGTGATGCTACAGGCGGTAAGATTGGATTAGCACAACTGTATTATGACTCTGCAAATAACAGAACGCACTTTACAACTGGCTCAGGTAGTTTTGCATTCGGTACAGGTGATACTCTGCATTACAGTGCAGATAATTTTTTGAACACTACAAACTTTTTTGCTGTTGAAAGTAGGTCTGCTGTTGTTGCTGGTTTAGCCAATCCTAATCACGCAACCAGAGTGCATTTGCCATTTGATATAACAGTATCAAGCTCAACAACTGCTACAGAGTTTAGATTCGGTCACCAGATAACTGGAGTTAATGCTAGTAACACGCAAGCGACAATACAAACGATAACAGGAACATTACAAAACATTGCATAAGTCGACTACATAACCATGCAAAAAATACTTCTTGACATAACATCTCAAGTTAGCTATAATTCTGAAATGGAGGAAATCATATGAGTGCAGGGCGCTACAACTTAGTTATCGATCAAGGTTCCGACTTTGCGATAGAATTTACAATTAAAGAGAGTGGTTCAGTAAAAGATCTGACTAATTATTCTGCGCGTGCACAAATGAGACCAACGCGTGCAAGCTCTACTCTATCTGCTACTTTTACTTGCACCATTCCCACCCCTACAAATGGAGTAGTAAGAATGGAACTTTCTAATGCAACAAGCTCAGCTGTAGCTGCTGGCAAATATTTTTATGACTTAGAAATTTTTACTTCAAATGATGCTACAGTGACAAGAGTGATACAGGGAGAGGTAGACCTTACTCAAGAGGTAACAAGATAATGTCTATAACTGTAGAGGTTACTAATACAACTAATCCAATTACTGTTGAAGTAGCGGGGACTACTGTTAGTGTGCCTGCCGCTACTAAAACTGTTACTGTAAATAACTCTGCACTTGCGGCACAAACAGCAGAGACTATGCAAATAACGCCTTCTGGTTCTTTAACAGCAACAAATGTACAAGCCGCTATAGATGAGTTGGCAGGGAACGATTTTAGATCAACAGATCAGCCAAGTGGGTCTCAAGTAGCTGAAGGTGATACTTGGTATGACACAGATGACGATCAATTTTATATATATCGCGAAACAAGTAATGGAGTATTCCAGTGGGTACCTATAATGGTAGGTTCAGCCGGTGGGGATTCTGATACTATGGACGCAGGATCCTTTTAGGATTGGAGTAAAAAATGGCTCAAACAATTCAGATCAAACGTAGTGATAGTACAGCTACACCCACAACACTTAGCGCAGGTGAATTAGCATACTCTGGTAACAGTGATAAGCTATTTATTGGACATCCTGATGGCTCAACAGGTGTTATAACTATTGGTGGTTCATATTACACCGCTATCGTTGACGGTGCAACTGACGCAAATACTGCGAGCAAGTTAGTACAAAGAGATGCTTCTGGTAATTTTTCAGCAGGCACAATCACTGCGGCTTTAAGTGGTAATGCTAGCACTGCTACAGCTTTGGAGACTGCTAGAACAATAGGTGGTGTATCCTTTGATGGTTCTGCAAATATTAATTTGCCAGGTGTTAATACTTCTGGTACTCAAGATACCTCTGGTAATGCGGCTACTGCTACCGCGCTTGAAACTAGTCGTACTATTGCTTTTACAGGCGATGCGACAGCTTCTGGTAGTTTTGATGGTTCCGCAAACTATAGTCAAGCACTTACTCTTGCCACCGTTAACTCAAATGTTGGTAGTTTTGGTTCTACTAGTGCAGTTCCTGTAATTACCGTAAATGCAAAAGGTTTAATTACAGCGGTATCTACTAGTACAATTTCTACTTCTTTCAATGTTGCCGCAGATAGCGGTACAACTGATAATGTAGCTGGCGGAGAAACATTAACTCTTGCAGGTGGCACTGGTGTTACTTCTACTGTTAGTGATAATCAAGTTAGTTTTGCAATCGGTCAGGCAGTTGCGACTACTTCTGATGTAACCTTTAACAATGTTACTGTAGACGGTACTCTGACTTCTGATGACATTACTTCTACAAATATTTCTGTTGCTGGTAATGCCACCGTTACCGGTAATCTTACAGTTTCTGGAACAACCACAACTGTAAACTCAAACACTGTAAATATTGGTGACAATATCATGGTGTTGAACAGTGATGAAACTGGTACACCTTCACAAGATGCAGGTTTTGAAGTAGAGCGTGGTACTTCTACTAATGTTTCCTTATTCTGGGATGAAAGTGAAGGCTATTTTGCAATCAATGATGCATCTACAACTAGCAAAGTTTTAACCGCGGGTAACTTTGCAGCATCTTTTACAGGAACTCTTGACGGCGGAACATTCTAAAATAAATTTTA
>Ga0213858_10001729_pt1 | contig 10451 bp, 15 predicted proteins | sample PICome_FD_160122 | JGI IMG/M metagenome (GOLD analysis project Ga0213858, IMG submission 160122) | Coastal seawater microbial communities near Pivers Island, North Carolina, United States - PICO245 | ecosystem: Environmental > Aquatic > Marine > Coastal | place: USA: North Carolina | collected... | reverse complement strand
TACTTTAACAAAAAACTTCTGGATATTATTGACATCACTCTTGATGAGTGCTATATCTGTTTTCATTTCTGATAGTTCTTCTGACATATTACGCCTCTGAGAAAAAAAGGACCACTTTTCTAGCCGGTCCCGTTTGCGTCACGATTGTCATAGTACAAACATTGTGTACATAACTATTTATTCTTCTTGAGGATCTTCTTCGTCTTTATTTTCTGGATTATTTTCGACTGCTTCATCCCATTGCTTCTCGTACACTGAAATGATAGTCTTATATTGCTGAACAAGTGCACGAATGTCACCAATGTTCAAAGAAAGTTTTTCGTATCCTTCATCTGTTAAAGCAATTAAAGCTTTATCAGTATCTAAATTTGCAAACACCTCTTCTGCGTTTTCAGGTGTTACAACTATGAATTCGATATCACGAAGATTCAACACATCGGGCTTAGGCACGATGGGTTTAGGAGGAGTTACGTACTTGGTTTCAGTTATTACTTTCGCTGGTGGTAGTGGCATCCGGATCGATGAGCACCCCACGAGCAACAAGATCATCGAAAATCCAAGGACACTCGCTGTTAAATGCTTTAGCACTTGTTGCGTACCTCTCTTCATCTGTTAAAGGAGCGCCAGACTCAATTTCAAAGCAACGCATTACTTTGTTGCTGGCACCGTTTAAAACACGTTCTACAAGTGCAGGTTTAGCAGCTGCTAAAGCTCCAATGTCGTGTTTACCTAATCTATTTTTAAGTTGATTATTTTGAGCACGAATCTCATTCAGACTCGCTTGAGCTTCTTCGAATTGAACTCGTTGACGCTCAAAGTCGGCTTTCATTTGGTCAATAGTGGCTTGATTTGTTTTGTTAACAGCTTCCATTTGCTCAACATTAGCCGTAAGTTGAGCATTATAAGCAGTTAAAGTTTCAATCTTAGCTTGAGTAGAGTTATAGTACCAGGCACCAGCTCCACCCATAGCTAAGATGATCAAACCCAAATAAACGAAAGAAGGCATAGGATTTAATCCTCGTCTTCGTCTTCGTCTTCTTCCTCGTCCTCATCGTCGTCGTCTTTTGACTTATCTTCTTCGTCCTCGTCCTCGTCTTCCTCTTCGGCTTTCATGGACTTCTTGTACTTCTCTTCAAGAGCAGCAAGTAGACGATTTTTCATCTCTTCTTCAAAAGACTCTTTGACATTCAAAGGGTTGCCATTCATGGCTTCGCTAATAATTTTTTCTAAAGACATAGTCTTTTCTCCTTACTTGGTTTCTGGATTATTTATTTATTTATCCAAACATCTTGGCCTGTGTAGCAGGACCAACAATTCCATCAGCAACAAGGCCGTTTGCTTTTTGCCATTCACGAACAGCAGAATCAGTACCAATTCCAAAGATTCCGTCTGCTGGAGAGATGCCAATAGCCTTTTGCATACGAGCAACATCATCACCTTGCATACGTCTGCGAAGTGTTCTAGACCCGCCTGCCGCTTTTGGTTCTTCTTTAGGTGGTGTATACTCACCGCCCATAATTTGTAAAGCTTCTTTATAACGACGAGTTCTATCGTCTAATCCAATAGTACCACCGTTAATCTTTTTTGTCAACCCTACAATATCACCTTTATCTGCGATAGGAGCTAGATTTGCTTTTTTCCAGAACCAGCATGCAGACTCAAGTGCACCTTGTTTTGTTTCTAAATATTCTGCAGCTTCTTCGGCTGAGATACCGATGTCGTCTGCAAATTGCGTATAATTATTTCTTCCCGTAAGCTGCTTGACACCTCTACCCCTAAAGCGCCAGCCATCGCCAGGTTCTGTGTTACCCAGTGCTCCTCGCTTGGATCTAAATTCGTCCATGTAGACGTAATTTGCGATTTTTTCTGGATTTCTTGCGTATTCTGCTGCATCTTCTTTCCCTGTACCGAAATAACGTCCAAACACACTATTAAGAGCTTTTTCGCTATAATTTAAATTTTCTTCGAGTCTTGTAAAATCTGCTGATTCATGCGCGCATTGAGCCATGAAACCAGCAATTCTTTCAACAGAATCGATTTCGTATTCTTCGAACAAAGGCACAGCAACGTCAAACCATTCTTCTGCTTCTTTGTTTCGAGGAATCATCGCACTAAATTGTTCTAGTGTAATCATTTAATTGTCTCCTTAAAACTGAGTATTTTCTTTGATTTGTTTTTCTTGGTCCATCTCTTTTGAGCGGCTTTAGACATGTGTCCGCCATCCATACCGGCGATGTTTCCAGAACCTACACTGTTTGCTGGCTCTTCGTCTAAATCTTTTTCATCATAAGGGTTGACACCTTCGACGAGAGTGTTATAATGAATATATCGGCTTTCAAATAAAGCTAAGGATTTATCTAACTGCTCTTCAGTGATGTCTTCAGTAAGTAATGAATCTTGAGTAAAGTGTTTATATTCTTTAATGAGAAATAGAGCGGCTGCGTAGGAAGCAAGACGAGAACTACCACCCGGTACTTTCGCGAGCAGTTTCTTTAAATTTGCAATCATAATATCATAGATACCCCAAGCTTTACGTTGCTTGGCTTGTGTAAAGTCTTTACGTTTAATTAAAACTTTACCTCTTTCGTCTATGATACCGAGTTTATACGCTTCCCACTTATTAAAAGGTGTAGCGAGACGTCGTATAAATTGATATACTAAAAATAAGTCAACGACCATTCGTTACACTCCTCGAAGCTTCTCAGTGATATATGAATCAGAAGCTATGTTATCTTTATGCAAAACAATATCTTCATATTCAATTTCGTTAGGCATAAAGTTTAAGTATTCAACAAAAGGCTTCAAATATTCGTGATATTCATGAAGCTTCATAAACAACATATTTGTTCCTTCTAAACCAAACACATTGTATATAATAATCATGTGGTTGAGAATCAACCTTTCTTTGAGATCACCGTCAACTCTATATCTACCAAATAATTTACGTAGATATTGAAATCTCTTCAGGTCTTCTTCAAATTCTGAAACGTCTGAACACTGTGGGTTATCATAGTGATGAGCCGCATACAACAGAAAGGTTGATTCAGTCAACTTCATAATCTATTACGCTAAACTATTTTTAGCTGTCTGCTACAACTGCGTCGTCGGCCTGATCTCCTGCGTCAGATGCGGAAACTTTCATCACTACTAATGGCTCTGCTTTGTGGCGTGTTACACCATTTTGATCAGTATAAGTGTGATAAAGGTTCCAGCCAGGAGTTTTAAGACCTTTCGCGCGGTTGCTTGCAACACCAGCTTCGTCTGTATCCACGAAATACGCGTTATCTGCGTCGTGAGACTTATTGGTGTTATTAGCATCAGTCTCCAAATACTTTGGAACTGAACCCGATGCGTCTGTTTTTCCCCAAGATGCCATTGCTTTTCTCCTTGATTGAGTTATTATTCTATTATTTATTAAGCATCATTTAGTTTGTAGTAGCGGTGGTAGGCTTAGGAGCTGGTTTTTTTACGTCCTGTTCCCTTTTCTTGGCCGCTGCTACTCGCTCACGTGCAGCTTTAATTCTTTCTGCGTCTTTTGCTTTTTTCTCTGCCTTTGCGGCTTGACGCTCTGCTCGATCTGCTCTTCCAGATGTAGTTACACGATCAATTGTTTGGCGTTTAATTGCGCCTCCAATTGCTTTTGCCATACGACCGAGTACTTCGTTGAGCTCTTCTTCTGAAAGTTCTCTGTAATCGATTCCTTCTGACATCAGCAACTCAGCAGTTGCTGCATATACTTCATCTGAATAATCTTCATTTCTTCTTTTCTTTGTTGCTTGGTGACCAGCTACTGCGCCTAGTGCTGCGCCTGCAGCCGGGGCTGCTTTAGCGGCTGCGGCTCCGACAGCGGTACGTTTAAGTATACCTGCACCCATTTTGCCAGCAATATTTGAAGCAGCTTTACCTGCTGCACCTGAGTATGCTTTTCCTAATGCACCGCCACCTAATGCACCTAATACTGCACCAGCGATACTTTCTTTTACTTCAGTTTCTTCTCTTAAACCTTGACGGAAATTAAGTTTAGATAAAGCACTACCAAGTGTTTTAATATCTTTTTCTGGAATTCGAATATATTCACGGCCAACAGTAATCTGTAAACCCATTTTACCTCGTCCCATCGAGAAACGAGTCATTGAGATGCCACCTTTATCATAAAGATCAGTTGCTTCTTTTAAAGACTCATTCTTTAATGCTTCTTCACAGCTATACTCTTTACCAGCAAACATGAACTTTGTGTCGCCTTTTTCTTTAGCGGCTTTAGCAGCTGCAATAAACTGGCGCTTATCGTCCATCATCATCTTCTTCTTTTTATTATAAGAAGATTTAATCACAACACTGTGAGAAGGATCTTCGTCCATCATCTTCTTCTTTTTATTATAAGAAGATTTAATCACAACACTGTGAGAAGGATCTTCATTGAGATCTTCATTTTGAATTGCTTTTGAAACTGCTTTACGACGTTTATGAAGATACTCGTCAGAATCATCAACATCACCGTCGTTGTCGATGTCTTTATCCTTACGATCTTTGAACTTTTTCTTTAACGCCTTAGGTTGAACCTTATCCATACCTTCGCCGTCGTCGGACTTGTCGTTCGTGTTATCTTCTACTAAAGAATCCTTTTCGGACTCCTCTAATGCATTTAAAAATGCTTGTTTAATTTTCTCTGTCATTTTCTTTTTTGTCCTTTTTGGTGTTAGTACTTGATTCCTCTTCAGCGTCGTCTTCGATTTCTGCTTCGATTTCTTTATCCCGCTTTTTCTTATGGACGGCTTTATTTGCTACATCTGCTAATGAATCTTCTTCTGATTCATTCTTTTTCTTTTTACGAGCAGCTTTATATCCGTCTTCTACTCCTGATCCTCCGGCTGCACCTAGTACACCACCTAATACTGCACCAAGTTTGCCTCCTTTGGCATAACCACCAGCTGCACCTGCCGCACCTCCGGCTAGAGCACCTTTTAATCCTTCACTTAAATGTTTTTTAAACGAGCGCATGAAATTATATTTCCTCTATGTGTATTTATTTAATTGTCTACTTTCGCACCGGCTCGCCACTGGTAGCATGACCAATATTTTGCTTTCCACTTGGGCCCTGGATTATCACATCCATGTCTTGCACGAAAACTTTTTCGTCTTGCGGGATCATCCCTTTTGATCTCCATATTAGGATCACCAAATCGTACAACAACAACATTTCCTTTGTCGTTCTTTACGTAAACTTTAAATTTTTTATCTGGATTTTCTTTAGTACGAATTGGGTTGTTGAGTTCAACCTCACGGCCATCATATTCGGCCTTTTCGACAACTAAATCTTCGTAAAGATCACACTCTTCGCAGATAGAATCAATACGATCTTCTCTATAGTTTTTAAAATATTTCATTGCGCGTCCATCCATTGCTTTACTGCTCTGTTTTGTGGAGTTTTTCGAATCCAAGCAGACAACCTCTTATAAACTCTCGCTACTTGAGCATTCCAATCTGAGCCTTCTGAGTTGTCAACAATATACATTGTATTACCAAAGAAAACTTGAAATTTACCGATGTTATTCTGTACATCTGACCACATCTTTTTTACCATCTCATCAGGAAGAGATCTGTTACGTTTTCGATTACGCTCAAGAGCAGTTTCTAAATCCGTATTTACAAAAATCATTGAAGTATCATAACCAAGCTTTTGAAGTTCCATTGCTTGTTTCATCATTCGATCAAGATCTTTACCTGTTCCATCGATAAGTAAACCTAAACGACCTTTTAAAGCTAATTCCATTTTCTTTTTTGTAAGCGCTTTAGCTTTTTGTCGAATTGCTTGTCCTTTTGCAGAAGCAATATCAGAAGGTGTAAATTTTAAACCGGCGTCTTTTAAACCCTTTTCAAAAGCAGGATCAGAGTTAATCAACTTTAAACCCAAGGGAATAAGTGCGGTTTTACCAACGATGAATGATTTTCCTGCACCGGGTCCTCCTGCGAGAAAAACCGCTTTAAAGATGCCGGGATCATTCTTACCTTCTTCAAGAAATCTTTTAAAACGTAACATAACTTTTTAACCAAACTCATGACCTGCAACTCTCTTCATTTGCTTTTTAAACTCAGCAAAATCAGGCTTGCTCTTATATAATTTAATGCTAATTTCTGGACGATCTTTGCCTTTAATACGCCAGTTATAACCTTTATCTTTATGTTCAGGCTTTGTAGTTTTAACAACTCGTCTTTTAAATCCATCTTCCCAAGATTCAGAACCTTCATTTACAGCTGTTGCACAATCGCCGCAACAATCAGGTGTACCACAGAAAGGATGATCTTCTTTTATATGTTCTTTAAAAGTTTTCATTTCTTTTTCTTTCTGCCCGTTACTTTCTTAATCTTTTTTACAACAGGAGGACGAGGTTTTGCAAGAGCTTCGACAATTGCTTCTTCAAGTTTTTTCTTAGGCATAAGGTGTATCCTTTTTATATCTTTTGACAAGTTTGTCAGTACCTTCTTCACCTGCACCATGCTCTTCTGGCACACAGTTAGGAACCATGCGATCACCTTTTTTCTTTAAGCCGACTTGTTTATAACCTTGCCAGCATGCTTCTAGATATTGCTTAAAACTAATCATCTTAGAGCTCTTTGAGTACACCTTCGAAATACGCATCAGCAAGTTTTTTCAAATCTGCTTGTCTACGTACTCTTACTCCTCTGTAATCTTGAGGATCTAAAGCCCACATTCCGTCAGCACTTGACATGTCGACAGCCGCGATCTTTCCGTCCCAATAGAGAGTAATTTCTTTTGCGTCAAGAATATCTTGATACTTAGGCGGTAGTTTGTATTTAAAAGAAAACTTTGCGAGTTTTTTTACTTCGGCTTCTGAGTTTTTAATTTCATTATCACTTGACATAGTGCCTACTTTGAATCTTTCTTCAAGAGATTCTTTACGCATACCCGCTTCACGCTCTGCGTCTAATTTAGCAGCTATAGCCATTTTACGACGTTCTTCTTTACTTTTACCTTTGAATTGAGGAGCGTCCGAGTCTTGAAAATCTTTAATCCAATCGCCCATGTCGTCAGAAGCTTTAAGTTTCTCAGCGATTAAATCTTCAACCTTCGAGTTTAAAGTTTCTTTTACTTCTGGCGCTGTGTTGACAGCTTTTTTAATTGCTTTATTACGAGCCTTTTGATAATCATCTTCTGAGTCGTCATTCTTTTCAGCTTTTACATAACCTAAGGCACGAATTTTTTCTTTAAAACTTACTCTACGACCATCTACTTTTGAAGGCATTTCAACTTCTTCTTTGACGTTCATCTCAATATCACCTAATATGTCATTTACATCAATTAACATACCATTGATTTTCTTGAACTCTTTACCTTTACCAGTGTCAGAAATCACTTTTTTAACGAGAGCAGATTTTGGATCTAATGCTTTCTGTGTATCTTGCACTTTGTTCTGCATCATTCGCACATACATTTTTTCTTTTTTACCTTCGTCAAGTTCGACTTCTTCTCTCATGCTTTTTGGAGTCATAAGCTTATACTGAGCGATGTCTCTATTTGATAATTTTTCACCAAACATTTTTCTAAATGCATCTGGGCCCATTAATAGAGCAACTGATCCTTTAATTAAATCTCTTGGTTCTGTATCCATATCATCAATCGCATCTCCAATCTTTTTCATTTCACGATCGTTTTTTGCTTTTGCAATTTTATCAGCGACTTTGATAAAGTCTTTTTTGTCAATACCACCATTTTTCATAGCGTATTGTGTTAATTTATTTGCGTAGTCTTGACCGCTTGACTCAATTAACTCGACTTCTTCTTTACGAACTTTTGCGGCGAGATCTTTATCAGCTTTACCCCATGTACCACTTGACTTAGTAGCAAATGAATTCACACGAGCAAGTCCCCATTGGTGAGGATTTGTTCCCGGTCTGTGACCGCCCTTCCATGCAGCTACACCTCGATCATAAACTTGTTTTAAGATCGAATAAGGCATACCTGATTTCTCAGCTTTATTTTTAAGAGCTGTTTCTGCTTTACCTTCTTGCATGAAATCCTCTGTTGATTCCATTAAATCTTTTACATCATTCGGCTCAAGACTCTCGTCCATCTTATTACGATACATCTTGAATCTCTTATCAAACTTTACTTTATTGTTTTTATCAAGAAGCATGTGTGGTTTTTTCTTTACATATGTTCCCCATATCTCTTGAAGATCTTCACCGTACATCTTCTTAAAGTCTTTAGTATGTGAAGACGGTTTTGTCTTTGCTTCTTTATCACCGGGTGCTGGCTTATATGCTGAAGGATCATCATCATCTTTTTTTGCTTGACGATTAAAGTGGCGTTGGCGATCGTCTTTCTTATCTTTCGCTACACCTTTATAATAAGGTTTAGGTTGTGTACCCGGCATATCCTTAATATCAGGATCCTGAGCCACTTCTTTTTTACGTTCGTCTTTTGCTTCTTTTATATGATTTGATTCAAGTTGTTCAACAAATTCTCGAAAAGATTCTCTTTTACTCATTGCGTTTTTTGCCTTTCCTGCGGCGTATCCTACGCCTTTGCCTGCTAAGTTAGCAGCTTGTGCGGTACCTAACGCAGCACCACCCAACGCGGCTGCTGCACCTGCAACTGCCTTTGCACCCATTGCACCTATTATTGCTTTACGGACTTTTTTATTTTTAATCGCCGCTTTTGCAACTTTAGGAATTCCTTTCACAACACCTTTAACAACTGCTCCTGCGACTTCATTCACATCTTCTTTCTTTTGAGTAGTTGGATTGTCTGTTGCTTTTGCAGCAAATCTTTCTCGTTCTTTCTGCTTGACTTGAATCATCATCTTTTTAGCGATGCGTTCAATACGAGATTTTGGAATCTTTTTGATTTTCTTTTCGATACGTTCTTTTTCGTTAGGCTCCATATCAGCATAACGTTTATGTTTTGCAAATTTTTTCTGAAGCATCTTGATAGCACCTCGACGAGCACGCTTCTTAAGCTGCTCTTGACTTGCTTTTCGCTTCATCGCTTTTTCACGACCTCTTTTAATTTTATGACGAGCGCGTCTCATCGCGAGTGCACGCTTACGTCTTTGAGCTCGATTAAGTGCTTCTACAATTTCTTCTTTTTCTGTTTCTTCAACTATAGCTTCTTCAGTAAGCTTCATACCTTTTTGTACGTCTTTATAAATTTTCTTTGCGTCTCTTTGTAATTTCTTTGGTAATCCTGAAGCGAAAGCTTTTTCATCACCAGCTTTGACTGCGGCTCTCATCTTTGAGGCTGACATTCCTGATACACCTTCAGAATCAGGGTCTCTATCACCTGCAGTTACAGCCTGAATGTGTTTAAATGTATACTCTTTTTTATTATAACGATTTAATAAAGAATCAAATTCTGCTAGGCGATCAGAACCTACTACAATATAGACTGTCCCATATTTTCCTTCGAGTTCTTTCATCACTTCCATGATGGTACGAGCCTTTGAAGTCTTTACTATACTTCCAAAAGCTTTCTTTGCGTATTTGATTTTATCTCGATAAGAGAGAGGATTTTTATCTTTATCTTCTGAATGCGATAAGTAAATCGCTGCATCAGATTTGAGTCGAGCTTTGTATTTAAGTAATGTATTTACAAGCTTCTCATGACCAATGGTCGGAGGATTCATTCGACCCCAACTAATGACAATAGTCTTACCCTCGATTGCTTCATCGAGTGCAGGTTCTACATCTACATATTTAGTTGGGTCAAACTCTTTAAAGCTAACTCGTTTTTTGTCTTTTTTCTCAGGCATTGGATTCCCATTGAATTAAACAGTTTTTTTCTATTTTCTATTTATAAGACTTGGTAACCTAGCCTCTGAATTAAATCAGGGCTTAATATATCTCGAATTGATTTAACAAAACGTTCACCATGAATAAAGAATCTTTCATCTGTAGGTTTACCTTCAATATAATATTGAGTTCGTTCTTCTGTCATCGGTTGAGAAGAACCCACGTGTTCTGGCCATACAAAATCACCTTCATGCTCAGGCCAACTAAACTTTTTAGCCATATTACTAAAGATTTCTTGTCTTTTTTCTTTAATTAATAAGTCTTCGTAACGAATTAGTACAGAAGTATCTTGATTTGCCTCATGATAAGGAAGCCAAGTCTCAAACCAGTGTTTATAAGTGTACATCAATTGGCCAATATTGACACTACCTTGACTAGGAACAGAGATTGTATTCCAATGATTAGGTTGAGGATACATATGTTCTTCGGCTTCATGGCCGTAAGTAAAGCTCCAACCGCCGTTGCCTGCTCCTTTTCGGAAAGCCATGCTCTCAGCCCACGTATAAGGATTCTTGTAGATTAAAACAGTAGGCGCGCCTTGTACAAAATTATCAGGAATATTGATTGCGTGTTTCCAAACTAAACAATCATATTGTGGTGGTCTTTGTTTATAAGGATCTTTCGGAGGAAACGCATCGTTT
>Ga0213858_10001728_pt1 | contig 10452 bp, 7 predicted proteins | sample PICome_FD_160122 | JGI IMG/M metagenome (GOLD analysis project Ga0213858, IMG submission 160122) | Coastal seawater microbial communities near Pivers Island, North Carolina, United States - PICO245 | ecosystem: Environmental > Aquatic > Marine > Coastal | place: USA: North Carolina | collected... | reverse complement strand
TGTCGTTTTAGCTTCTTTGATCGGCCCGAGGACGTGCCGAGCCTCTGGTTAGCCGAGGATCTTGAGTCTGCTCAGGCGATTAGGGTGCCTGGGAATTGGCAGCTCCAGGGCTTCGATCGACCGATTTACACCAATGTGAAATACCCGTTTCCGGTCGATCCGCCACGGGTCCCCGCGGAAAATCCGACCGGCTGCTATTCGCGTGAGTTTGAGGTGCCCGATGATTGGCTCGATTCGGGCGAGGTGCGCATCCAACTGGCCGGTGTGAACAGCGCCTGCTATGTGATCTGCAATGGGCGTTGCGTGGGCTACTCACAGGACAGCCGTTTACCCGCTGAGTTTGATTTGAGTGGTCTGCTTAAGACGGGCACTAACCGTATTGCGGTCATGGTGTTGCGTTGGTCCGATGGTAGCTACCTCGAAGACCAGGATATGTGGTGGTTGAGCGGGATCTTCCGCTCGGTGACTCTGCTGCACAAGCCTTCACAGCACATAGTCGACTTTCGTGTTACGCCTTCTCGGTGTCTGGATCCAGAGGCTCAGCTTGCGGTTCGATTTAAGCTCAATCAGACACAAGGCTGTACCGTCGTGAGTCGCTTGTATCTAGCTGATGATCTTGTGTCGGAGGTCAGTCGTGAGATCGATTCGGAGGCCGGTACGGATTGGTTGAAGCTCGAGCATCAGGTGGCCTCGCCCGAGCTCTGGAGTGCCGAAGTCCCCACGCTGTATCGACTTACTCTAAGCCTAATCGATACCACGGGCGCTTTAATCGAAGCCGAGGCCTGCGATGTCGGATTTCGTGATGTCGCAATAGTCGATGGCCAGTTGTGCTTGAACGGGCAGCCGTTATTGATTCGTGGAGTGAACAAACACGAGCACCATCCATCACTCGGGCACGCCGAACCGCTCGATCAGGTGGAAAGACACCTGAAGCTGATGAAGCAGCACAATTTCAACGCAGTACGCTGCTCTCACTATCCGCACCAGGTTGGCTTTTATGAGCTCTGCAACCGACTCGGTCTTTATGTGGTCGATGAGGCCAACATCGAAACCCACGGTATGCGACCGATGAATGCGCTGGCCGAACACCCTGAGTGGCAAACCGCCTTTGAAGAGCGGATGAGTCGAATGGTGGCCCGTGACTTTAATCACCCAAGCATCATTATTTGGTCGCTTGGCAACGAATCGGGCTATGGCGCCGCACATGACTCGATGTATGCCGCAACCCATCAGAGCGATGGCTCGCGTCCGATTCAGTACGAGGGCGGGGGTGCTGACACTCCCGCAACCGACCTCATTTGCCCGATGTACTCGCGAACCCATGAAGACCTGCTTTATCCCGGTGCCAAAGAGATCTCGCCATCGCTCATGACATTTCTGAACAGGAAAGGTGAGAGCCGCCCAATCATTCTCTGTGAATACGCTCATGCGATGGGAAATTCGCTCGGAAACTTTGGTGATTACTGGGATGTATTTCGCAGCGAGCCGCGATTGCAGGGCGGCTTTATCTGGGATTGGGTGGATCAGGGGCTCGACCTAGAGACCGAAGATGGTATCCATTACTGGGGCTATGGCGGTGACTTTGGCGATGTCATCAATGATCGACAGTTCTGCATCAATGGTCTGGTATTTCCTGATCTCACGCCGCACCCCACCATCGAAGAGGCCCACTACGAGCAACAGCCTTTTCGGTTTGAGCGGGTTGAAGGCAATACGATCCGGTTCTCTGTGACCAGCGAGTATTGCTTTCGTCGAACCGATAATGAGCGGCTTTGCTGGGAAGTGTTAGTCGACCATCGGTCGGTGGCCGCGGGAGACTGCGAGTTAGATCTCGAGCCCGGAGCGACAGCAGACGTGGATACTAAAATTGCCATCCCTGAACACGGCAATCTTGTGCTTCATAACTTACGGGTGGAGTTGATTGCAGGCACCGATTGGGCGAGTACCGGCCATTGTTTGGCTAAGCATCAATGGGTTCTAAGAGATCAGGCAATCGCTCCCCCCAAGGCGGTTGAGCACCCGGAATTTGTTGAGACCGATGCCGAGTGGCTGATTACGGCAGCTAACAGTGAGTGGCGGCTCGACAAGAGCACCGGTAACGTGAGCCAGTGGGCCATCGACGGTATTGATCAGTTAGCGGCGCCGATAGCGGACAGTTTTGTTCGCGCACCACTCGATAACGATATCGGCGTCAGCCAAGCCGATTATCCCGACCCCAATGCCTGGCAGGTTCGTTGGGACGAGGCTGGATTATGGTCGATGCAATGCGAGCTCGAGTACCTCGAGGTTGATGCGCTTTCAGCCAGCGTCGTAAGTCAGCATCGTTATTTTTACGGCGAGCAAGTCATTATCAAGGTGATTTGGCGAATGCGTTTTTCGGGGGATGGGGGTATGCATGTCGAGCAGGAGACTTTCCTCGATGACGCCTTACCGCCGATGCCGCGAATAGGGCTGGTACTCGAACTATCTGAGGCCGTGAGTTCATTAGTCGAGACCATCAGTTGGCAGGGGCGAGGGCCACATGAGAATTACCCCGACCGTAAACGATCAGCGCAGCTCGGATCTTGGGGTTTGCCAGTTGCCGACATGCACACCCCTTATATTTTTCCCAGCGACAACGGCCTTCGCAGTGATTGTCGACGTCTCGAGCTCAATCAGTTTGCAGTAAGCGGTTATTTTTATTTCAGCGTATCGCCTTACGGACAGAATCAGCTACGCCAAGCTCGGCACAGCCATGAGCTCACTGACCACAATCGACTGTTTGTCTATCTCGATGGTTTTCACATGGGTGTTGGTGGTGATGATTCCTGGACACCGAGCGTAAAGCCAGCGTTCCGACTCACTGAAAAGCATTATCGATGGTCGGTTACCATGGCGCCGAGTCGATGAGCAGCGCTTTATGATCCTCGGTAGTGGTCGCGATGACACCGTCGATCTGAGCACCAAAGTTGCCTACGGCTTTGGTGCGCTAGGCAAGGATTTCGCCTGCTCGATCATCTACATATTTCTCATGTTCTATTACACCGATGTCGCGGGCCTGCCTGCGGCATTCGTAGGATCCTTATTTTTGGTGGCGCGAGTCGTCGATGCGGTAACCGATCCGATGATGGGTGTTCTGGTTGATAACACCCGCTCGCGCTACGGCAAGTTCAGGCCGTGGATCGTCATTGGCACGTTGGTGAATTCGCTGGCGCTCATTGCCGTGTTCAGTACACACCTCTTTTCGGGATCGGCGCTCTATATTTACGCCGCCATCACCTACATTCTCTGGGGTATTACCTACACCATCATGGATATCCCCTATTGGTCGATGGTGCCCGCGCTGTCCTGCAGTCGACCGCAGCGCGAGCGACTGGTTGTGTGGCCACGAATCTTCGCAAGCATCGCCTGGATGCTGATGGGCGGCTACGGGCTTTGGGCGGTGGCAAGCTTGGGTGGCGATAACAAGGGGCAAGGGTTTCTTTACCTCGCTATTGCCATCGTTGTGCCCTTTATTGCCAGTGCCTTGATTGTTTTTTACGCCGTTCGTGAGAAGTTCTCGACGCCGGCATCGGCCGCCAAATTCTCATTCGCTGATGTCAAAAAGATCATTATCGACAATGACCAGTTAAAGGTGCTGATTGGGGTGGTGCTTGCTTTTAATATCGCCATCCAGCTGATCAGCGGTGTCGCGATTTACTACTATACCTACGCGGTGGGTCGCGAGGATTTATACCCGACGTTTGCACTTGCATCGGGTGCTGCTGAAATTGCTGGCGTATTTGTCTTCCCTTGGTTGTGTCGACTCTTGCCGCGACGAATTATGTGGTTAATTGCCTGCGCTTTCCCCGCGCTCTGCGCTTTCGTATTGCTATTGACTGGGCTTCTGTCGCCAGAGAATGCGCTGCTTGCGGCAGTTGCAGGTGCCGTATTGAAGTTTGGTGGAGGGCTTGCCAACGGGCTCTCGACCGTCATGCTCGCCGATGTGGTGGATTACGGTGAATACCGGACCGGGCGACGCTCGGAGAGCATCATCTTTTCCGTACAAACCATGTTGGTGAAATTTGCGGGTGCGCTGTCAGGCTTTTTTATCGGCATTGGTCTCACGGTTGTTGGCTACGTACCGAATGCAGTGCAGTCGGACACTACGATATTTGGTTTGAAAGTTATGATGATTGGGGTGCCCCTGTTACTCATAGCCTTGAGTGCCGTTATTTATCGGTCGGGCTATCGACTGCACGATGCGATGCAACGCGAGGTGATCGAGCACATCACGCGGACTCGAGAGACTACCTAGGGTGCAGGTGCTGAAATAGGCGGGGCGTGGGCTGGTCTTGTGACATGGGTTGTCATCAATAGTCGCGGGGTAGACAGGCGAAGCCATGACTAGGATAGTACTCCTACAGCAATTCAACGTTGGTGTGAAAGCGAGATGATCGAATACCACAATCCCAGTGCGGCCGTGAGCGTGGAGCCTGTCCCTTACGATTTGTCTGTTCCGGTGGACGGAGATACCAAAACGCGCATTGGCTTACTAGCCAACGGCTTTCCCGATTCGGTTGAGTTCCTCAATGAGATAGGTGCGGCGATCGAGGCCTTAAGGCCGGGAGTTTCGATTGTTGCCTACAACAAACGCAATGCCACCATGCCAGCCAGCGAGCAGTTGTTGGGAGAAATCGGTGGTGAATGCGTTGGAGTGATCGGCGCTTACGGGCACTGAGGCTCCTGCACTACCGGCACCGTGCGTGACGGCATCAATCTAGCCAAGATGGGCGTTCCTTCGGTGGCGTTGGTCACCGAGGAGTTCTGGCCGCAGGGCGACTTTGTCGCCGAATCCTTAGGTATGCCCGATGTGCCTAGAGTTCAATTGCCCCATCCTGTCGCGGGCAGCGGCATCGCGCGGCTGCGCGAAGTGGCAGAAAGCATTGCACCTCAAATCATCCGTGCTTTAGAGGGCGATAGTGACTGAATTCCTGTCGGCGCAAGACGAAGCCGAAGCGCTCGAGGCATTACATCGCGACGGTTGTACCGATGGTTTGCCTGTTATCATCCCGACTCCCGAGCGGGTGTCGAGGATGGTGCTGGCGTCAGGTATCGAAGGCGATATGGTGCTGGGTACGATGGGACCCGGTCACGGGGTGGCTACTATCGAGAAGGTGGCAGTTGCCGCAGTCATGGCGGGCTGCTTGCCTGATTACATGCCCGTGGTGGTTGCCGCGGTAAAGGCTGTTATCGATCCACGATTTGACCTTACCGAGATGCAGGCCACGACGCACTGCACGGCGCCGCTGGTATTGGTGAACGGCCCGGCCCGGCACAACTGCGGCCCTATCGCCTCGGGCACGGGTGCTTTGGGGCCAGGGCATCGCGCCAACGCCTCGATCGGTCGAGCTCTGCGGCTAACGATGATTAACATCGGTAAAGCGCGACCAGGCAGTTCCGATATGGCGCTTCTTGGGCATCCGGGAAAGTTCACTTATTGCCTGGCAGAGGATGAGGAAAACAGCCCGTTTCCGCCGATGCATGTCGATCTGGGTTTCGATGCTGAGGACAGTGTGGTTACGGTGTTGGGTGCCGAGGCGCCACACTCGGTGTTATTTGCGGGCGATGGTGACGATCCCAATAGCTACAAAGTGTTGCTCGATTTGCTCGCTATGGCTCTCGCCAATGCGCCCAGCAATAACGCCATTCTTACGGGAGGGTCGGCAACCGTCGTTCTTAATCCGGAGCACAGTCTGATTTTGCATAAGGCGGGACTGAGTCGTCAGGAGATTGCCAACGAGCTCTATGAGCGTTGCTTCCTCGAGCCCGAGATGGTGAAACGCCTAATGCCAGCCTTTGCCGGTGAGAACCCATCTCGCCGCATGGCGTTCAAGGGCCCGGAGCAGATCTTGATTCTACAAGCAGGTGGCAGTGGCCTGTATTCGATGGTGATGCCCTCCTGGTCTGCGGGCACCCACGCCAATTCAGCGGTAAGCGTGAAGGTTGAGGCGGATAACTTCTGCGAAATACCCGGTTTGGCGGGTAGCTAAAGGGTTCAATCCGCCTCCGAGCCATCGAGCAAATTCAAATTTCAGCTAGCACGAGGCACGACTCTTACTAGGTTGCCCACGCGTCAGTGAGTGACGCCGCGAAATGTTGCTAAATACTGAGATCGTCGCGGTTGTAGTCCTTCATATCGGCTCGCGCGGCATCATTCCACTCGAAGCTCAGGCCAGCTTCTTTGAAGGGTTGATACTCATAAGCCTGCTCCTCTGGGAAGCGCTCTTTGCGTGCCGCAATAGCGTAGCCCAAGACCTTTGATCGCCGGGCGATAATCGTCTCGTCAAACACCTGAGCATCACTGTGGATACCGCCACCCTGCACGCCAAGAACCGATGAGCGCCGGTGGAAGCCAAAATTCACAGTGAGTCGTGGCTCGAATCCGCTGTTGGGGAACGAGCCGTGCAAGGCCTGCCGATTACAGATCACCACGTCACCTCGTCCGCAAACAATCGGCACCGCGTCTTTCAGTCGCTCACCGTTGGATGCGCTAACCAGCGATTTAATGTCCAGTTTCCCGAGTCGATGGCTACCGGGAAGTACCCAAACGCCGTTCACGGCAGTGCTTCCATAGAGCTGCGCCATAAAATTAAAGCCGTGAATACCTTCGTCAAAGTCTGGGCTATCCCAGTGGGTCACACCATCCTGATGCCAGGAAACAGCAGCCCCAATACCTGGCTCTTTAATAAACAAGGCCTCATTAAACGGTGCGAAGTCAGTGCCATTAATGGCTTCAGCAACCCTAAGTAACTCGGGGTGGGCGTAGGTTCTTAGGCAGGCGTCCGAAAACCGGAGCGAGCCCAGCAAGATAAATGGCGCGGCCGCAGGTGTTGAGTCCTTGGCCTCGGGCTCAAACATTTTTATCTGATGTCGACCATTCGCGAGCTCGGTGCCTCCCAGTGGATCACCGAGCGGTTTTGACCATACCAGACTCGGAGTCAGCGAGTCGGCGCCTAGGGCTGGTCGCCCCTGGCTATCAACCTTGCTCTCTGGGCCTGTGGGGAAAGTGGTCTTCATGTGTTCGAGGTCGGCTTCGAGGTCCTGGCATTCGCCCTCGGAGAGCACACCGGTAAAGACGTAGAAGCCATACTTGGAGTAGGCATCGAGAATCGATTGCGCCAAGCGGCCGTGCTGATCAAATTCGATGGGCCCGCGATTGTCGAGTTCGAGTGCGGCGCGTTGGCCGTCTTCCAGATACTGCTTCATCGCCTCGGCGTCATCACCATAGTGTGCAGCACAGGCCTCTATAGAACGTGAAATATCTTGCATTGTGTCCTCGAGCTCTTGTTTTTATCGATGTTAGGGAATCGGCAAGCCTAAAATTTGATGACGGCGATAACGCTGCCGCAATCAACTTCCTACTCCGCCAACCTTGCAAAAGTTTAAGTGTATGCCTCCTAAACTACCTTTGTACTGCAAGATCGCAACCCGTTCATCGCGGTACAGGCACTTCTTATCGATGTGGTTAAGTCGCACCAGGTTTGCGGCGCCATATCAGCTTGGCGGTGACTAGTACTCCCAACTGCAGGCACAAAACAACGAGTAGCACGCCTTGCCATTGGCTCACCGCTGCTATCCAAAGTCCCACAAGACAGAGCCCGCCATTGCACAGCGCATATGGCAATTGGGTCTTGAAGTGGTCGATCGGCTCGACACCCGCACCGGCGGAGGCGAGTAACGTGGTCTCTGATATGGGGGACGCATGATCACCAAAAAGTCCCCCGGATAATACTGCAGCAATACTCAGTGCCAGCGAGGCTTCAACTGAGACTGCGGCCGGTAGGGCTAGAGGAAATAACAACGCGAAGGTGCCCCAGGACGATCCCGTCGCAAAGGAAACAAGACAAGCGACCAAAAAGATCAAGAGCGGCAGATTCTCCGCGCTGATCGTGCCCGCTACCCAAGTGGCAACATAGGTATCTGCGCCGAGCAGACTCAGAATATCGCTCATCGACCAGGCGAGCAGTAGCATCACGGCTATGGGCATCATCCGCCCCATACCTTCGATATAAATCGAAACGCTCGAGAGAAAACGATGGGTCTTGTAGAAGAGCAGTAAAGCAACAAGAGAAAGGGTGGCTGTGAAGTACGCAGCGGATAGCCCGGCTCTAAATTGGCTACCGCTAATCCTCTCGAACGGGAAGCCGAGTGGCACGAGTGTCCACAATAATGTCGCACCCAGTACCAGCAGAGGCAGCCATATAAAGGAGGCTCGCGCAGACTCCTGATCGTCCCCTACAGAAGTATCGAGGGTTTCGGCGTTATTGGATCTTAAGGTTGCTTTGTTATCGGCCTCTCGCATCAGTCGAAAGTCGTAGCCGATGATTGCGGTGAGTGGAATGGCTGCGAGTGTGAGCCAAGCATAGAGTTGATAGGGTAGGGCACTCAAAAAGAGCTCGTAATCGCTGGACGGTAGGCCGAGACTCTCAACTTGCTGATTGAGCAAGCTCATGATGTACACCCCCCACCCGATGAAAGGCACGAGGATCGCTACTGGAGCGGCGGTCGCATCAATGACGTAAGCCAGCTTTTGCCGCGAGAGTCCGATGCGATCGAATAAGGCTCTGAAGGCCGGCCCCACGATCAGCGGAGTGCCAAGGTCGGAGAAGAAAATGACGATGCCAGAGCCCCAGGCCGAGATTTGGGTTCGGCTTTTTGACCCAAGCGTGCTGGCGAGGCGCTTGGCAAATGCGTAGCCGCCCCCGCTTCGTTCCATGAGCGAGACAAACCCGCCAATGACGGCTAGCAATATCAGGACGGCCGCGTTGTACTCATCGGCAAGCTGAGGGACGAGGTGCTCACTCATCAGGCGCGTCAAGCTTTCGATCGGCGCGGGGCCAGTCAGCATCAAGACACCCGCGTATAAGCCCACGAAGAGCCCGAGGATCACTTGTCTCGTCCAGACCGAAATGATCAAGGCGAGGACAATAGGTCCCAGACTTAAAAGAGTAGGCGGGTCTGACATTTAACCACCCTGACCGATCCTCAGGCGCTTGGCAATATTACTTTTTTTGTTAGGCAACTCGCGAAGGCTCTAAGCGGCTGCTTGGCATGAAGATCTAATCCCAACGGGTAGATCGTCTACCGACTTAGTCCTCGCTCGGTGACAAGGTAGGCCGCAAAGCTTCCCAACCAATGACTCCCCATGTAGTGCATATCGCCAAGGACGGCATCTAACCCGGCCGCTTCATGTTTGTCAGCGACTTGCCGTAACACATCTACTCTCTTATCTGCCTCGGGTAGGCCGCTGATAATGCCTTCTAGCATCCAGGCGCGACTGGTATTGAGTCCATCTAGGTGCGCGAGCTTGCCGTCGGTCTTGTCGGTCACCGTGGCGGGGTCAAGCCAAGCGCTTTGCGTTTGACTGGTGAGATCGGGGAAAAATTCGGTCAACCAATTGGCATATTCCTGCTCACTCATGACGCGGCGCATGAGGTCGGCTTCGGCTAAACAGGGCGAGAGAAAATCCTGTCCCGAGGGCTCATAGCCAAGCGGGCAATCTCGATCGGCACCATAGAGCGCGTTGATGCGGGTGGTTAGTAGTGACTCAAACGCTGTATCGCCCGCGATGCGACTCCAATCGAGCATGAGCCCGAAAGCGAAGGCGGTCTGACTGTGTTCACCGGTGCGGATGGGATGGGTGAGTTTCGGCAGCCAATCACTCATGTTAGCCACAGCCAGCGATTCTAGGGGTAGCAAGTGATCGAGCCAGGTCTTGGCTTCGGGGAACGAGGCCTGCCTTAGTTCTGCCGTCAATTGCAGAAGCCAAGCAATACCGTAGGGCCGCTCGAACGATTTCATGCCCTCTCGACCATAACTGCGCAGCTCACCTGCGACGTTATCGGCGGTAAAGCTTTGGTTTAGTTTCGAGATGATGGCTTGTCGATCCACCTTATCCGGACTGGTATTGAGCATCCGAACCAACAGCCAGTGCCCGTGCACCGAGGAGTGCCAGTCGAAGCAGCCATAAAAAATGGGGTAGAGCTCGCGCGGTGGTTTTAGATCGGCATCGCTCGTCATGTAATGCGCGATTTTATTGCTATATTCCTTGTGGATGCAGTCCATGGCGAGCCCCGCAAACACCGCCTCGTAAAATGGGGTTTGAACCGCGCCTTCGTAAGGCTGATCACCTTCAGCATGACAGGCTGAAGTTAAAAGAACGCTAGCGGCTGACAACAGTATTTTTCTTATCATGGTTTCGATCGCACCTTGTTCGGTTGTTTGTGAGCTTACTCGAAGTTAATCGAACTGACGTAGCTAAGTGATGCGATTAGCGTTATGAATTGATAAGTCCTGTGTTTCGGCACTACTTCCGTCTGGCCATGGTGGCTACTAGGCGCTACGGTAGTGGCAGAAAATAATATTAAGGCCTGTTTGTATGTTCATAGCGAAAAGACTTTGCTCGTTAGTCAGTGTGGTGGTTTTACTTCT
>Ga0213858_10001727_pt1 | contig 10453 bp, 11 predicted proteins | sample PICome_FD_160122 | JGI IMG/M metagenome (GOLD analysis project Ga0213858, IMG submission 160122) | Coastal seawater microbial communities near Pivers Island, North Carolina, United States - PICO245 | ecosystem: Environmental > Aquatic > Marine > Coastal | place: USA: North Carolina | collected... | reverse complement strand
AAGATGGCACTGGTGGTGGTGTCATGAGAGCCATGGTGAAGCAGAGAATGAATACTGGTGGAGTTGTTAGAAATTTGGGTGATGGTGAAAGTAGAACACATGACACCAAGAGACAGAAACTTGAACAGGTAAAAGAAGAACGTAAAAACCTTGGTGGTCTTGTAAAGATTGCAGAGACCCGTGGTGCAAGGGTTATGGGTCAGTCATCAGGGATAAATAGAGAGAGTATCTTGCATCCTGGCATCACCAGAGCTCCTGTTGAGATCGGTGCTGTTCAAAGAGTTATTATGCCAATCCCCACACCAATGTCCGCACCTTCAGGGGGAGGAGGTGGTTCCGCACCACCATCACCACTATCAACTTTCGGTCGATAATATAAATGGCAGCAGCATCATTCTATAAGTTTGTAAACCCTCGTGGAGTTCGTTCCACTGGAGGGACGGCAACGATTGCTGGCAAGAAATATCAGACCAAACCAGATGGCACTCCAAGGGTGCAAGTCCTTGCGATGAATAGAATCGGTGGTCAGTTGAATGAACAGACCAAGATTCTGCAGAGTATTAAAACTAGTATTGACAAGTCAACTAGGGGGTCAATCAGAAATTCTAAACTTGTCAATGATTCTATCAAAGGTCTAGCAACAGAGGACCGTAAGAGAAAGATCAATGAGGCAAAAGCACAGAGAGCAGCAGCAAGAGAGGCAAGAATTGCAGCATCACGTGCAAGACTAGGTGCTAGAGAGGGTGGTCTGGAAGCAAGACCTGCAGCAGGACGTGCTGCTGAAGGAACAACTGACATGACACCCGATGATGGTGGTGGATTCTTTGCATCACTGGGTAAATTTTTCAAGACACTACTTCTGTTTGGTGCACTGAAGTGGTTATCTGATGAAAAGAATGCACTAATGGTGGTGAAATTCTTACGAATTCTAGTCAAGGTTGGCAAAATAATCTATAAATTCGTAGAGTTTGGTGTCATCAATGCACTAGAAGGTTTTAGTAATATGTTTGGTAGTGATAGCTCACTACTGGACAGACTCAAAGGATTCTTACAGTTTGCCGTAGGAATATTCTCTCTGTTCTTAGTCAACAGATACCTAAGAAATCCTTTCAAACTTATTAAAGATGTCAAGAGAATCTTCCGTGCATTCAGACTGATACCAAAAGCATTAGGTCTTGCTGCTAAGGCAGGTAAGGCACTCGTCATGGCAACCAAGGCTGGTGTCATGAAGATGAAAGGTTTCGGGATGGGAGGTCTTGCTAAGACAGCACTGGTAGCAGTCCCTGTCATTGCTGGCATTGGGATGGCACAGCAGGCATCCACACCATCAGCAGATCCAAAGAAAGCAGCAGAAGGTGGAACGCAACTGAATGACACCCTTGAAATGGGTGGTGTTTCAGGTGATCCCATGAGTGTTTTGGGGTCATTTGAGACTGGTGGTATTGTGCCATTCAGAACAGGTGGTAGACCACCTCATGCACAGAGTGGTGGTCGTATCATCACTGGTAGAAATTCTGGATACCGTGCAAGAGTTGGTGGTGGTGCCATCGAAGCACACGGAACTGAAGCAGTTGTTCCTCTCAAAAACAGATACACTGACTCAGGTAATGATCCTCTTGCTGCCATCCTTGGCAACAGCAAAAAGATGGCACAAGGAATGGCAACTCTCGTTCCTATGCCACTCAAGATGGCAGGTGCTGGAATTCTAGTTGGTCTAGGTGCTCTCTTAGGCAAACTACCTTTTGGAATCGGTAACATGCTTGGACCGATTGCCAAGACATTGATGAGTCCTATCCTATCGGTCTTTGGTGTAGACTCTAACATCTTGGACAAGGCAATGGGTCTGTCCACATCAAATGAACAGGCAGGAAAGCAGTTCGGTGAGGCAATGACCGATGCTATTAAAGATTGGTTCAAGAGTATCCTACCTGGAGGTGGTAGTAATACACCAGCAGCAACACCTCCTGCAACTTCACCTGCAGCAGAACAACCAGATACTTCAAGAGAAGCACTAGTTGAACAGACAGAAAATCAAAGTGGAATGGCATCATTCCGTGAAGACAGTGCAGAAAATGCTGCTTTACAGGAAAGTGTAAAGGCAAGGGTTGCTGGTAGTGGTGATGGAAAATGGAAACCACTTTTAGATTTGATTGCTAGCAAGGAGTCTGGTGGTCGATACGATGCAATGTACCCTAGCACAACGTTGCAGGGTGCAACTGATATGACCATTGCCGAAGTTGCTGAGAAAGCAACTGGTGCTGTTGGTAGATACCAACAACTTCCTAGATTTTTGATCAAAAGAGCTGAGGCAGCAGGACTAGATCCTACAAAAGATAAATTTAATGAAGCAAATCAAGATAAGATTGTTCGAGAAGTAAATATCAAAAAGAATCGTAAGGGTGCTCAATGGTTAGCAGGTGAGATTACGACAGATGAGTTCATGCAGGGACTGTCTCAGGAATTTGCTGCTCTACCTAATGCTCAGGGTAAATTTTTTCATCCTGGTCAGTCCAGTTCAATGACTCCTGAAAAGATTAAAGAGGTTCTCAATCAGATCAAACCTCAACGCATGTTCCTTGGTGGTATTGCTAAGAGTATCGGAAAGGCAGTCGGTAGTATTGGTAAGGTTGTTGGAAAAGTTGCACCGATTGCTGCATCATTCATTCCTGGTGTTGGACCTCTAGCATCTGCTGCTATCGGTGGTATCAGTGGACTGATGAGTGGTGGTGGACTAGGTGGTGCTATTTCTGGTGCACTTGGTGGACTAGGTGGATTTGGTGGACTGGGTAGTATGCTCGGTGGATCTATTGGTGGATTCATGCAGTCTGCAGGTGGTTTACTAGACGGTGCACTAGGTGGACTAATGAGTGGTGGTGGATTTGGTGGAATGATGGCTGGCATGGGAGGACTAGGAAATATTCTTGCTCAAGGTGGTGAGATGATCTTCGGTCCTGGATTTACACAGATGTTTGGTGGCACACTAGACGCACTGAACGTTGGTGGTAAAGGATTGAGTGCATCAAACTTCCTGAAGAAGGCTGGTATGGGTGCTCTCGACTTTGCAGTCGGTAAGATTGCTGGTTCAATGGGTGGTCCTGACGCAAAGAATGCTCTGGTTCCTGGTGGATCAACAGTCCTGAACGTCAACGCAGTGAAGATGATCTCTGCATTGATGAAGACACAACAGGTAGCACAAAACTCTGCCAAGATTCAGAACTTGGAAGGTGCAACCACTATCTTGACAGATAAATTAGTTAAGGTTACCAGTGATGTTATTGCTGGTGTCCTTGTAGATAAAGGCAAGATGGCAGAACTGCCACCTGCTATAAATGATCAGGCTATGGCACAAATATTACCCATGATTCAATCAGCAATTGCAAGTGCATCACAACAGGCTGCACAACAGGGTGGTGGAGCACCCAATCCTGGATTCCAGAAGTCTTCTTCTGGTGCAAATCTCACATCTACTGTTGCTGGTAGCATTGGTTCTATTGCTGGTAAGATTCTTGGTGGGGGTGTTAAGTAATGGCAAGGACTGGAGTCTATAACGTTGGAGATGCCGTAGTCAATCGCATCACACTAAGAAAGGCAGATGGGACTACATTTCCTGACATCACACCATATGTTCAAGGGATTACTATTCTGCAGAGTATTGATTGTCCTAGTGTCAGAGTCATCTTATCGATTCAAGACAACGTAGGTCTCTATACACAACTTGTGGGTCAAGAGATTCTAGATCTTGACATGGATGCATTCGGTGGTCGTATGACTTGGCAGACATATCTAAATGAAGTACGTGACCTAATTGATGGTGAGAAAGTCAAGAAGTATAATATTGTGTTCAACTCCAGAGAGAGTTACTTGAATGACAATCAGAGACTGCTGTTTGCATATAAGAATACCAAGATCTCTTCGATTATTAGTGACATTTTGAAGAAGAGACTAGGCACACAGAAGAAAGTTGAGATTGAATCAACAGAACACAAGGGATCTTTTATCTGCCCTAACTACAGACCCTTTGATTTCATCTCACAACTAGCAGCAAAGGCAATCCGTGGTGGCAAAGCAGGACAAGCAGGTTATCTATTCTATGAAGCACTAGATGGTTTCCACTTCGTCTCCATGGACAAACTGTGTGAGGGTAAGTCTAAGTATGAGTTCACACTGAGACCTAAGAACGTTGCTCAAGCCACTGGTCCTGATGATCAACTAGCAATCAGAAACTATGTCATTGATAGTGGTCTGAATGTACAAGATAACCTACAGAAAGGTGCCTACGGTGGTATCTTCTATGGTGTTGATTTCGTGAATTTGAAATCGGAAAATAATATAGCGAAACGGTGGTCCATCAATGAAAACTACGGTAGAATGAGTCATCTGGGAAGCACGAATCCCTTCTCAGAGTTTCAACAAGTCGAAGATCAAATTGGTGGAGTATCGAGAGTTTTCTATTCTTGTGTAGCACCTCATCTTTTCGGGGATGCTATTACAAGACAGGCAGACACAACTAATAACAGTGGACCTATCGGTGGTCAGACTGGTGTAAATCTTAGGACTGCACAAAACATTAGTGGTGGTGACTATGAAACTTCTGCAGATGCCAAACCTTATACCCTGTCCCGTTTCTTGTCACTAGATCATATTAGTGGTAGGATTACAGTCCCTGGAAACTTTGGTGTTCTTGCTGGTGATGTCATCACTATCAATGTGCCCCGATGGGACGGGAAAAATACAGTTGTCGATAAGAAAAACTCTGGCAATTATTTGGTCAGTGGTGTTACACATCGATACGGTATTAAAGGATCCATGGAGACCGACATATATATTGCAAGGGATTCTTATCAATAGAGGTAGGGACTATGATGCGGGGCAACATCGTAGATAAAATCAACGAAATCGATGACAAACTCTTTTTTCTAAGAGAAAAAATCAATCGTGCAATCACAGAATTAAACACCAGAGCAGTTCACGAAGCGTCGAAGTCAATTATTAGTCTTATATTAAGGAGGGAGGATCTAATGACGCAAGAAGATTCACATCAGGAAAAGACCATTGAGAACCATATCGAAAACGATAGGGTTGAAATCGAATTGGCATACAATGAAGGTAATCTAGGCAAAGCACATCACCTAGAGGATCAGTTGGCATCACTGGAAAGGTATCACGCAGCACATCCAGAGGACCATCATGACCCAACAGACTTTGAGTTGTACTGTGAAGACAACCCTAGTGCTGTTGAATGTAAGATCCACGACAACTGAACCAAAATCGACCTTTGATTTACAGAATCCCCCGAAAAAAACTCGGGGGATTTTTTTGTCTGTAGGGTTTTCAAAGACTTGACAAAGGTTCGGAAAATCAGTACAATAATCCTTGTAGAGGGTTCAGGAAAAAGCTATAAATACAGAGTAGCGACAGTTTATGAAATATGACAACCCAGTCATTTATTGGTAAGGACGGTTTTACTTGGTGGGTAGGACAAGTTGAGAAAAATGATGGGGATCCTGCAGGACTAGGTAGGGTCAAAGTTCGTATTGCTGGTTGGTATACAGGGGAGAACTATAAAGAGAATATCCCTACAGATATGCTGCCTTGGGCACATGTGATGCAACCCACTACTGAGGTGGGCATCAAAAACATCGGTAAGTCAAATAATAGACTTGGTGTCGGTGCTATTGTGATGGGTTTCTTCCTGGATGGTGAAGAAGCACAACAACCCTGTATTATGGGTATTTTGCGATCATTCCTTAATACAGGAACTGACGATAAAGAGAAACTGATCGCAGGTGAGTGGATTGCCGATATTAAGGATAATGGTGGTGGTTTTACAAATGTTGCAACCGCAGAGATTAACCATAACCGTGCTCTCGGGCATGAACTAACAAGACAGTCTTCTAACAAAAAAGGTTCTAGACAGAATAGTAACGATGCTGCCTCTAATGCATCACTAAACACCAACCCTGGTCGTAGTGATGATGGAACTGGACCTCAAAACACTGGTCCTGCAGGCGCAGGTTCAACAAAGGCACCAGCATCAGCAGCAAACCCTTCTGGTGTTCCTAGTGCATGTCCTAGACCTGTTAGTAATGGTAAAAAAGGTGATTTTCAGGAATATGTCGATACACTGAGATATATGCTCTGTGATCTTGGTGTCACTATTGGATCAGTCGGTAAAGGGTACAATGGTGAGTTTTTCTCTGCTTTCACAGGTTCTCTCATCAATATCGATACCATCATTACAAAAATTAAGAGATTTATCTCATATGCATTCAACGGACTGTTTGCTGAGTTAAAAGCAGGTATTGCTAACTTGATTGGTGATGCTGTTACTACACTGATGAGTGAATTTGCAGCACTACCTTTTGTTTATCAACTTCTGATTGACACTGCCATTCGTATTGTCAACAGATTCATGTGTGACTTTGAGATTGGCAATAATTTTGCTGAAGCAATATCAAATGCCGCAAGTTTTGTACAAGGATTTGCGGACAGTATATTAGATTCGGTAGCCTCGGCGATAACAGACTCGATTTCTGGCGCCTTATTGACTGTTGAGAATATCACTAACAATATTCAAAATTCACTAGGTCAAGCAATTCAGATTGCTGGATCAATTGCAAGTGCTCTACAGACAGCAAAAGAAACATCAGAAGCAGCAAAGGCAGTTTCTGAGACTGCCGAATTCTGGTCTACACAGGCAGGTAAAGATCTAATTACAAATATTGTCAACTTTGTTGTTAATATTCTATTAGACTTATTATTCCCAGATCCGTGTCGAAGGGATCAGTCTGATGATAGGGTGAAAAACTGGATGCCGTTATATGGCACCTCAGAGTGTGATGCAGAAGTTCTACGTGGATACGAACGTGCAGATAACAACCCTTATAAGAGGGAAAATTCACCGTGGAATGAGAATCTACTAAATGCAGCAACAACTTTCGTTGAAAACTTTGCTGATGGTTCTTATGAGCAATCTTCTGCAGAACCTGGCAAGAGATTCAAGAGAAAAGTTGATCATGCTGGAAACTCACATGTTACCGATGAAAAAGGTAATACACACGAGCACAAGACAAAAACTGAGACCAAAATTATTGAAGGTGACAAGTGTGAACATGTTAAAGGTAACTATGTCATCGAAGTTGATGGTGATTTGATTCTCAAGGTTCATGGAGACCAAAAAATCTCTACTGATGGTGCAACCAACCAGTTTACCTCTGCAGGTCCTGAAGTTGATAAGGAAGGTAATGTAAAAGGTGACGGTAGAGCAAGAGAATCAACTCATACTGATGGATCTGACTTCTCCCGTGAATATAAAGGTAGTTGGCATATTGGTGCTAACAAGGCATCTATTCATGCTGCAGAAGGTATTGACCTGAAGGCACAGAAGGGTAGAATCAATCTACAGGGTGCTAGTATTGCTGGTTCTGCACCTGCAATCGGTTGGTCATCTACTATTACTACTAACTTCTCATCGAAGGCAGAATATAATATCGTTGGTGCAAGTATCTCAGGTCTAGCATCGAGTGCTCTCGGTGGTGGTACACTAGATCCTAGTGTGGGTCAGTTTAACTTCCTGCTAGGTAAGAGGATTACAACATTCTTGTCACCAACACTTTCTACTGATACAACCATTCACCTAGCACCTGCATCTGTTGTGACTCACAAGCAGTTGACTGGTGCTGTGTATAACGTGATTCAGGGTGCTGGTGGTGCTATGAACTTTACTGGTCTTGCTGGTTGTGCCTTTACAGTCAATACTTCAGGTGCTATCTCAATGGCAACTGCTGGTGTGTTCAGTTTGGCAACAGCAGGTAAGATGTTCATCACTGGTGTCGGTTTGATCACTATCACTGCAACTGGACCCCTGACCTGCATCGGTGCTCCAATTATGTTGAACTGACCCCTTGACACCCCCACAAAGGGGTGTTATACTATGAGGGTAGTCAGGAGGCACTCATGTCTGAACCCGTTCTTGAGCATTGCTGGGTCGATGTCCAAAATCGTAAGTTTCAGATCCTTTCCAGTAATGGTGAGGTTCGTGAAATTGAATGCGTTGATGGTAGAACGGGAATCAATCAGTTTTTGAGAGTCCTGATGGAAATTCGTGCACAAGTACCTGAAGATGACGTTACCTACACCGACTATGAAGATGCCTTTTCTAACCGTTGAGGAACTAGAGGCAAATTTTGACATTATTTTTACCCTTGTTGAACGTGGTCAATCATTCTTGATCAAGAGTGAAAAGGGTAATTGTGTTCTTGCTCCCTATGCTGAGATTCCTAAAATCAAACCCAAGATTGAAATTCAGCAACAACTTTCGTCAATGTTAGACGAACAATTGACAGATTTGGGAGAAACTGGTACTATATAATTTGACGTGTTGGGTTTAGGATACGTTGGATTATAAGTTAAGTACCAGATACTGTCTCATCGAAGAGATCGGTTATGTCAAGATGTACTTTGTTGAGAACATTCCGTTCACATTTGATGAATTGGAACCAATTATGCAGGAAGACCCTGCTATTACATATGAGGCATCCATCAATCCAGAATACGAAATGGAAGACCTTTGGAAGTGGAGTAATTATCTCATCATGGAAGAATGTCACCCAATGATGTATGCCTTAAATTTCAAAAATCCTGAATTATTGCCAGATTAGCTCAGTTGGATAGAGCAGTGCTTTTGTAAAGCAAAGGTCGTCAGTTCAAGTCTGTCATCTGGCTCTCATTCCTCTATAGCTCAGTAGGTAGAGCAGTTGACTGTTAATCAACCTGTCCCTGGTTCGAGCCCAGGTGGAGGAGTCCGTGTGAAGGAAGTACATTATGAAGTTCACTGTGATTGATCGTGATGAACTCTATGAGGCATCAGAAGTCAACACTGGTCTAGAGATCGTTGAGCATCGAATCACAGATCATATGCGGTATTACACCGTAGATAATGTTCTTAAACGACCTCACAAATTGATTCAAATGTTGCAGAAGTTTCCTGCTTTGTCTGGTCTCACTTATGGTGCCAGACAGCAGTTTACTTCTATCGAGATGCGAAATCTCATTCTTGCATATTGCAGTATGGGAGAACAAGTTGGTTTGAAGTTGAATCCTAGGAGTTGGATCACTTCAAGTAACATCATGTGGAAAGACATGCCAACGAAAGATCATGACTGGAGACCACACAACGATTTTGATGTGGTAGGTATGATCTGGTTAACAGATACAAAAGGTGGAACAGGATTCTACAATTTTCATGGATGTCCAGCATTCAAAATGCTTGACAATCGTGGTAGAATGTTGCTAGAAGATGAGGAGATTCCACAAGAGACAAAACCATGGAAAACTTTTGAAGGCAATCATGAGTGGGAACTATATCATGTTGCCAAAACAAAGTTCAACAGTGTGCTCTTTTATAATGGAGATTTTTTCCATAGTCCTTATCCTACTTTTGGTAAAGGTTATAGGTACAACCTAGTATCCTTCTATCAAAACTTTGAAGAAAACCCTGATCTTAAAATTTAGTATGAAACTTACCTTAGAAGAATATCAAAAAGCAGGTGAAGACTTTTGGCCAAAGTATTGGTATATTGCCAAAGAACTTGGTGAAGGTGCCAAAGCAGAAGAGGTTTTGAAAGTCATGGAGTCCCTTGCTGCCGTGGCATGGAAGAACAAAGTGAAGAGTGGTGTTGGTCCATTCGGTTTTAACAAGAAACAGGAGGAAGAAAATGGAATCAGCAGTTGAAGCATGGAATACAATGACTTACTTTGAGGGGTTTCTTTTTACCCTCTGGATTGTAGGTCTATACATTGGCAAACTGAAGATCGATCAAAAATTTGCTCGTAAAACTGTTTATCGTGTGAAGATTGAAGATGATGGAATTTGATCACCACCAATGGAAACTCATCTTTACGGCAGTCCGTAAAGCACAAATCAACAGTATTACCGATGGCAAGGAATACAAAGAGTATAATGAGATTCTAGATAAACTGTACCCCCTAGCATACAGTGAGCAATACGAAAGATCCTAGACTCCCTTTGTCCCTAGCACTAGTTGCCTTCTTTGTCTTGACATTGGGGGTGATTGTGCTAGGATACTTTCATGGACACATGTCCATCCAAACCGTTTGGCACAACCTTCACAACTTCAACTGATGAAAGAGTTTGACTATGATCTGGATTACAAAAAACTTGACTTCACGGATCCAGAAACTCGTAAACTTTATCGTATTGGAAGGGGAGAACAAGGGGTTCTATTGGTACGCCCTTATACAGACGACATTTGTGCTCATTGGAGATTCGTAGATGAAGCTGCTGCTCGCAACTCTTCTGCTACGATATACAAAATGTTCCTTGGATTTAAAGCCAAAGGAGACTTCATTGGTATGGACATGGCGAGGAAATTCCTGGAGATGGGTTTTACGAGAGCCCGTAGGTATGCTAATCATGCCAGTGGACGGAAGT
>Ga0213858_10001726_pt1 | contig 10457 bp, 9 predicted proteins | sample PICome_FD_160122 | JGI IMG/M metagenome (GOLD analysis project Ga0213858, IMG submission 160122) | Coastal seawater microbial communities near Pivers Island, North Carolina, United States - PICO245 | ecosystem: Environmental > Aquatic > Marine > Coastal | place: USA: North Carolina | collected... | reverse complement strand
GCTCGCGGGGCGACACGTCCAGGAGCGTGCCGAGGTTGGCGAGGACCATGAGCCGCTCGATGTGGTGGCCGTAGCCGTCACGCAGGACACGGCCCGCGGAGATGTCGAGGCAGTCGAGGCCCGAGGTCTTGCCCCAATAGGCCTCCGGGAGCGAGCGGGCCGCACCGAGCGCGCTGGGGGCCGCACCGCGAAGCTCCGCCGGCGGACGCTCCAGTCGGACGCTCTCGGGCAGGTCACGGAAGCCGTCCGTGGCGCGGTGCACGTGCCGCACGAACTCACGCCACCCGAGGATCTGTCGGATGAACCCTTCGCGGGACGCGATCGGCGCGTCCATGGACGCGACGTCATCGACGACCTCCCGGGGAAGGAGCCGGTGCAGGTGGAGCAGCGGCGAGATGCGCGTGTGGAAGAGGTTGTCCTCCTCCCGGCTCATGGCGTCCTCGAAGGGACCGAAGGAGTCCATGCACTCCTCCTGCGCCCACGCCCACACCTTCGTCGCGTGGGTCGCGCGGGTCGGGATCGCGCCGGGGTCCAGCGCCCCGGGGTGGTCGGCGTACCGCTCCTCGATGAGCTCGGCGACCTCGCGCTCGATGTCCCCGTGGCGGAACCGGGGCACCTTGGGGGCCGGGGGGTCCCCCGGCCATGGCAGGCGATTCTCCCCGTCGAAGCTGACCTTGCCGCCCTCGTACTTGCCCGCGCGGTCCATGAGGATCCCGGTGCGCTTGCGGACATGGCGGTAGAAGCGGTCCATGCGCCAGGGAGCCTCGGCGCCGGTCCCCTGAACGAAGTCCTCGGCGGTGGTGAGCCAGCCCTCATGGGGCCGCACCTCGAGGAGCCCCTCCACCACCAGCGACTCGAGCTCCGCCCGGAGCTCGCGCTCGGCGGGCTCCATGTGGACGAGGGGTCCGAGCTCCGCCGCCGCGGCGCGCAGGGGCTCGGCGTAACCCTCGCCCTCCCCCGCGACCAGATAGCGCACCTCCACCCCCCGCGCCGCCTGCTCGAGGGCGAACCGGCGCTGGTTGGCGAGCACGAGGAAGAGCTTCTGCTTGTGGTAAGGACGGCGGCTGGCCTTGGCCGGGCACTCCACCATCACGATCCCGGCCTCCGAGGGCCTCAGCTTCGCGAGCGGGCCCACCCGGTGCGTCAGCTGGTCGTACGGCACGAAGACCCAGGAGCGCCCTGAGCCCGACCCCGCCGGGTTGGCCTCGGAGAGCTGTTCGAGGAAGGCTCTCAAGATCTCACCCCGATCGCGACGGAAGCGCGCTCGACGCCTCCACCTCGCTGGCCCCATCGAACGTTCGCGCGATGCTGGTATCGACGGAGATGGCCCACGGCGCTGTATTCGAGGCGCGCCCCCCGATGGAGGCGCGTCGATGAGCCGCGGTCCCCTCGTCCTCGGCGACATGGGCCACTCGCTCTGCCGCCTGAACCGAGCCCGCGCCACCTGCCGCGGTCTGGGGTTCGACCTGAAGGAGGTCCTGTACCCCGGCTTCGAGGGGCGCCCGCTGGCGCCCAGCTTCGACGCCTTCATGGAGCAGGTCGAGCTGCAGGTCGACGTCTACCGGCTGTCCCACTCGAAGCCCCTGCTCTATGCCACCGGGTTCGGGAGTCTCGTTCTCCTGGCCCTGCGAGCGAGGGCGAACGTCCCGGACCTCCCCTCCATCATCCAGGGGGCCGTTCCCTGGGAGACCGTTCGGGCCCGTGGCGCCGGCGACGCCAGCAGCGGCGTCCAGGATCAGAGCCGCCTCGCGGACCCCGAGGAGCAGGAGCGCTTCATGCAGGAGCACTTCTTCTCCCCTCTCGACGCGGACGAGCGCCGGGCCTTCTTCTCTGGTATCGCCACCTGCTCCGCGTACCCCCACCTCTACGAGTGGGTGGACGCGGGCTGGCTCGCGTCCCTGGAGGGCGCCCTCGCCGGCCGCCCCCCGGCCATCGACGACATCCGGGTGTGGCTCTGCGGTCAGGACGAGCTCACCGACGAGGAGGAGCACGACGCCGCCCTGCGCGCCCTCGGGGCCGAGTGGCCCACCGAGCGGGCGGAGCACTGGGGCCACTTCCCCTACATCGACGACCCGGGCCCCTGGATCGGGGCGATTCAGGCCGCTGGAGTCTGACCCCCGGGGCGTATCCTCTGCCCATGACCGTCGGAGGGGAGCCCCAGTTCATCGGACGCGAGGACGAGCTCAAGGTCCTGGAGGAGCTCGCAGCCTCCGGCCGGCCCGAGTTCTTCGTGCTCTACGGCCGGCGCCGCGTCGGCAAGACCGAGCTCCTGCAGCGCCTGTGCTCCGGGGAGCACCGAGCCGTGTACTTCCTGGCGGCCCAGGTCCGCGAGAAGGACAACCTGCGGTCCTTCAAGGAGGCCCTGAAGGACGGGCTGGGGGGCGACTCCCTGCTGGACGGCATCGAGCTCCCCGACTGGAGCGCGGCGCTCGGGTTCGCCGCCGAGCGCGCCGGGGACGAGCGGCTGATCCTCGTCCTCGACGAGTTCCCCTACCTGTGCGACTCCACCAAGGGGCTCCCCAGCCAGCTCCAGCAGTTCTGGGACACGCGCGGCAAGCGCTCGTCGCTCATGCTGGTGCTGTGCGGCAGCCAGGTGTCCTTCATGGAGAAGGAGGTCCTCGCCGAGCGGTCGCCGCTGTTCGGCCGACGGACGGGCCAGCGGCGGCTCGAGCCCCTGCGCCCCACCGAGGCGCTCAACTTCTTCCCGGGCTGGTCGGTGCGCCAGCGCATCGAGGCCTTCTCCATCCTCGGCGGCATGCCCGCCTACCTGCGACGCTTCGACGACAGCAAGAGCGTCGAGGACAACATCGTCACGGAGATCCTGCGGCCAGAGGGCTACCTCTTCGACGAGGTCCAGTTCCTGCTCCGCTCCGAGCTCACCACGCCGCACACCTACAACTCGATCCTCGCTGCCGTGGCCAAGGGGGCCAGCCGCATCGGCGACATCGCCGTCAACGTGGGCGTCGACTCCCCCACCGCGAGCAAGTACCTGCACGTCCTCCGGGAGCTGCGGCTCGTGGACCGCGAGGTCCCGATCACCGACCCGGACCCCCTGCGCTCCCGCAAGGGCCGCTACCGCATCTCGGACCGCTTCCTCGCCTTCCACTTCCGCTTCCTCCAGCCCCACCTCTCCCTGGTCCACGCCGGCCGCGGCGAGCGGGTCCTCTCCGAGTTCGTCCGGCCACAGATGGACGCGCTCTTCGACGACGCCCGGGTGGACTTCGTCATGGACCACCTACGCCGGGAGGCCGCGGAGATCGTCGGCTCCGAGCTGGTCGAGGTGGGCCGCTTCGAGGGCAAGTACGTGCGCGCCGTGGGCCGGACCGCGGACGAGCGCACGGTGGCGGCGGTCGTCGTCCCCAGCGGCGCCCGCTCCACCGCGACCCTGGAGAACGAGCTGGGCGGCCTGAAGGCCGTCTTCGGGGATGACCCGATCAAGCTGGTGTACGGCATCACCTCGCGGGCGGATCGGCCCCTGGAGGTGGAGCGTGTTCCCGAGGGGGAGCTCCTCTGAGGACGGGTCCCGCTGGGGGCCTCCCCGGGGGTAGACTCCCGCCGTGTCACTCGAGGATGAGTTCCAGCGCTACTTCAACGCCGTCGGCGACGGCCAGGATCGCTGCTACCTCTGCCGCCGGTCGCCGAAGGACGTGAAGTTCTTCTTCGGCTTCGACGAGGACGGCGTCCCCCTCAAGGCCGCAGCCCACGGCCTCGAGGACGTCATCCTCGAGGAGATGGACATCATGAGCTACCGCGGCGCGCGGCCGGTGTGCGCGGTGTGCCAGCTCAACGTCGACGCCATGAGCGCCCTCGGTGAGGACGACGTCTTCACCGAGGTCATCCAGCAGATGCGGGAGCGCCGCGACGACCTCTGGCCCAGGACGACCGAGTCATGAGCGATCACCTGAGCGCTGGGGCCGCGGCTCCCTCGGGCGGCGAGCAGCCCTCCGGCGGTCGCTCGGGGGCGGGCGACTGGCTCCAGCTGCGCGGCTTCACGAAGTGGATCGCCCTGGCGGCGGTCATCGGCGTCCTCGGCGGGATCGCGGCCTCGGCGTTCACCGAGCTCGTGGACGCGGCGACCGAGTTCGGCTTCGGTCGCGTGGCGGGGACGACGGAGGGCGGCGTCCTGCGGAGCGCGAATCCCCTCCTGGTCCTGGCGCTGCCCGCGCTCGGCGGGCTGCTGGTGGGGCTGACGGTTCACCTCGCGGGCACCGAGCGCGATGGCGCCGGGACCGACGCCGTCATCCGGGCCTTCCACCGGATGAAGGGGCGGGTCCGCGGCCGGGTCGCCGCCGTGACGGCCGTGGCCTCGACCCTCACCATCGGCTCCGGTGGTTCGGGGGGACGCGAGGGGCCCATCTCGCAGATCGGCGCGGCCATCGGGAGCACCATCGCCGACCGACTCGGCTTCTCCGACCGCGACCGCCGCCTGATGTTGATGGCGGGGGGCAGCGCCGGGGTCGGGGCCATGTTCGCCTCTCCCCTGGGCGGCGCGCTCTTCCTCCCCGAGGTGATGTATCGGCGCGGGGAGTTCGAAGGGGACGCGATCATCCCCTGCGTCGTCTCCTCCTCGGTGGCCTACGCCACCTTCGCGGCGATCCTGGGCGAGGAACGCGCGGTCATGATCCCGCGCGAGGTCGCCGAGCACCTCTCCTTCGGCGGGCTCAAGCAGATCGGCGGGTACATCGTCCTCGGCATCCTCGCCGCGGCCGTGGGCTGGCTCTTCGTCCACGGGATCCGCGCCGTGGAGCGCGTCTTCCGGAGCCTGCCGCTGGTGCCCGGCGTCGTGCGGCCCGCCCTCGGCGGGCTGCTGGTGGGCGCCATCGCCCTCGCCCTGCGGCCGATCGTCGAGGGCCCGGGGGTGGCCTTCAGCGGCTACTCGCTGGTGGAGTCCGCGCTCTCCGGCGCGCTGGAGCTCAAGGTGCTCACGCTGCTCATCGTGGCCAAGGTCCTCGCGACCGCGGTCACCGCCGGGTCGGGCGGAGCGGGCGGCCTCTTCGCCCCGGCCCTCAGCCTCGGCGCCGTGCTCGGCGCCGCCGTCGGCGTCGGCGCCGACACGATCTTCCCTGCCCTCGACCTCGACCCCGCGGAGTTCGCCCTCGTCGGGATGGGCGGCTTCTTCGCGGGCGTCGCGAAGGTCCCCATCGCGGCGGTGGTGATGGTCAGCGAGATGACGGGGAACTACGACCTGTTGGCGCCGCTCATGATCGTCGCGGTCGTGCACATGACGCTCTCCACGCGATGGTCCCTGTACCCCTCCCAGGTGGGCGGGCCCGTGGACTCCCCCGCGCACGTGGGCGAGTACATCGTCGACGTCCTTCAGAGCCTGAAGGTTTCCGATGTGCTGGACGACTCCATGCAGCCCACCCTGATCCACGAGACCACGACCCTCCGCCGGGCCATGCGGATCGTCAGCGACTCCCGGGAGACCCACTTCCCGGTGGTGGATGACGACGGCAACCTCGTGGGGATCTTCTCCCTGAGCGACCTGCGGAGGATCTTCCTCGAGCACGAGGTCCAGGACATCGTCGTGGCCCGGGACTTCATGCGGGAGCAGGTCGCGACGGTCACCGCCGAGGACTCCCTCCACGACGTCCAACGGCTCTTCACCCGGCGTGGGGTGAGCGCCCTCCCCGTGGTGGACGGGACCGACGCGAGGCGCGTGGTGGCGTTCCTGAAGCGCAATGACGTGGGAAAGGCCTATGCCGAGCGTCTCAAGGAGCTGAAAGGCGCGTCCAACGCGGTTTCAGGTCCGCGCCCGGGGGCCTAAGATCCCGGGCCCGCGGGCGGCATCCTGCCCCCTCGACGAGACCTCTCCCCACGCCTGAACCCCGCTACCCCCAGGAGCCCCATGTACGACCCGCAGATGGTCCAGCCTTTCCGCGACGAACTCACCTCGATCGGAGTCAAGGAGCTCCTGACCTCCGAGGACGTGGACACCGCGATCAAGGCCCCCGGAACGACGCTCGTGTTCGTCAACTCCGTGTGCGGCTGCGCGGCCGGCTCGGCGCGTCCCGGCCTGCGCCTGTCCATGATGAACGAGGTGAAGCCGGACAACGTCGTCACCGTCTTCGCCGGCATGGAGCGCGAGGCCACCGAGCGGGCGCGCGAGTACTTCAAGCCGTACCAGCCCAGCTCCCCCCAGATCGCGCTCATGAAGGACGGCCAGCTCGTCCACATGATCCAGCGCCACGACATCGAGGGTCAGCAGGCCGACGCCGTCGCGAAGAACCTCTCCGACGCGTACGCCAAGCACTGCGGATGAGCGAGAAGGCCGGATCGGGCGAAGAGCGCCTCGCCCTCGCCCGGTCCTTCCTCCAGGAGGCCGTCTACCGATCCCGGGGTGACCAGGCGGGAGCCGCGCTGTTCGCCACCGACGGCGAGGGCTGCGGCCTCGGCAAGGGCCCCAGCGTGGTGCTGGACCTCACCCCACGCGCCGAGGCGCTCTTCCGCGAGCTCGGCGGATCCGAGGAGACACCCCTGGAGCCCGTGCGCGACGCCATGGGCGCCTGGGTCCGTCGCCAGGACGCCCTGGACCGCAAGCGCAATCACTTCCTGAAGGCCTTCAGGGGAGAGCACGGCGCCGACCGGCGGGCGTACTCCGAGGAGCAGCAGCGTGCCTTCGGGGACGGCCTCGACGCCATCAACGCGCAGGTCACCGCCGCCCAGGACGAGGCGGCCCGAGCCCTGCTCGACCTCGTCTGAGACGCGTGCCCTCGAGGGGAGCAGGAGCCACCGGGCCGCGGGCCATGAGGGGACCCAGCTCCCATGGCCGTGACGGCTCATCCCCCCGGAAACGCCGCCAGGCTCCTTGGGTTCCAAGGAGCCTGGGGCTGGGCGGGCCGGGGCCCGCGATCGGATCAGGGTCCCGAAGTGACGGGGTCCCTGGAGCGGCGGATCAGCCGCTGAAGCCGATCAGGAGAGTCAGGAGGCAGACAGAGAAGAGCACGAACTCGGGCAGCCAGTGCCGCGAAGTGCGGGGCCTCTCCGCCCCAAATTCGAGGGTGCGGTGCGGCATATGAAAGGAGAGCAGGAAAGGAAGGAGAAGAGCCAGCGATCTGGTTCTCCACACAGTGTGCCTCTCAATTAGCGAAACGCTATTCGGGACTTCCCGAGGTCGGCCCCCCTGGGGCCCCCCGTCCGCGTCTCACCGGAGACGATGCTGGCTCCACCGGCCCTTGTGACTCAATTCGGTACAGCTCGACTCAGCGCTCCACGTGCGGGCAGTGTCGACAGCCGTTGTCGCAACACGCCCGCTCCCAGAGGGTGGCCGCGGTCATGACCCACAGCCCCGACTCGGGGTCCAGGTAGAACGGCTCGCCGCTGGCGAGCGCCGCGCGGTGGGCGTCGATGATCGCGTCCCTTAAGGGGTGTTCGGCAGCGAGCCGACGGGGGTGCGGGTCGGCCAGGCTCGCGGGGAGCGGCCCCCTGCCCGGTCCAGGCGAGCAGGCTTCGTGGGTCGGGTGTTCCATCGGGGTCGCGATCGGCCGAGGAGCGTGCCTGGGCCCGTGCGAGGGAAGATCGGCCAGGCATCCGCGGAACGAAGAGTAAAGTCCTGTTCTTCCTCACCGCTGACCAAATCAAGCCCCCCCTCCCAGGGGCCAGGGGCTGGCGCCCACCAGCAGGGCCGCGCCATGGGTTAGCCTCCCCCTCCGCTGTCCCCGAACCGCCGGCTCCATGTTCTCACTCCTCCGCCTCGCCTTCGCTGGTCTCGTCGCCGGCACCGCGCTCTCCTGCGCCGCCACGACCTACCAGACCTTCCCCACGCCCGACCCCGCCGCAGGCCCTGCGGGGGACATGTGCCGCATCTACGCCGCGCGCTCCACCCAGATGATGGGCCGGGCACGGTCGGTGGAGATCATCGTGAACGACCAGACCATCGGGCGCCTCGGCGAGGCGGGCTACCTCTGCTGGGACCTCCCCGCGGGTCGCACCGTGGTCCAGGCCCTCTTCCACGGATCGGCGATCGACGGCCAGCCCGTGGAGGCGGTGTTCGGCTTCGACGGCGAGGGCGGGCGGACGTACTACTACGAGATGCGCGTGGACGCCGGCAGCAAGAAGGCCACGGTCCAGCCGCTGGGAGAAGAGGAGGGCGAGGCCCTGATCGAGGATCGCAAGGCCCCCAAGATCCGCGAGGCGTCGTGATGGCCTCGGCCTCGATGGTTCCCTCCGCGGACGCCCGGGAGGTGCGGCCTTGATCCTGCTCGCCGCCGCGTCCCTCCTCGCCCTGGCGCCTGGCCCCCAGGACGCCCCGCCGCAGCAGACCCCCGCGGAGCGACCCGGAAACCTGAGGGTCCTCGTGTGGAACATCGAGCGCGGCGCCAACCCCTACACCAACGGCGCCGAGAAGGCGCTGGCCCAGATCCGCGCCCTCTCTCCGGACGTCTGCCTCCTCCAGGAGAGCTACGACATCGACGGGGAGCGGCCCAAGCTCGGCGCCTGGATGGCGAAGGAGCTCGGCTGGAACAGCTGGCAGGGTGACAGCACCCACCTCTGCGTGCTGACCCCCCTCGAGATCCGTGACCGCTACTTCCACGCGACCTGGCACGGCGTCGGCGCCCGGCTCGAGGACCGGGCTGGCCGGGCCTTCGACGTCTACAGCACCTGGATCGACTACCGCGCCTTCGTGTCCTACGCGCTCCGAGACAACCCGGCCATCGAGGATGCCGAGCTGCTCCGCTGCGAGTCCGAGGGCTCCAACCGACTGGCGCAGGCCAACGCCCTCCTGGAGCACCTGGAGGAGACCGGCCGCTTCGATCGCTCGGTCCCGCTGCTGGTGGGCGGCGACTGGAACTGCCCATCCCACCTGGACTGGACCGAGGACACGGCGCGGGCGTTCCGCTTCAAGCGCCCCCTCGACCTCCCGGTCAGCCTTCGCATGGCCGAAGAGGGGTTCCTCGACACCTTCCGCGCGGTCCACCCCGACCCCCTGCGCCGCCCGGGCTTCACCTGGACACCCATGGCCCGCGGCACCGTGGAGGCCCCGATGCCCCTGGACCGGATCGACCGGCTCTACCGTCGTCCGGCCACCGAGGGCGACCTGCGGCTCGTGCCCGTGGCCGCCAGGGTCCTCCCCGACCGCCACGAGCCCGCCGAGCTACCGCGCACCGAGCGCGCCTTCCCGAGCGACCACGGGGCCGTGGTGATCGACCTCGAGTGGCGCCCGGCCAGGCGCTGAGCCGCCCCCTCGGTCCCGGGATGAACGGAAGAGGGGGCGCCGATTGCCGCCCCCTCGCTCGCGTCCTAACTTGAGGGGTCGACGGCCCGCCTCCGAACACTCCGCTCGGGGTGCCGTCCCCCATCAGCATGGCCCTCCACTCGACCGCAAGCGAGCCCACCGCGCCCTTCCGTCCCCAGCACCCCGTCCGGATCGTGACGGCCGCGTCCCTGTTCGACGGGCACGACGCCGCGATCAACGTGATGCGTCGGATCCTCCAGTCCTCGGGCGCGGAGGTCATCCACCTGGGCCACAACCGCTCGGTGGCGGAGATCGTGGACTGCGCCATCCAGGAGGACGCCCATGGCATCGCCCTGACCTCCTACCAGGGCGGCCACCTCGAGTACTTCAAGTACATGGTGGAGCTGCTCGCCGAACGAGGCGCCGACATCAAGGTCTTCGGGGGCGGCGGCGGCACCATCCTGCCCGAGGAGATCGAGGAGCTGCACGCCGCGGGCGTTGCCAGGATCTACTCCCCCGACGACGGCCGCTCCATGGGCCTGCAGGGGATGATCAACGACCTCCTCGAGCGGTGCGCCGAGGTCGACAAGTCCAAGGCGGCGAGCCCCCCCATCGAGGACCTCGTCGGCGACCTCCCCGGTCGCAAGCACGACGTGATCGCGCGGCTCATCACCCTCGCGGAGAACCTCGAGGACGGGGCCGAGGTGATCGCGCGCCAGCTGGATCAGCTGCACGCCTCGGGCGCGAGGAGCGACACGCCCGTGCTCGGCATCACCGGCACCGGGGGCTCGGGCAAGTCGAGCCTCGTGGACGAGCTGGTGCGGCGCTACCTGCGGGACCAGCCGGGGAAGACGATCGCGATCCTCTCCGTGGACCCGAGCAAGCGGAAGACGGGCGGCGCGCTCCTGGGCGACCGGATCCGCATGAACGCGATCCACGACGAGCGGGTCTACATGCGCTCGCTCGCGACCCGCCAGGCGAACCTCGCCCTCTCCAAGCACGTGCAGTCGGCCATCGACCTCTGCAAGGCGGCCCGGTTCGACCTGATCGTCGTGGAGACCAGCGGGATCGGCCAGTCCGACACGGAGATCACCGACCACAGCGACGCCTCGCTGTACGTGATGACGGCCGAGTACGGCGCGGCGACGCAGCTCGAGAAGATCGACATGCTCGACTACGCCGACCTCGTGGCCATCAACAAGTTCGACAAGCGCGGCAGCCTCGACGCCCTGCGGGACGTCAAGAAGCAGGTCCAGCGCGCACGCGAGCTGTGGGAGTCGAG
>Ga0213858_10001724_pt1 | contig 10459 bp, 13 predicted proteins | sample PICome_FD_160122 | JGI IMG/M metagenome (GOLD analysis project Ga0213858, IMG submission 160122) | Coastal seawater microbial communities near Pivers Island, North Carolina, United States - PICO245 | ecosystem: Environmental > Aquatic > Marine > Coastal | place: USA: North Carolina | collected... | reverse complement strand
TTTTATTTGTAATTAGGATTAAAAGTTGGTCGGGGCGGAGAGATTCGAACTCCCGACCCTCTGGTCCCAAACCAGATGCGCTACCAGGCTGCGCTACGCTAATTTAAGTTTGATAACCGTATAATCCCCTACCCTCATTCTTTGTAACCAATTGATATATAATGATAAAATTATAGGCTGATGATCGACAAAATGTCAAGTGGATGTTTGTTTGTTTTTCTAAGATATAGCCAATTTAATGTGTTTTTTGCTTCTTATTGGATCACCAGTGGATCAATAATGGATCAAAATATCACCTACAAATCAGGAATTATCATAATGATACAAATCTGATCTTTTTTCCAATCACAGCAAGGGTTTAAAGATAGGAATAGGGACTAGTGTCCACCCATTGATAAACTCCTAAACCAAAACATCTAAAATACTGTTTTTCATTAGGTTGGCATAAGCAATAATGTTTTGTGTCCACCCCTAGAAGAACTACTAAACCAAAATTGTAGTTTTTCACAATCAACAATCAATCAACCCAAAGCACTGCTTGAGTGATCAAGTGGTGCTTTTTTATTTCAACTACCAAAGGAGAGCTTAATGAGCACAACCAAATCAAATAACGACAATCAAAACAACTATGAAAGTACAGATATGGGAAACATGAATAGATTTGTAGACCAATATAAAGACACCATAAAATCAACAGGCACGCCTTCATCTTGGTTTGTTTGGGATGGTATGAGGTGGAAGTATTGCAAAGATAACACCTATGCAACCCAAAAGGCTTATGAAACAATAAAAAACATTGAAACCGAAGCCTTACAAACTAAAGACATAATGAGAAAACAGGAGTTACTGAGATGGTCTAAGCAATCGCAAAGCAATAGTAAAATACAATCGATGATTAGTATGGCCTCTAAACATGAAGACCTTGTTGTTTCAATGAGTGACTTTGATAAAGATACGAGTTTGATTAACTGTATGAACGGGGTCGTAGACCTTAAATCAAAGACGCTATTAGGCATTCATAAACACAGGCTTATCAGCAACCTAGCTAGAGTGTCATATAATCCTAACGCCAAAGCACCTACCTTTATTAACTTTATTAATCAGGTCTTTGGTAATGATGTTGAGTTAATCAGATGGGTTCAAAGAGCTATTGGCTATTCTTTGACAGGTTCTGTATTAGAACAGAAGTTGTTTTATGCCTATGGAACTGGGTCTAACGGTAAGTCAACTCTATTTGAAATCATAATGCACATACTCAACGACTACAGTAAGGCAACGGACTTTGAAACATTCCTTAGCAAACAAAAATCTGATGTCCGCATGCTTGAAGCTGTTGGTGAGTTAAAGGGTGTAAGGTACGCCCTAGCATCAGAAACAGATAGCCATGTTAGATTTAGTGAGTCGACAATAAAAAAGCTTACAGGCGGTGATACACTTAGAGGAACCAGGTTAACTAAGTCAGCCTTTGAATTTAAGCCTGAATTCAAACTTTGGTTTTCAGCTAACCACTTACCTTATGCTAAGGATGGGTCTTTTGGGTTTTGGAGAAGAATTAAGATCATCCCATTTACTCAAACTTTCTCTGGATCTAAAGTTAATTCAACTCTTTACGAGCAACTACTCCAAGAAAGAGATGGTATCTTTAAGTGGTGCGTCGATGGTGCCTATCACTGGTATAAAGAACTTAAGAAATCAGGTGGCAAATCAGGTCTTGGACCATGTAAGGCAATAGATGAAGCTACAGAAGAGTATAAGTCAGAAAATGATGTCTTAGGTAACTTTATCACAGAGTGCATAGAGACAAGCCCTGGCTCTAAGGTTAAGGCACGAGATTTATACGACAGATATAAACTATGGAATGAGTTCAACTCTAACGGAGAATTCACTAACCCTATTTCTGAAGTTCTCTTTAGTAGAAGTATGGGGGAGCGTGATCTTAAGAAAGATAGAGTTCAAAACAATAAAGTTTATCTCGACATTAAATTAAAGAATAATGGTAGTTGTTATAACTTTTAATCTTTAGACACAATTGCATGTAGACTATGTAGGGTTATACCTTAGGTTGTACTATAGAAATAATTATAGAGAACCTAAGGGTAAACCCTACATACCCTACATAGAGTGATTGAGTAATAAAGTGACTAATGGCTGAACAACCACCACGTTTATTTTGTCGGTAAAGCTTAAGCTTTCTATTTCTCTGTGGTCACTGTAGTTAAATATAAGTTCTTAAATACAAACTAGCTTTATTTCAAATATTTTAACTTTAGTAATGTTCGATGATATAGCCATAGGCCTTGTCAAAAAGCTCTGAGTCTTTGTGTAGGTTATATTTTAAAAGAGTTTTTCTTAGCACTTGCTTCATTTCACGGTCACCTGCTATCGTGTTTTGCCATCCCGGGAAGCGTGTTGCTTTTACTATTTTATCAATATCATCAACAAAGCGAGTTGCGTAGTTAATTGCGTAGTTAATGTATTCTACAGTCCTCTACAGTCCACTCAAAATTTTTTAGAAAATATGCAGAATGTTGCCTGATATAGCTTTCGACTGAAGTGCCTGTATCTTAACTTGCTTGATCTTATTGCAGTAAGCCTGACGCTGTTTTGTAGGCCTTTCGGGTACGATCGATATGTTCCGCAAGCAAAGCCTTAATTTCAGTTAAGTCTCCTTTTCGCACGGCATCTGCAAGGCATTGATGCTCATCAAAAGAGAGATCCGTGTGTTTGGGAAGCCGTGACAAGAGTTTGCGAAGGGCTGCAATCTTACCAGCATATCGCGTGTAGCTCGCTGTTAGGTAATCATTTCCTGCGTGTTCAAAGACGAGATTATGAAATTCGTTGTCGAGTGCCATGAAGGCCGCGACCGAAAACAACATAATGACAGGCGTGTAGGTCAGGGTATCCCTGGCTTTAGTGGGCTTGCCAAAATATTCTCTTAGATCATCGAACCCCCCAATACGAACGCCGTCGATAAAGGTCTGTGGGGTCGTTGCAAGGCCATGCTTGGTCTTGAAGGCATCCACTTCTTCTCTGCTAGTCAAATGGCGATCTTCCACCTCGTATCCCTCGCGTTCCAGCAAATCCTTGGATTTCAGACCGTGAGGGCACATACGATCCGACATTACCATGCGATGGAGTGTTGCTATTTTGGTAGCCTTATTTCTTGGCATTTCATTTACCCTTTCATCGGTCTTTGCGAAGTCGTTGCACCTATTTGGACTATCATTTAGTCTTCCCAGCAACTGGAAGGTCAAGGAGGATTTGCATGAACATTTCTGCTGCATCCAAGGCGGCTGGCTTGCCCGTCAAAACAGTTCGCTACTATGCAGATATCGGTTTGGTAAGCGCACCATCACGATCAGATACCGGGTACCGCACCTACGATGATGCATCAGTCCGAAAGCTAATATTTATAAGACGATCCCGCGCGTTTGGCTTTACCATTGAAGAGTGTCGCGAGCTTCTTGACCTATACCAGGATCAAGATCGCACTAGCGCGGAGGTAAAGCGCAAGGAAGGCTTTATTGATTGGGCGTGGAGTAGTGAGCCACTCATCAAATCAGGAATATTCTATCGCGGTCGTCAAGAGATCATCCCGCTGCCTGCTTCATCCTTAGCTGCAAAACAGGATATGCTGATCGACAACCGAACAGGAATTCTGCACCCAAAAGGCATTTGGCTGGGGGAAGAAGAGGTTCGGGAAATGAGCATATTCTCGGAACTTCCCGATAAAACCCGCATGACCGTCTCTCTTCTCCTATATCCTGATGACGCTCCAGGAAAATGGGACCGCGATTTGGAGGAACCAACAGAACACGACACATACGATCAGTTCGTTATTGGAGGCCAGGTGTGAAAAGAAACGACTGCTCAGCGGAGCTGCACGACTTGACGGAATGGAAAACCCTTTTTGTTGTTCCTAGTCATTTGAGGGGCACATCGCAAATAGCGTAGTTGGTTCGTAATATCATCGCGGTCCCCGTGATTTGGCCGTGGGATGTCTCTCGTTCAAACAATTCGAATGATCAGCCAGAACCTCAATGATCCGGCATTCCGCAACTTTCCCGCCACCACACTCGCGGACCATGCGCTTCAATTCCCGTTCCATAGAGCGCAGGCGGCCCAAGCGTTCCTGGACACCGTGCAGGTGCTCGCGTGCGATGGCGTCCACTTGTTCACACGACTGTTCGGGCTGATTCGAAAACGACAGCAATTGGCGAATATCGTCCAGACTGAAACCCAGCTCCCGGCTGTGACGGATAAAGATCAGCCTCGAGGCCTGATCTTCTGAATAGATGCGCCGATTGCCGCTGGTGCGCCTCGTATCCGGCAACAGACCGATTTTCTCGTAGTGCCGAATGATCTGGACAGTGCAACCAGCTCTTTCTGCCAGTTCGCCAATTGAAATATCTCTTACGTTCATCAAATTTTCCTCTTGCTCCTACAACGATTGTAGATATTAGTATCTCAGACTAGGGGCTGTCAAGGCGTCGTTCAATTGGATGACAAGCCTCGATAATGAATTACAGGAGCAAGGTATGAGTGCAAGTTGCTGCGGACAAGATGCCCAATTCGACGGCGTTTCCGCCGCATTCAAGCGGGCATTGTGGATCGTCATCGCCATCAACGGCGCTATGTTCATCGTTGAGATGGCGGCGGGCGCTTTCGCGGGGTCGAAGGCGCTGCAGGCGGACGCCCTCGATTTCCTCGGCGATACGACCACTTACGCCATCAGCCTCTACGTCATCGGCATGGCCCTGCACGTCCGCGCGACGGCGGCACTCATCAAGGGGCTCAGCCTTGCGGCCATGGGGCTATGGGTATTTGGATCGACCGCTTATCAAGTTCTCGTCCTCGGCGTGCCGTCCGCGACAGTCATGGGCGGTGTCGGGTTGTTGGCGCTTTTGGCAAACCTTGCAAGCGTCGTCCTTCTCATGCGATTCAAGGACGGCGACGCGAACGTTCGCTCCGTCTGGCTCTGCAGCCGCAACGACGCCATCGGAAATGTGGCCGTCATCGGGGCGGCAGCCGGTGTCTATTTTACCGGGACTGCGTGGCCAGACCTTATTGTCGCCGCTCTCATGGCCGGCCTGTTCCTCTGGTCGGCCACGCAGATCGTGCGTCAGGCGTGGGGAGAAATGCAACATTGTGCCGTTCCCGCGACGGGCGAGTGAGGTCGGGTAGCACCATGCAGAACACCTCCCATCAAACCAACGCCTTGTATCTCGCATGGCTGATTGCTTTGACCGCGACCCTCGGGGCCCTGTTCATCGGGGAAGTCATGGGACGAACACCCTGTGTTCTTTGCTGGTACCAACGGATCGCCATGTTTCCGCTGGCACTTATCCTGGGGCTTGCGAGTTTTCGAGCCGATCATGCGGTTCGGCACTACGTTATTCCTTTGGCATTGATTGGCGGCTTGATCGCACTTTGGCATAGCCTGCTTTTCGTCGGGATCATCCCCGAACCAATTCAACCCTGTGAACGCAACGGACCATCATGCTCGGGAGAAGATCAAGTGCTGTTTGGCGTTCTGCCGCTACCGTACCTGTCCGTTTTCTCCTTCAGTGCCATCATTTTGTTGCTGACCGTTCCCTTTAGAAAGAGATCTTCATGAACCGTCGAACCCTGATCATCGTGACCGCCGTAGTAGCAGTCGGACTATTTGCCATCGGTGGCCTTCTTTACTCCCCGACAAGCAAGGAAGTGGCGGTCACAAAACCAGTATCAAATGAAGCGCCGCTGGTAAGACCCCATTCGCCGGTCTTTGGAGCAAAAGATGCGCCCGTCACCATCGTCGAATTCTTCGATCCCGCGTGCGAAGCATGCCGCGCCTTCCATCCCGTGGTGAAAAAGATACTTTCCGAGTTTCAGGGGAAAGTTCGCGTCGTGCTGAGATATACCCCCTTCCACGGTGAAGCCTCAGAACAGGCCATTCGTGTGCTCGAAGCGGCACGCATGCAGGGCGTTTTTGAGCCGGTCCTCGAAGCACTCCTTGAGTTCCAGCCCCGGTGGGCCTCCCATGGTGCCCCCGCGCCCGGTTTAATCCTTGCGATCGCTGAACAAGCTGGTCTTAACGCTGACAACGCGCAAACGCAGATGATGGCTCCTCAGACCGTTGGCGTTCTCAATCAAGATCGCGCCGATGTGGAAGCGGTTGGCGTGCGCCAGACACCCACCTTCTTCGTAAATGGAAAACCTCTTGATCCCTTCGGCGCAGATGAGTTGCGCGCCCTCGTGGCTGCGGAAGTCTCGGCGAATGGATCATGACCAGAAAACTATCAGGAACAAACCTATGAGAAAATCTACCTTCCATGCCCTTGCATTCAGTATTCTGGTCGGATTGCCTACAGCTTCCCTTGCGGGTTCGGAAGACATTGTGATCGAAGACGCATGGGCCCGCGCGTCTATCGGTACCAACCGTCCGGGCGTAGCCTACATGACCCTGCGCAACACGGGCACTGACCCGGTGACATTGGTCGGGCTGGAAACCCCATTGGCCATGATGCCGGACATCCACGAAACCACGACTGATTCAAATGGTGTCAGTTCCATGGGCCCTGTCGGTGAAATCAACATTTCTCCGGGCGAGAGTGTCTCGCTGGAGCCAGGCGGCATGCATGCGATGCTGATGCGGTTGCAAGCCAAGATGATCGAAGGCGAGACGTTTCAGCTAACCTTAAACTTTGCCGATGGCGGGACACTGACTGTTGACGTTCCAATTTTTGGCATTGCGGCGCTCGGTCCGGAAGGCTGATGAACCGAAGAACCCTTTTCACTTATGGTGCCGCAATAAGCGGGGCGCTTGCGCTCACGCTATTTATTGGCTGGTGGCGAGTGAACGGTCCCGGCGCGCCTGAACCTGTAGCTCAGCGACCCTTGCCGCTCACCCAGATGGACTTTCAGATGACCGATCAAGGCGGTGCAACCGTCGGACCCGCGTCGCTTCTGGGCAATCCATCCATGGTGTTTTTTGGCTTCACATACTGCCCCGATGTTTGCCCAACCACATTGTCGGATATTTCTGGCTGGCTTGACGACCTTGGAGATGATGTTGCGGACATGAACGTCGTGTTCATCACGGTCGATCCGGAGCGCGATACCGTGGACGCCATGGCGGAATATGTCAATTATTTTCACCCTGCTATCCAAGGCTGGAACGGGACGCTTGAAGAGACAGCGCGCGCTGCCGCTGGCTTCCGTGCGCGCTATGAAAAGGTCGCCACGGACGGCGACTATACGATGAACCATACGGCAAGCGTCTTTCTCTTTGATGCTGAGGGGCAGTTTTCCGGCACAATAGACTACCATGAACAACGGGAATTCGCGGTGCCAAAAATCCGCCGCGTCCTTGCAAGAACCGGAGAACAATCCTCATGAAGCTTTTTACGCTCGCAACCCTTTTTTCAATGAGCTTCGCCGCTCAGGCCATCGCCCAAGCGACCCAAATTGAAGTTATTAAGACGAATGGCTGCGGGTGCTGCCTAGCGTGGATGAAACACCTCGAAGAAAACGGCTTTGAACCCACAGGTGAGGATATGTTTGCAGGCCTTTTTGTACGCTTCAAACTCGATAATGGCGTTCCGCAACGTATGGTGTCCTGTCACACGGGGCTCATCGACGGATATGTGATCGAAGGCCATGTCCCAGCGGGTGATATACGCAGGTTACTCAGCGAAAGACCAGACGCAGTAGGCCTCGCGGTGCCGGACATGCCGCTTGGCTCGCCTGGTATGGATCAGAGCCGCTGGCGTGAGGCCTACGACGTGTTTCTCATCAACAACGACGGGTCGACAGAAGTCTTCTCAAGCTATTCTGGCGACTGAAGAGATTTACAACGAAAGATATAAATTTGGACACTCTCTCCCCCATCATGCTCGGATTTCTGGGTAGTCTTGCCGCAGGTTCAATGACCGCCATTGGCGCAATACCCGTGCTTTTTGGTCGCGTACCGTCTCGCGATACCCGAGACCTCTCACTTGGTTTCACAGCAGGCGTGATGCTGGCGGCATCGTTCTTTTCCTTGATTATACCGGCACTTGATGCTGCTGAACTACGGTATGTGAACGAGGCCGCACCGGCAGCTATTGTGTGTATTGCGATCCTCCTCGGGATGGGTGCCGTGGCACTCATGAACGAGAAACTCCCGCATGAGCATTTCAGCACAGGTCGCGAAGGGCCGGAGGCAGCATCCCTTCGACGGGTGTGGTTGTTCATTATCGCCATCACGATCCACAATTTTCCTGAAGGGCTCGCTGTTGGCGTCGGCTTCGGCGCGGACGGTGTGTCAGGTGGTATGCCGCTTGCGATCGGGATCGGGCTGCAGAACGCGCCCGAAGGTCTGGCCGTCGCGGTGTCACTGCTCGGCGAAGGGTATTCGAAAGTCCGGGCTTGGGGGATCGCCGCATTAACTGGCATGGTTGAACCCATTGGAGGGCTTTTGGGTGCGGGGATCATCACGATCTCCGAACCGCTTCTTCCTTGGGGTTTGGCGTTTGCCGCAGGTGCGATGCTCTACGTTATCAGTCACGAGATCATTCCTGAAACCCACCGAAGCGGTCATCAGAACAAGGCAACACTTGGCCTTGCGATCGGCTTGGTCATCATGCTGTTTTTGGACGTCTGGCTCGGATAAAAAAAGATGAAGATATTCATCCTTCCCGGCCTGACTACCGTGTTGATCGCTCTTTTCGTGGATCAAGTCACGAAGTTCTTTGTCATGGACAACGCATCCTCGTTTGCCACCGGCATTCAAATCTTACCCATATTCGACCTTGTGTATGTTCAAAATGATGGGGTTAGCTTCGGGATGTTCGGGGGCATGCCTTGGTGGGGACTGTCGGCTTTTTACAGCCGTTTTTAGGATACGTGCTTTTGAAATGGACGGCGCGTATCGACAGTGCAACTGCCGCCGCAGTTGCCGCGCACTACGGATCGATAAGCATAGTAACCTTTGCCACGGCTGCGCCTGACGAACGTCAATTGTTTTAGCTGTTCATCGATTGTATTGCCTGTTTCCGCCCGGTGTTTGATCAGGTTTAGGCAGGAGATTGGTACGTTAGTAATACCGGATGGTTTCGATATTTACTCCGGTCTTTTTTGACACCTCATCAATGGCATAACCCTTGTCATTCATTACTAATGACCCCTTCAAAAAACTTCTTACATCTGTAGTTAATACAGATCGTAGACTAATAATCTTTAGCTATTACACAGCTAATCTTTAATGTGTTAAGTAAATGCTAAAATAAAATAACAACAATAACAACACCTCTTTAACCCTTTTTTTGAAATGATCTATTTCATCAATCCCATGGGGTATAAAATTCCAGGATATGGTACCTAAAAACTCATAACCTTCTTCTTGATGTAACTAAGGTCTGGATGGGCATACCTAAGAAGCATTGACTGAGTTTTGTGACCACTAATAGAAGCCGCTTCTGGAATAGTTAACCCTCGCTCTATGAACCGTGATATAGCCTCATGCCTTAAATCATGGAAGTGAAGATCAATTAAACCAGATCTCTTTATTAACCTCTTCCATGCGTTTTGAAGTGATGAGTGACTTGCGTTAAATACTGCCTCACCTAGTCTTGGTAGCAATTTAAGGATTGATAAGGCTTTGTTTGACAGGGGAACTACCCTATCCTCTCCGTTCTTGGTGTCCCTAACCTTGAGTAGGCGACTATCTAAATCGACATCACACCACATTAACTTAACAAGCTCTCCCTGTCGCAATCCTGTTTCTATGGCAATCAGTATCAACGGCTTAAGGTAAGTCACTTTTGTATATCTTAAAGCATGCATCAAGGCGTTGATATCATCCTTTCCTACACGCCTATCCCGTGGTTTGTTAAGCTTAGGCTTGGATACTAGATCAACAGGATTAGTTGGCAGGTAATAACCCCACTCCAGTCTTGCAAACTCAAGACAATGCCTTATTAAGGCCAAGTCATATCTGGTTGTTCTTGCACCATCAGCAAGTCTTGAGTATTTATAACTCGATATAATCGCAGAGTTTAAATTACTTAAACTAACTCCTGATATAGGCCTCTTAAGTAGGGCCTTAATCCTCCATGCCTCCTTATCATGGCTCTTTTTATGAGGGGTAACTTCTTTTAAGTAACGTTTAAGTAAATCTCCTAATGTTACAGATTTATCAACACAGCCTGTAAGTCCTTGATCTAACTCTCGCTCAATCATAACTGCCCACCTTTGGGCATCTTTTTTTATATTAAATGTTTTAGATTGTAATGGTTGTCCGTGCTTCCTTACTCTAACAAACCACTTATCATTTCTCTTAATTATAGAAGCCATAACATAACCTCACTGGATCAATAGTGGATCAAGTGGTTACATTTGATGAATATGGAGAAACGTAAGATTAAAAACTTGTATTATTATCAAGAACTTAAGTTGGTCGGGGCGGAGAGATTCGAACTCCCGACCCTCTGGTCCC
>Ga0213858_10001723_pt1 | contig 10460 bp, 10 predicted proteins | sample PICome_FD_160122 | JGI IMG/M metagenome (GOLD analysis project Ga0213858, IMG submission 160122) | Coastal seawater microbial communities near Pivers Island, North Carolina, United States - PICO245 | ecosystem: Environmental > Aquatic > Marine > Coastal | place: USA: North Carolina | collected... | reverse complement strand
GACAGGGCCACCAGTTGCCTTTCCTATGATTGATGCAGAAGAACCTGGGCCAGATCCTAAGAATAATCCAGCTACATCCGTGACAAAGCCAGTAATCTTTTTCACCACGAATACACGATAGAGTTCGGCAATAATATCAACAGCCATACTTCTGAATGCGTCTTTAGCTGACATAGTGCCTTTGACCACGCTCATAAATGCATTCTCAAACGATTGACCTATGTCTGTAGCTAGTCTTTGCATAGCTTCCATTTCAGGAGTTAGCTTATTAATTTCATCTTTTATCTTTGGAACCTTCACTGTCATTTCATCGATTAGTTCTTGGACAGATTTATAACCCAACTTATTCATATAATCATTGGACACTTTACGAGGGTCACCACCTCTACCAGAACCTACAAAAGGCTCTCTAAACATATCTTGCAACTCTTGTTGTGATTTTTTTATCATCTCATTGCCAAGAATACGACTTCTAGCATATTGCTTATGTGCTTGTTGAGATTTACTGAGACTTTCCGTTTCTGCTTTAGCCGCCATAATAGAAGCAGCTACTCTTGATTGACCATATTCAGCGTTCGCTGCTTGCAATTTTTCTATATTCTTAGCTTCTTCTCTCGCCGCTAAAAATTCAGCAGCCATCCTTGACTGTGCATATTCCAGATTAGCTTGCCTGTTGTTTTCAGCAGCTTCTCTTTGCAGTCTCGCAATCTTGTAAATAGCTAGCTCTTTTTTGAGCATGGCATCACTAAATTCCAGAGACTTCTGTTTTGCGGATGTAGTGTCTAAATATTCTTGAAGGATGTCTTGTTGAACTGCAAGATCTGCTTGGGCTAGCCCTAATTGGTTTCTAGCGGTTCGCGCTCTTTGAGTATTATCTTTCCCACGTTTCTGACCTAAATCTACCAATTCTAACTCTAGATCTACAATTTTTTGCTGGATATTCTTTATTTTTGTTCTAACCGCTAATTCAGCAGTTGACCTTACACCAGCTCTAAAGACCTCTAACTCTTTCGCAGCTTCTGCTGTTTCTTCTTTCAGCTCTTTTATTTCATCCTTAAAGGATTTTGATGCCTTTGTAGCGCCCATGAAAGCAGTACCAATAGCGGCACCAACAGCGACAACAGCACCTAAGACAGATCCAATTGGTCCAAACACTGCAAGCATTTGAGAACCCTGCTGACCGAATGCTTGCAGAACATTGGTTCCGTTTTGCACCTGAACAGCAAAGTCAGCAACCTGATAGCCAGCCTGTTGAGCCAAGCCCTTACCAAACTTGTTCATAGAAACAGCGGTTTTATTGTATTGATTGGAATGTTGCTTAAGGACGGCACTTGTGTTGCGAGTTTGATCGCCTACCTTCTTTACGCCATGTTGAACTTTATTAAGTTGTCGTAAAGCATCGCCCGATTGTACGCCAACGATAATATTAAAATCAGTCATTCGAGCGATCCTTCAGCACTTTGTAATACGCGACCCATTCGTTGTATTCATCCATCGTCATCTGGTCTATTTCAGCTATCGATCTTCCTAGCTTTTCGGCCAATGTTATGACGTTCATCCTGAATGGATCGTCAGTTAGTTTTTTTCCAGTTCCTCCACCGTCTTATTCTGTATGATAGACGATGCGACTCTCATAACCACTAATGGGTCACGATCATCAAACCATTTTTTGTCACCAAAATCAAATAGAGGATCACCCTTTTCATCAAGAGCTTTCGTAATAAGAATATGAACTTGGACTTCAATATTCATAATATTTTCATAGAAGTCAGGATAACGCTGAGTAATCTTCTTCTGATCTTTTACAGTCATAGGTGTCCAGAAGATCTTGAGCGGCTGACCGTTGATCAACCACTCAGGAACTTCCATAGACTTGACCTCTTCTGAAGCGACTTCAATTTGTGAAGTAATAGACATTAGACAGTTCCGATTGTTAATGCTCCAGTAAGCTGCATTTCAACTTCAAGAGTAGCAATGCCATCATGAGTTGCACCTCTAGCAACAGAAGTAACAATAAAAGTACCAGTGTATTTTGTATCACCGCTATCTGCACCTTCACCGTAAAACTCTGCGTCAACACTATCACGCTGAACCAAGTCAGCTTGTGGTGCGTTATCAGGGTCCCAGAATAGTGATAGGCTGGCAGTACCTGTTGCTAAACCAGCAATATAAGTTCTATTCGTAGCACCCATAGTCGTAGAGTCGACTGTGTCTGAGGTCATTGTTAAAGACCAGCTCAAAAGCTCGCCTAAAGCTGCTGGAGAACCACCGCTAGTGACTACATTGCAGCTCCCATCTGATCCGAAATAAGTAGCCATAGTTATGATCTCCTTCTACTTGGCTGTTTCCACATCGTTAATAGCTGTAACATATCTAACCGCATAAGTTAACTTAGCTACACCTAATATTTGATCGGCTTCGCCGTCAAATTGTATTGCAGTTGAAGTTAATACAGAAGACTTAACTAGTCCACCGATAGTAAAATCGTTGGCCATTGCTTCTTCAACTTGCACTGCTATTGCATCGACATCATCATCAAAGGTGCTTGTTTCCCTGACGTAAATATCAATCTCTAATGATAAGTTTCTTGTGACATCTGTCACACCAATATTATATCTGTCGCTGGCTTCACTGCCTGTATATACACTTATGGCTGGCAGCAGATCTTCGTTCAACGGATGTACCCTCGTGGTAAAAACACGGCTGCTAACAAGCGTTACCGCTGTTGTAAGTGTGGTTGCAACTGCATCCCGTATTTGCTGCCTAACGTGTGCCATTATTGTTTCTCTAGCTGTATAGTCGTGACGCCAGTACCATCATGTATCCAAGCAATAACATTATATGTGACGGAATTGACAACTAAAGTTTGACCAGCAGCAATACTGGAAATATCTGTGGTTCTGCAAGTGAAACGCGGCTGCTCTTGATGCACTTGTGCAGTGCCGCCAGCATCCATTGGTACTGTTTCATTATCAAAGATGCCAATGAGATCAGCAGACTGATATGTTGCAGTCGTTGCAAAATCCTCAATGGCAAATAATGAAAGCAGATCATTTGCAAAACCTATGGCCATTATTCGTCACTTTCTGGCTTTTCCAGCTTTTCCTCAGACTTCTTTAGTCCGACTGATCGAGTTGTTTTCTTTGGGGCTTTAGCTTTTGGAGCTGCCTTTGGTGCAGATGCAGCCTCTGCATATCCGCGCTTAATCAGCTTCTCTGCTGTTCTATCAGGGAGATCATACTCTTCGCCCTTCATCATGTTTCCACCGTGTCCAGTAAAACACTTCTCTAAAATCTTCACCTTCATTTCATTATCCTCCTACAAAGGGAGATGGGGCATTTCTGCCCCACCTATCTATCTTATGAGTGGTCAACCTCGTTTGTGATACCGAAGCTAACAGCGTTGCGAACACCTACGTCTAGTTCTGCGTGTAGCACCATACGAACTGTGCCAGCACGTGATCCTGTATATGGATCAACTAGGATTGAAGGTGCGCCAAACTGTGCAATGATCAACTGTGAGAAATCACCGAAAATCAATGCAGAAGCGTCATTACCACCATCACCTGGGTCAAGTGTTGTTGGTACGTTTGAGCTAAACGCTGCTGGGTAACCGTAGATGTTATTCCACGGATCATTCAACAACATTACGCTATCTGTTGACGCCACTTTAACAGTTTGTGACAACTTAGCTTTCACTGATGGGTGTGATAAGAAACCAGCAGCATTGCCATTAACAACGCCATTGTCCTCTTCAACCAATTTCACAAGTGCAGTGATGTCAGCCCATGTTAGAGCTGCAACGTCTGTGCCTGTTGAAATATCTAGGTCATTCACGCCTGATGTGTTCAAGATACCTGTCGGCTGGCCACCGGAGCCAGAACCTTGGATAGCATAGAACTCTGTGCGATCAGCAGCAGAAGCAAGAAGATCGTTTTGGATCACTTGTTCAATTGCTGGAACACTTTCCATCATTAACAAACGTGACAAGTCTACAAACGCACCCATTGTGCGTGGCTGTAGAGTTACACCGCCGTCTGTACCAGCTCCGTCAGCAACATCTGCTAATTCTTCAACAAATGCAGCGTTTGAACCAGTTGCCAACTTTGGCATTTTGATACGGCCAGTTAAGCCTGTCATGTAAGTAGCACCTAAACCGCTTAGAACTTGTCTAGCTCTAAGTGCTTCAATGAACATATCGCCACGATGTGCAGTTGGTACGAAGTCATCGAAAACAACTTCTGCACCAGAACCGCCTGTAGCCGCTGTAGATAACGGACCACGTTGACCCCATGCAAAATCAGGAACATAAACTCCTCTTGCATCGTGTCCAACACGCTTTGCGATTTCATCGTTCATTTCACGCTCAAAGCCAGCCTTGCGCCAATCGCCTGTTACTTGCGCTTGGACCATGCGGCCTAGTGAATACTCACGCTTCTGTTTTACAGGCACATCAACCGCTGCTGGTGCAACGTCTAATGGCTTGTCACCAATCGCGTCTAGTAGTTGGCCACGGAATGCATCCACGGACATACCTTTGCGAATGGCTTCATCACCTAGATCGCGTCTATTGTGTTTAGCTGCGATACCTAGGATTTCTGCATCGTTCTTTCGCGCTGCTTTCACTGCTTCAGCTCTTTCAGCGTCCAGATCGATGTCTTTTTTGACTTCCTCAGTCATAGTAACATCCTCCTTAGATGGGTTAGATTTAGGTTCTGCTGGAACAGATCTTCCAACACCCACCAGATTGGACTGATCGGCTGGTACTGAAACGATACTTATTTCCATTGGTGTGGTGGCTACCCTGTAGTAATCTTCAGGATCGTCATCACGAGTTATTCGGCCATCAATACGATAACCTACACTGATGTTTTGTCTGATGCCATCAGTAACATCATCGAACACCTCTGAAGCAAGCGCACTTTTTCCAAAGCGAACTTCTGCACGAAGACGACGTGCAGTTTCATCGAGTTCAACCCTTTCGACAACACCGATCTGCTTTTCCATATCATGGTCCAGCAATAAAGGTGCGCGTCCACTGTTTAAGAAGTCTAGCTTCATACTTTCTTTAGTATGGTCTATGACCTCCAATCCAAAAGATCTTTCAACTGGCTCCTCAGTAGAAACGCCGACTTTTACCCGTCTAGCGTCTACATCTATAGCCTTATCTTTTTTATCCATGTAATGAGAGCGTCTTTCCATGTCTTCACGGCTATAACGCTCTTCTTGCATTTCTTCTTCATCATCGTCATGGATTTTTGCATAAGTAATCACATAAGCGTCTTCAGTTTCCTGAATGTCAACGATATGACGCTCTTCCATTTCTTCAAATAAATCATCTGACATATCTTCGCCTCTCTTTGTACTCATGGGATGACCTTTAGGTAATAAGTCCGTATCATGCTTCCCTGATCTGAATTTACCATTTCTTAACGCATAAAGGAAGCTATTACAGCGGGCAAAAGCCCACTGCTCAGGACTTGTAACGCTTGGACGGACACTTTGAGGGTTGGTTTTATATGCGCCAACACCTCTATTAAATACAGCCGTCAAGGTTCTAAGATTGGTTCGCTTGCTAGCAACATTACCAACTTTTTTATTATGATCTTCAACTTTATTTTTCAGACCCGTCTTGACAGCATCCGTTAAAGCTCGAATACCACGATCTTCTTTCTCTAATCGATCTCTGATGGCCTTAGACCATCTAAACCCAGCGTCACCGCCCCAGAGCGCCCACGCTATGCGTCCGTTTGATGGATAACCATCTTCACCCTGACTAAATCCTTCAGCTTGCTTATCAACTTCGTGACGGCTGAAAAAGCTGTACATCCTGATTACTGTGTCTTCTGATAAATCCTTATCATTCACAATATCTCTGGCCCTAGCAATGCCAACAGCAGTTCCACCACGCCCAAACTCACGCCGCCAATCTAGACCGCGTTGAGCTTCTTCCTTCATGCCTTGAGTTGGACTATACATCGTCAGCATCCTCTGTAATTTCTGGCTGCACTGGAGCTTTCTGCCCGAATGGCTCAAATGCCATCTTCAGACCGTATCTCTCTGCCATTTCCTTATCAGATTGGATTTGCTCAAACAGATCCTCGACATCTCTGCCATAGTTTGACGCAATATCGTTCATGCTTACGATACCATTAGACAGAGCCGTCACATTTGCGTTGATCTCTCTTTGTGGATCTACCCATGCAAAACCTCTGCCTCTGAAATGTACATTATCCGCAAATTTTCCATATTTAGATATAGGGATAGGAATATCGCCAAAAGTAAGGGCGCTGTCGAGCCAAGCACGGAAGACAGGCTCACAAAAATGTTGTATAATAAAAGATTGGAGTGTCTTGTAATGATCTCGCTCTTCTATTGTTCCTTGCCGGATAGAAGAATATGAAACACCCTTCAGATCATTAGATAGACTGGTATAACTGACATTTAGACCTGATGCGATACCTCGTAAAACGGCTTCCTCGAAGTCGGCAAATGCTGATGTTGGGTGAGCTGGATCAATCATCTTAAAGTCATGGCCGGATGGTAGCTGATAAACTGAAGCTGGAGCCATGTCGATTACTGGCACTTCATCTTCTGTCTCATCATCACCGATAAACTCATCTCCATCAGGTGTAGTGATAATACCGAATTTTGCAGCAGCAGCTCTAGCAGCAATCAACTCAGCTTCACGATAACCATGCAACATCTTCAATGATGCTATCGCCGGAGCCATAAATGGTTCGCCACGGTTTTGATGTGTCCTTTGCGGTATGAATACATGCAGCATCTCATCGGCTGGTACACGAATATGCTTTCGGTTGACCTTGTTAGCAAAGTTCAGCGTATCATTTGGATGAGCCGTCAAGACATAGTAAGCAACTGGCCTTTGGAACTGGTCAACCTCAACGCCCATACGGATCTGATTGCCGTTCTCTGCTTTTCCGTTTTTACTTTCATCAACAAGATCGCTTTCTATGAACTGCAATGAAAATCCATCACGAAAACGTCTGTTCGTTACAAATTTTACAAACACTTCACCATCTCTGGCTAATGTTTCCGCTGCATAGCGCTGGGCATCAAGCCAAGACATTCTGCCTGTCGTATCACAGTTGCCCAATCTTCCCCATGCCTTAAATGCATCCTCAATGATAGCATTTCCGGCTGAATCTAATGATCTATCAGAATTTCGAGCTCTTACCTGGAGAGAGAACCCATTTTCACCGACTACATTTGTTTTTATCAGATTAAGAAAGCGTTTAGCATATTCGTTGTTTCTACCAAGATCACGGCTTCGATTTCTCAGGATAGCTAGATTTGTTCTCAGTTCACTGTCAGCAGAAAAGCTTGATCCTATGAAGTCTGCATACAATCTGCCCTGATTAGCGCCAGCATAATGACGCAACCTTCTGCGACTTCGTTTGCCTGTATGCTCATCAGCTTGTTCGTTACGGAATGGTAAAAAATCCAACAAGCCCATTTTAGAACCTCATTAACACAGTTGATGACGTTTTGCGGCCATGCTTAACATCAAGTTTTCTTCTATATGCTTTGACTTCGCGCCTATAATTATCACGCCAAGTTAGTAATTCTTCAGGTGACATTTTAGTCAAGGATCGTCCGGCAATGCTATAGCTGGAAACATCTGCATCAGCTCTATTCTCTAAGACCGACTCAATCTTTTGCAGCATCTTCTCTGCATGGGTTCGTGGATCAACTGCGTTAACATCGAGGTCAACAGTGACATCCAGCTCACCCTGATCAACGACAATCCTGTTGCTGGAACTGGTTTCAAGTATCTCTATTTGATAGTGATACATGCCAGCAACATAATTTGCTGTCACTGTGCTTGCAGCGGTAAATAAATAATCATTGCCGCTGTTTGTTGCCGCTATACTGAACTCCACATTAGCACCAGTTCCTGATCGAGCCATGAAGGTCATTGAATGAGCTGTATTTGCGTAATCGCTAGAATATTCTGTCAGTTTGAACTGAACAAAGTCCCCGATAACGATAGACTTTGGAACTTCGGTAGGTGCATTATCAGCGTCAAATAAATTTGCCATATTCTAATATCCTGTCACAAAGTTATTCGGACGCGGTTTATGCACACGCCGCACAGGTTCATTTTTCTTTGATTGTACCCTATTTTGTGCCTGTTTTGCAACCGCATCTATATTTATGTTTAAGATACTAAATGCTGCGGTTGCATAGACGCGGCAATCTAATGCCTCGTTCCTTTGCCGGATCTTAATCCATTCACGCCTTGGACGCCCTTTAAAATAACGGGTTACCTTCTTCTCTGACGTTAACATTCTGAAATATTCCTCAGAGTTTTGGCTACTGAAATGACAATATCCAGGTCCGAAATCCCTTATCTTTAATCGGGCAAATATCAGCTCTTTTGCTGTATCTGTACCAACTGGGAACAAATTTATCTTACCAATATTGTTTTTTGATGGCCGTCCGACTATTGGCTTACCTTCACCGCCAATACCTTTGATCGCGAATATCCTACGTCCAGCGCGAGTTTTGCAGTAGTTATAAACCTGTTGCGTATAGTGACCGCCTGAGTCAACGCAACTGGATCTAATCATCATATCACCTGAAGTCGGATGCTTAAACGATTGCAGCAAGGTTGTATCTAGGACATTCCAGAAATCCTTAGTCGATGGATCTCCATAGAACTCATCATAGAAAACGCTATAGCTTCTTTCACCTTCAGCCCATCCAACAATCTCAACAGCAGCTCGATCATCCTGAATATCAACACCAGCCGTTAGAACAAGGACATCTTCTGGCAACTGGTCGCCAAAATCTTCCCGTCTTTCCATGAGGTCATATTCATCCAGACTTTCGCCCTGATCTTCCCAAGTCTCGCCAAGTGTTGTGTTTACCCATGTCTTCAATCGCATTGGATCTTTCTTAGATGCGATAAAATCACGCACTATCTCAGTCAGACTGTTCCAAGGCGAATACAGAGCTGAAAGATGGAAGCCAGCCGTTTTGCCGTCACCATCTCCAGTTTTGCGCCATTCACCATATCGAATGGCCTTATATCGATCAGCGTCATTCCAGCATGATCCACATTCTGGGCAAACATATTCAGCAGTATTCGGATCGCTGTTTGTCCACTTCACATTAGCCCATGTAAGAACTTGCCATTCTTTGCAATCGTGACACTCAACGTGAAATTTTCGCTGGTCACTTTCCTCATATGCCTGTTCAATCCGTGACGCACCCTTTTCTGTCGGAGTGCTAACTAAGACGATCTTTCTATTCCAGAATGTAGTCGATCTCTTTCGGGCCAGCGATACTGGATCTCCCTCAGTTCCAGCAGATAATGGATAACGGTCCACCTCATCACACAAGATAAGACGGCAAGGTCTTGACGCAAGGGAAACAGGACTGTTTGATCCTGCTGCTGTCACATGTCCACCTGGGAATATCTTATGCAGTGTCGTATTGCCGCCATCTCTAGATCGGGGATCACCAACACGGTCATGCAAAACGGGTGTATCTCTGATCGCTGGTGCTAGTCTATCCTTTGACCAAGTTTGTGCCATTTCCAGAGTTGGCTGCACAACAAGCATTGGAGCTGGATCTTGATGGATATGAAAACCGACAACATTGTTGATCAGCTCTGTCTTCCCGATCTGAGCTGCTGTCATTAATACGACTGTCTCAATCTTTGGATCACTTATAGCGTCCATCATGCCGCGCTGGTACTCAGCCCGTTTGGTTGACCATCGCCCAGCTTCAGCAGAACTTTCTGATGACAGTTGCCTATATTGATCAGCCCATTCAGAGACAGTTAGCTTGGGTGGTGGCTTCAGCGCCCTTCGCATTGCTTGCTGCAAACGAACCTGAAATTTCTTACGCTGCTTCTTTCTGACGGTATCCGACCAGCTCACTTAATGCATCCTTTACTGCTAGTTCAAATATTGTCTGAACTTCCTGAACATCTTTGGCGGCAAATGCTTCTGCTGCCACTTTGGTTGGCGCTGCAAGTAGTTTGGTTTTGCAGTTCATCAACTGTTCCTCGAAGTCGCTGACAACATCTTCGATATATAGTAGCTCTCCACGCTCTACCATATTTTCCATTTCCTTTGAGTCGGCTTGCTCCTTTGCCAGCCTTGCTCTTTCTGCTGCAAGATCCAATCCGTCTGCTGAATATCGTCCGGCTGCAACCTCTCGCAGATGATCTAGATACTGCCTAGAACATTCTTCGTAGGTATATTTTCCACGCTCTCTTTCTTCAATTATTCCTCTATTCACCAAATCATTGAAGGTTTTTAGCGTTATTGATAGTTTCCTTGCTATTTCGCTCTGTGATGCCATTTTTAGCCCTTTCTAGTGGCCTTAAACATAATCTTACTATATTATGGCTTGCAAGACTAGATCTAGTACCACCCCCCTTACAGCGCCCCTACCACTAGAAACATTTCGTGCCTCGCGCGTACC
>Ga0213858_10001722_pt1 | contig 10461 bp, 16 predicted proteins | sample PICome_FD_160122 | JGI IMG/M metagenome (GOLD analysis project Ga0213858, IMG submission 160122) | Coastal seawater microbial communities near Pivers Island, North Carolina, United States - PICO245 | ecosystem: Environmental > Aquatic > Marine > Coastal | place: USA: North Carolina | collected... | reverse complement strand
CACTGAGTAGTACTACTGTAGTTCTTATTGCTTTCTACTTCTTTCTGAAGCATTGCTGTTATATGCTCCGGTATGTATATATTGTGATGCGAGAACTCGTATGTTCCTGCTGTTATTCTATTCATATTCCTCCTTAAATTAAAGGCGCAGACTTTTCTCAACTAGTCGATCATTATTTAAACAATACTATGCTACGCCTAGTGGACCCGGAGGGAGTCGAACCCTCGTTACCTAATTTGTATCCCCATACAATCTTAAGTCTATTCCTAAAACGAGCCCGCTATTAACTATAGCATATATAGGTTTTATGGCAAATCGTCTTCTGTTAAAGGTTCTAAATCGAAGTAGTATCCTTGTCTATTGTCCCAATCCCACTTACTTAATTTATTGAGCAATGAAGCGGTCTCTTTAAAGAGATATCCAAATATAAATCCTACTATATAATCCATAAGTAAGATATCTTATCATATAAATGAAGTTTATAAGAACTTTTTATGTTAACAAACTGTTAAACGTTTACGGCTTTTCCTATTTTATGTTCTATGTAATCCAAAATGGGCATATGCGCCCATTCTGGATAACTTTTCATAATATCAAGTATGAACTCGCCACTTTTGTAACGAGCATACGCTGATCTTTTGATCTTTCTAAGCATTAACCTTTCGGAATCTTAGACATAAAGTCAAAAGGTGCATCTTCTAATGCATTTTGTGCGACAGCAACAATTGCTGAAGCTGCTGCAACTAGTGCAGCCATAAGTACATCTGCTTCAAACATACCAGCTTGGTTTGCAACCATAACTGCTACGAATGCTTGGACAGCTGTTCTACCACCTCTGATAGCAGCATTCTTCCAATAATTAGCATCTGCTTTTTTCTTAGCTTTCGCCATTATTTACCTCTCTTGGGTTTCTTACCACCCATTCTACGTTTTGGCTTACCTTTGCCATATCCCATAATCATCTCCTAACTTAGATTATATTACGTCCTGCTTTTCCAGCTTCAAGGATTTTTACTTGTCCTCGAAGATCTGAAATCTTTTCATCAGACTCTAGCAAGTCTTTTACATTATGATATTTAATCGTAACGTCCTCACCTTTATCTAAAGCATCAGCGACTTTAGGGTATAGTTTCTTATAAGCATCACCGCTAGCACCTATGAATCCATCACTACCTCTTTCAAGGTCTTGTTGTGATTCACCAACGATTAAACAACCGCTTGTGTGCTCATCAGTGTTACCAGTGTGAATGAGTATGTACTCAAAACCCGGTACTTGTTTTATCCAAAGCATACCTCTATGGAATGCACCATATCTAGCAGTATATTTTGAATGAAAGCCACCAACAGTTCTGTACTCTATCTTATATTCACCTTCAGGAATACAAGTTTCGTGCATTACTTTTACATCTCTATATTCGTCTTCTAATGTATAACATTCAAAGACATCATCGATAAATAAAAGACCATTAGTAGCATCTTTTCCAAATTGGAATCTAATTACATCTAACTTCATATCAACATTCTAACAGAACTCACTCAATGATTTTTGGATATTCCCAAAAGTATTCCTTTTTTTCAGCAGAAATTAAGAATACTAGAGTTCCCGGACCACTATGATCGCCTGTTGTGTCTGTGTACCAGCCAGATCCGCCATCTAATGAAGGACATTGCATAAACCATCTGCCACCTCTAGGTTGGCAAAAGTAGTGATGAAAGTGTCCTGATATAAGTAAATCAACATCTCCTATGTCAGATTTACCCATTGCTTGTCCACTTAACCAAGCTAAAGCTTTTTGAAAGCTATAACGACCACCTGTTCTAAACTGATGTCCGTGTACTAGTCCTACTGAGTGTCCTGATATATCTAATGTTAAACATAAGTTATTGTCAGGTAAAACGAACTTAATATGACCAAATGCTTTCTTGTTTAGCTTAAATGCATCTGCAATACGCTCAAAGATAGCTACATCTTCATTGTCATTCAAATCAGTATATGATTTACCATTGTTTCTGTTCTCTCCGTGATTGCCGGGAACAGCAGCAACAACAACATTTTCAAAATGTGGTGCCCATTCTATAAGAGCTTCAGTAACTAAACGTCTTACAACCTTTGATTGATCTCTCTTATTGAGTTGTACTCCATAAGTTTGTGAGGCGTAATGTCCATCACAATTCTCAATCATATCTCCTAGAGATAATACATAAAGATTCTTTATCTTTCCACCAAGTTTATTTATGTTCTTAGCGTGTTCTATTACTTGAGGAATCATTCTGCTAGCTCTTTCCACAATACCTTCTGTTCCATCTCCATCAGGTTTCCCCATTTGCCAGTCAGAAAGACAGACAACGAGTGAGTCTTGATTAGTTGTTGTTTTAGGTTTTTGTGATTTCTTAAACTTTTTGATATCTGAAATTAATTTTTTATAATCTAGATCGTTTACCTTAAGTTCTTTAGATACTATTGCAGCCCTGTAATAGTACATCCTCTTTCCACCATCAATAGCTGAGTCCCAACTTCTTACTTGAACTGGTTCCACTACATCAAACTTAGAAGGATCTAAGTTTAACTCTTCAAGTATCGCACTCCAGTCATTAATCTTTTCAGATTCTTGAGGATAAGATACTATCTCTCCTCGTTCACCATCGTGCTCAAATTTAGGTTCCCACCCTTTAGGGTGAACTTTATCTGATTTTCTTTTAGCTATTAACTTATTATCAGATTCGACTTTGGCGTAGTCGTTAAGCTTTTTCACTCTTAGCCGCTTCTTTTAAAGCGTGTCTAATGTGGTCTGTAGATAATGGACACTTGTGTTCATTCTGTAGCCACCTAGCAACTGTAGATGCATTGATTCCTGATTTAAAACCATCTACTGCTTCATTCCATAGCTTCTCATTGTCTTTGCTTTTTAAACGCCAAGGTGTGTAACCTACAGTAGTAGGGTCTTTGGCAGCAAATTCTTTAAGATTACTCTTCTTCGCTGGCACTTGCTTCTCCTCTCAAAGCTGCAATTTCTTCTTGCAACATACCTATAGTTGTTCTAAGTGATGAGTTTTCAATCTCACGAGACTTTACCTTATCACCAAGATCGTTTACCATTCCTTGTAGTTGACGATTCTTCATCAAAGCATCGTTAGCCATCTTGACTACTTCCTCTACTGGAATTTCTTGACTTTGGTTATCTTCAGCCATATATTCTCCTTAGTATTAAATTACTGTTTATATTGTATCATACGATTTCTTAACGTAGGGTATTTCCTACTTGAAATCTTTGGAAATCTTTAGATATAAATTAACCAGATCATCAGCGTCTTGAACAAGGTTTATACCATTGATTCTCATATAGTTAAATTGTTTGAGTACAATTAACCTAATTTCATCGTGGTCAATTATGTCGTCTAATACATCTTTTCTAGATGTACCCTCTGGGTAATTTTCTTTGTTATATTCTTTGCTAGCCATATAGACACTATATCATAACAACCTAAAAGGTAAGAAGTTATTCAGTGTCTTTGCAACCACACTTGCACTCATCATAGTTATCTAAATGCATTTTATAATCTGTGGTAATGGATGAAGGAGCACGATTTGTGATACTACTCTTCTTTAGAAGTTGATACTCCAAGCTATAATTATTTACCATTCTTCTTTCTATTCCTTCTAGTTATATCTCTATAACCATTTGTAAACTTACTACGGAGTTCCATTCCTTGATCTTCTATAAGTTGTCTATCTTCATCTGTAGATAGTCTTATTTCAAGATCAATAGACTCTCTCTTAAAAGGTATTGCCTGTAAGAAAGGTTCTCCTCTTTTTATTATAGTCTGTCCTTCCAAATGAAAAATGGAAGGAAAGTTTACTTGATGGAATACATCAGTTTCAACAATTCCGGGTAATATAGTAAATCTATCTTCGTTATGAAGTAAAGGTGGTAAAAATAAAGTAGACCAGCCCGGTGGTGTTCTAAAAAACCAAGGACTAATAAACTTTACGCCTTCATTAAAGTCTCCTTCTTTAAAAGGAAATGTAGATAATTGATCAAAACTATGAAACTCTATTTGACCAAAGCCATCATTAAGGGCAGTTTGATTGTGTTCAAATAGAAATTTGTTATCTATTCTCTGTATTATTGTGTCAGTCCAATAAGGTATAATAAATCCTTCTGCTATGTAATCTACAACAGCTGGACACTTCTTTATAGTATGAGACATATATTCTCTAACTATGGGTGCAGTCTTGGGAAACTCTGGATCTAATACGTCTAAGTCGCTGTGTAATTTTTCAAACCATTCAGGTATCATACGAGATGCTTTCACAGGAGTAGCTATTTCAAGTAATGGTTTATGGTTAGTCCACATCTCCATTTTGTTTACTACTTTCTTAGACGCGAAAACCATTTACTCTTTAGTATCTTTTTATCTCTTCTTGATAATGCTTCAGAATACAGTTCATTAGTATTTCTTCTTACCATACCTACTTGCATAATCCTATTCCAATGTCTATGAAAATCATTATTCCAATCTTTATATTCTATTTTTACAGGTTTAGAAAAAAGAATATTAAACATAACAGTGTCTTCATTTAGTGTAAATTCTGTAACACTAGTATCCATCCACTCAAAAGCCCAAGACAAACCTCTTGACCAAGTATGTATAGGCATAAAACCACCAACAGTTGATATAGGTAAATTCTTACCTATATTTCTATCAGTAGGAACTACATCTAACCATACTTCAGGATCATCTGTAAAAAATAAATAAGGTAGAGATATTTGACATACCGGTCTATTAGGATCAGCCCAAGCAGATTTTTGTTCTAATATAAAGTCTGTAAAAGGACCATAGTGTTTAACTAGTCCATAATAATTTGCTTCTGCTCTATAGCCTCCATACAAATCATCTTCAGGTGCCCTTTCATCTTTCCACAATCTTATCTTTACATAACTTGCAGGAAATAATGCTTCGTATAGCCTTTCTCTTTGATATTGTGTAGCTACACAACCATTTGGTGCTTTTAAGAATTTTTTAGGAACTCTGTAAGCTATTTCAGGTATACTTGCATTTTCATCAGGTGCTACTGTAAATGCAACTTTAGAAGCACCTTGTCTCATTTTTTTTATAGGTTGAGACCATAATCTAGCTATATTAGGAAATTTACCTTTATTATGTGGAACTGGACACATACTCATAATATTCCTTCATCTTTCCATATTTGTTTATTTTTCTTAGTTAGCCATCTGTAATAACCATTTTGCCTAGTTCTTTCAGCAGCTCTACTCTTATCATAGTATCTTCCATCTTGAATATCGAATGCATCAACAATTAAATCTAAACTTTCTGTTCTTTTAAAAGGTATTACTTGTACTAATGGCATACCTTGCCTAAAGATCTTTTCTCCATATCCGTGATATAAGAATGGCAAATTCATTTGATGATAGCTATCTGTTTCTACAATAGCTGGCATAATTTCTATTTCTAAGTTTCTATGATACCAAGGTTGACATATTAATACAGACCAACCCGGAGGTGTCATAATATCCCAAGGATTAGAAAACTTATAAGCAGTCTGAGAACTATCTTCAGGTATAGGCATAGTTCCTATAGACAAAGGAGAATGCTCTGTAATAGTGTTATCCATTGCGTGTTTGTTATACCAATTGAAACCAGTTTCTTTTGAGTAATTTATTTTTAAATCTAACCATAAAGGAATAATAAATCCATCGAACATCAAATCGTGTGTAGATGGACATTTTTTTATAGAGTGATCTTTGTAAGGAACTTCATTCCAACTTTCATCACGATATCGTCCTTCTTCTCCATCGCGCATTTCTGTCCACTCTCTTGATAGTTTTTTATACCAAGCAGGCATAAATTCCTTTGCAGGTCTTGGTGGTGCTAAATCTACATACTCAGGCTTATTAGTTAGAAAACGAATATTATTATCACTAACAGGATATTCTTTATCTTCTAAGAATCTGCTATATGTTTTGCGCTCCCTTTTCCAAAACATTAACTTAACAACAAGGTACTCTCTATAACCGCTTTTAAGGATGCTAGCGGGTATGTTTCGTTACCTATCTCCCTTGTGGTAGTTGTTGTTGCATCTGCATCACAGTGAATAATTTTAGGTGTAAAGTTATCTACTATGTATGTATAATCGTCTTCACTTGATAATATGCTATTCCAATAAATAATTATATCCATACCCGGATTGTCTATTATTGTTTGTGTAGCTCCCTTAAGAATTTCCACTTCTTGACCATTAGCAACAATAACCATAACATCTACATCTTGTAAATCTAAACTGTCTATTGTAATAACATCTACTGCTTCATTAGCGTTACCTATATTTGTATCTAATTGAGCTCCAGATTTGTTGTCGGAAAAGTAATACATATCTCCTGTACCTGATGTAGCGCCACAAGCTTTATTTATGTTAGTAGCACTACTGCCTGTATTTTGCTCAAGCAAATCAAATCTACTTTGTATAGGCTCTATATTTATTGTTGTTACGCTTGCATTATCTAATATTGCACTATATAGACCTACTCCAGCACCTACAATTAATGCTTTAGATGTATAGTTACTTAGATTATCTTTTAAATAAAATTCAATACTTCTATTTAATTCACCGTGTGTTGTTAGTTTAAAATGTTCTTTTGCGTCATTAGTGTCATAGTTAAGATCTATTCCACTTCTTGTTGTGATACTCATACAGATATATTACCATCAAGTAGTGCTTCTTTATGCAAATGCTCTGGTAGCCACATAGGTGGCATATTATCAATATCCAGCTGATGACCAAGCCAAGTTACTATTGCGTATTTAGTTCCAGAAATAACAGGTAATGCTTGATGAGTGTAAGCATAGTTTGCCGGAAATAAAGCTAAAGAAGGTTTATCTGGTTTTATTTCTTCATCAAAGTGATTGAAATAAGTTCCGCCACCTTCATACTCTGAAGGGTTTAAAAGTATAAGTGCAGATAAATACCTTGGTAAATTCTCTGCATAATCAGCGTGAGGTTTATATTCTTGACCTACTTGATATCGAAGTATGGAGTATCCTTCATCAAAAGTAATGTTAAATTTATACTTTTCACAATATTCTCCTACAAAACTTTGAAGTCTTGAAGAAATCATATTATGTATGCTGACCATATTATCTTTTAAATGTAAAGATTGTTTTTGATCTAAAGCTCTATGTTGAGCTGTACCTTGTGGCATACAAGCTAAACCTGATATGTTCAACATATCATTAGTTCTATATTTTGATTCCTTACCATCTATTTTTTCTGTGCCGTGAGTTGCTATATCCCAACTCCAATCAGGAATTACCGTATTGTTTCCAAGCTCTTCACATTGTTGAATTATTAGATTTGCTTCTTCTTTTGATATAAAATTATCATAGACTTCAACACATCCCATTACTTTTTTCATTTTATATTTCTTTCTCTTTCTGGATGATAGATTCCATCAAACATATCATCATAACAAGCTCCAGATGAAAATGCTAGTAAGAATGCTACCTTCCTACCATTTAATAAAGGTGTAGTCGCGTGACTGTATATAAAGTTACTAGGCATAATTACAGTAGTTCCTGCAGGAGGTTTATAAGGTGGAGAATCCCAGTATCTAAAATCTAATGCACCACCTTTAAAATCATCATTTAAATATGTTAAAGCAGTTATTCTTCTCAAGAAAGGAGTTATAAAAAAAGTATTGTTATCTTTTCTTGTAGAGTGATTATCACTATGATAGTTCATATTCTTTGGTGGTCTATAACTTATGTATTGCCAAGTTTCATTCCAATGTATTTCTTGTTTTACATCTGGAAATATTTCTAAATACTGTGCTACTTTATCAGCAGTATTATCAGCAATGTTTTTTAAATAATTTTTAGATTCTTCTTTTTTAAAATGCATTTCAGGATCAAACCTTATAGGACCATTCATATGGGTTATTGTGTAATTATTTCCAATTCCCATTTCATCCTTTTTTACATTTTCTTTCCACTCGTCTACTTCTTCATTCATACAGTCTATAATGCCTTCTGGAACTTCCATACAATTTTCCCAAGCAAGAACGCCTTTTACTATTTCTTTAGGTTTACCCGGATTCCACATTACATAGCACCATCAGAGACTGGTATTTCGTGATCATCGTGTTCTTCATATACGCTTATGGGTCTGTCATCTATAAGCTCATCATTTCTATACCATTCGATTTTGTACCAACCTACAGGTAGTTGAATATGCTTTGTATAGAATCTATCTTCTCCTCTATCGTATTCCATTTTTACTGTTTTAAACAACACGGGATCTTTGTTGGTTTCTAAATCATAATCCCAAATTTTCAATGTATATTCTTTTTGTAAGTCATTAAGATAAAATTCATCAATTAATTTAAAAGATATTGCTTTATTGTTAGGACTTTTTTCTGGTGCTAAACCAATAGTGTATTCAGGTATTCTTACCCACTGAGCGTATTCTTCACCTTTAGTTATATAATCTTTTATGCTTTCGGATACAGTTGTATGAATTTCATTTGCACGACCATACCACTCATTTTTATAATCATTTATATTGAGATGGTTTGGTATATAATATACTACTCTCATATTCCTCCTGTTGAAAGTTTTAGTCTAGTGCGTTTTTTGCTTCAATATATACTTTTAACGAATCTACAGTACCAGCCTGTGTTTCAGATTTACCAGCTTTCCAATTATCGAAATCTGCTAAAAATGCTGCATCATCAAAAGCATCTATATCTTCTGCTAACTTATACAAACAACCAGCTATTGCAGATTCTAAATCTTTTTTAGCGTCTAATTTTGCTTGATCTAAAGCAGCTTGATCTATAGATAATTGCATATTTTCTCCTATGTCAAACGTTTTACCTTTCAAGTATAGCATATATATATCATCAAAACTTAGTTCTGTTAAAGTTTCAGTCAAAGCTTGATGTACTTTATGATAAGATTCAGGTATATCTATGTCATAACCTTGATCTATATCTATATCTACTACACATTTAAAATTAGTTTTTAACAACTCGTGTTCGTTAAGTATAAGGTTTCCACTATCATCATCATTCACGTTGTTATCTGTTACAGTAACTGAGTCATAACTTTCTTGATTTGTATCGTATTCAAAAGTTATTCTTTGAGGAAGTATTGTTGTATATGTATTATCTTTATATACAAGTTTTGAATTGTCTTTAATATAAAAATTATTTGCTGCGACTGTTTCTATATGCCAGAAGTATCCTACTACGTTTCTATGGTAACAAACATTTACAGGCATACCACCTTGATCGCTCCAATCATAATCGTGTTGGAAGTCTTTTCTTTTTATAAATACACCAAAGTTTTTTGCATCGTTGGTTTCTATATCTACATATGCTAAGCCTGTATCTTCTACTGTAAAATCTTTCTTATCTCTTGGATAATCTACTAAATAAATTCCTAATTCTGTTTCATCAAAGTCTGGAAATAATTTACCTGCGTTAGATTCTACATCACCAGAAAACCAACCGGGGCAAACATATAGATTGTAATCATCATAATTTGCATCTTGTCTACTGTAGTAGATTCTTACAGTAGCCATTGTTAAACCTTATAAGTCTTTACATTGCCATCGTTATAACCAGTAACATCTGTTGCTAAACCTGTCAAAGGTACATCTTGGCTTACTAAAAATATCGCTCCTCCACCTGTAGTTGTTTCTCCTGTTGCATAAACAGTTCCATAACCACTAATATTTCTTGCACATAAAACTACAATTCCACCACCTGCGTTGGTTGTGTCACCTGAACCACCATAAATAGGAGAAGGCGTAGTATCTCCACCGTGTATTATAAATCCTTGTATAGCTAAATCTGGATGATTAAAATATTCTATTCCTTCAGTAGGAGCAGCAGCTGTTGTACCATTTCCTGCACCGCCTACACTGTCAGTAGCATTGCCTGTAACACCACCTTTAAGAGTTCCAACTGTTGATGCAGCACCTTTTCTTCCTAAAGAACAAGTTGCTTGTTCTGAAGCTGTATTTGATAACATTAAAGAGTTTCTTACGAATACTCTATACCCTGCAGTATCTAAATGAACATCGTCATTAATAGTTAAATTGTTGTAGTGCATATCTCTAGTAAGTGTTGTGTTGCTTGATATCGTCACGTTACCATCTGCACCAGATCCATAAATACTATCTGGTATTACATCAAATGCTTCAAAGTCTGTTGGCGTTACGCCTATTTCTACTATTGCCATAATTCTCCTACGGTGCTGTATCTGTTGCTGCTATATTGAATATTGTTAATATTGTACCAGCTGTTGCTGTTCCTGCACCCGAAGTTCCTGCAGCAGCTGAAGTTGTTAATCCTGAAGGTAAAGGCTTACTGCCTGATACTAATACGACTGTTCCTCCACCTGCGTTAAAAGCTTCGCTAACTTTTTCACCTGCACCAC
>Ga0213858_10001720_pt1 | contig 10468 bp, 9 predicted proteins | sample PICome_FD_160122 | JGI IMG/M metagenome (GOLD analysis project Ga0213858, IMG submission 160122) | Coastal seawater microbial communities near Pivers Island, North Carolina, United States - PICO245 | ecosystem: Environmental > Aquatic > Marine > Coastal | place: USA: North Carolina | collected... | reverse complement strand
TAGTGCACCGATAGCGGTAAGAAGTCCTGCCCTGCTCTCTGTTTCTGTTCTGCAACGACGGTACACAGTACCGATGTAGTACCCATGGTCACCATTACAGCGCCCGAGGCCTGACGGGCAATACGCCCTGTTTCCAGCGTGACTTCTTGGCCACCATACTGGAAGGTCTTTTTTACTATGCTCACTTAGCGTTCTCCAATAAATAAATTGGCCGGCATATAGCCGGCCTGAGTACCTCTTATCGGCGTAAGCCGAGACGCTTAATCAAGGTAGAGTATCGACCCACGTCTTTGCGCTTGAGGTAGTCAAGTAACTTTCTGCGCTGATTTACCATACGAATAAGGCCGCGACGGGAATGGTGATCCTGAGCGTGCTCTTTAAAGTGTGACTGAAGTTGCTCAATGTTCGCCGTTAGCAGAGCCACCTGAACTTCTGGTGATCCAGTGTCGCCTTTCGATTGACCGTAGTCTTCAACGATCTGAGCCTTACGTGCAGCATCTAGTGCCATGGTATTTTCTCCAACCTGCGTGGTTCTGAGCTTATCCGTGCAGGTTTACAGATAAGCTGACGTTAATGACTGTCAACAAACAGTCGCTTCGGGGCAATTCGACCATCATCTAGGACTATTCCCAGTCCCAACATCGGTCCACCACCCTCGGCGATGCGCACCATACCACTAAGCGGCGCGTTTGGCACTAAAACCGGCTGGCCTTGGCGCAAATAAAACGCTGCTGACGAAGACAGCTCAACCCTTGGTAAATGCTGAACACAACTCTCGGGTTCCAATAAATAATCATCCAGGCTCTCTTGGCCATGACTAGCGCAACGATCACTCAGCGACTCGATCGTCACGCAAGCTGACAAATCAAACGGTCCTGACTGGGTTCGACTCAGCGCTTGGATGTGGCCGGGGCAGCCTAGACTTGTGGCAATATCCTCTGCCAACGTTCTGATATAGGTTCCCTTGCTACAAGATATTTCGAGCTCGGCCACGGGGAGCAAGCCAGGCTGGAACGATAGACACCGGATCGAGTAAATCGAGACCGCACGCGACTTTCGTTCGACCACCTCTCCTTTTCGCGCTCGCTTATACAGAGGCTGACCATCGACCTTAATCGCTGAGTACATCGGAGGGACTTGTTCTTGCGGACCAATAAACTCGAGCAATATGGCCTCCAGGCGGTCGCGTGATATGAGTGATGCATCTGCCTCTCGGATCACACTGCCCTCTGCGTCGCCAGTATCGGTCGACTGACCTAACACCAGTTCAGTGACGTATTGCTTGTCAGCATCCAGAAGGTATTGCGAGAGTTTGGTGGCTTCACCAAAACAAATCGGCAGCACTCCGCTGGCCATCGGATCGAGGTTGCCGGTATGACCGGCTTTGGCCCCACCAAAAAGTCGTTTAGCCGTTTGCAATGCCTGATTGGATGAGGGCCCCTTGGGTTTGTCTAGCAGCAAAACACCACTGACCGGGCGCCCCTTGCGACGGCGCGCCATGCTAATCGTCTCGCTGAGAGCTTGAATCCGCCGAAAGGCGCTCATCGGCCTCTCGAGCCTGGCTCAACAGGGCCTCCATATCACGACCGCGGCCGACACTCTCATCAAATGCAAATGATAACTTCGGTATCGTCCGTAGCGTTGAGTCTCTGGCTATTTCGCTGCGCAAAAACCCCGCGGCTCGGTTTAGCACAGCCGCTACATCTTCCGCTTGTTGCGTCGAATCAATACCTAGCTTGGTGAAATGAACCTTGGCGTGACGAAGATCGCGACTCACGTCGACACCTGTCACGCTGACAAATTCAGCTCGAGGATCGCGGACACTGTGCAGCAGGAGCTTAGCTAGCTCCTGCTGTAAAAAGTCGGCGACACGATCTGTACGGCTATATTCCTGAGGCAACTCGGAGCCCTATAGCGATCGTGCGATTTCGTTGACGTCGTAAACCTCGATGAGGTCACCGACTTTAACATCGTTATAGTTTTTAACTCCGATACCGCACTCGGTTCCGCTCCGCACCTCGTTTGCATCGTCCTTGAAGCGACGTAGTGATTCGAGTTCACCCTCGTAAATCACGATATTGTCGCGCAACACACGAATTGGCTTGGATCGGTAAACCGTTCCCTCGGTCACCATACATCCAGCAATCAAACCAAACTTTGGTGAGCGGAATACATCCCGAACCTCGGCGATGCCCACAATCTCCTCGCGCAACTCGGGCGACAGCAAGCCGGACAGCGCGGCTTTAACATCGTCGATCAAGTCATAGATCACGTTGTAGTAACGAACTTCCACCGCTTCGTTCTCGGCCATCGAACGCGCCTTCGAATCCGCTCGCGTGTTCAAGCCAAAGATGACAGCGCCACTGGTCATAGCAAGCGACACGTCGGTCTCGGTGATTCCGCCTACACCGCCGGCGACCACATTGACCCTCACCTCTTCATTACCGAGATCGGTCAGTGCTGACTGCAATGCTTCCAATGATCCTCGTACATCGGCCTTGACCACCAGATTGAGAGTTTGCACCTCTCCCGCAGTCATGGTCTCAAACATGTTGTCGAGCTTCGCTGCCTGCTGACGAGCTAGCTTGCTGCTTCGCTGCTTTTCTTGCCGGAAGTCAGCGATCTCTCGCGCCCGCTTCTCGCTCTCCACCGCAACAAAGGGATCGCCCGCGTCGGGTGTGCCATCGAGACCCAAAATCTCCACAGGAATACTGGGGCCGGCAACTCTGATGGGCTGGCCATTCTCGTCGAGCATCGCTCTGACACGACCGTATTGCAGACCAGCAAGCACGATATCACCCTGCTTGAGAGTCCCCTGTTGCACCAGCAAAGAAGCAACAGAACCACGACCACGGTCGAGCCTAGATTCGATAACCAGTCCTGATGCGGGCACATCGGCCGGTGCCTTCAGCTCCAGTAACTCTGACTGCAGGAGCACTGATTCGAGCAAGCTATCGATGCCTTCACCCGTATGTGCTGAGACAGGAATAAATTGCGTGTCACCACCCCAGTCCTCTGGAATAACTTCCTTGGCAGCGAGTTCATTTTTGACTCGATCCGGATCGGCAGCTTCTTTATCCATTTTATTGATAGCAACTACCAACGGGACGCCAGCCGCTCGAGCGTGCTGCACAGCCTCCTCGGTCTGCGGCATTACACCGTCATCGGCTGCAACTACTAGAATAACGATATCGGTCGACTTCGCCCCGCGGGCACGCATCGCTGTGAAGGCTGCGTGACCGGGCGTGTCGAGGAAGGTGATCATTCCTTGATCGGTTTTCACATGATAGGCGCCAATATGCTGGGTAATACCCCCCGCCTCGCCACTTGCCACCTTGGCAGCACGGATATAGTCGAGCAACGACGTCTTCCCGTGATCGACGTGGCCCATGACAGTCACCACTGGCGCTCGCTGCTCTGGGGTTCCTTCCTGACTTGCCAGCGACTCTTCGAGCCGTTCCTCGAGCTCGGTATCGCTCTTTAACACTACCTTGTGGCCAAGTTCCTCTACCACGAGGGTCGCGGTGTCCTGATCGATCATCTGGTTGATCGTTGCCATGACACCCAACTTCATGAGTTCTTTGATTACAACACCCGCTTTCACCGCCATCTGCTGTGACAGATCACCAACACTGATATTTTCGGGCAACTCGACGTCGTAAATGATCTTTTCCGTAGGTTGCTCAAAACCATGCTTATTGGGTTCGTCGCTCGCGCGCTTGCGGCGACTACCTCGCGGCCGAGCGATTCCCGCCTCGGCAGCTTCGAGGTCATTCAGCGAAAGATTATGACCACGCTGCTTACCTCGCATGCCCGGAATACTCGACTTATCGAGTTTTCCTCGACCGGGTTTGCGACGGTTGTCGTCGTTTTCACGACCTGTGTCTCGAGAAGGCGCATCATGCAGTCGCTTCGGACGCTTATCACCCGAGCCAGACTCCTTGCCTGCTGCCGCCTTCGCTGCTGCTTCCGCCTCGGCTTTTTTCTGCGCCGCTTCAGCTTCTCGAGCAGCGACAGTCTCAGCAAGCTTTTGTTGCCGCGCTTCTTCCTCTTCTTTTCGGCGTGCTGCCGCCCGCTGGCGCAAAACCTCAGGATCCAGAGCACTTAGGTCCTCCGGCTCCTCTGCCGCCTCGTTTACAGGTGCATCAGCCGGTTCGGCTGTCTCTGTGGGCGTCTCGACCACGGGCAATTCTTCGGCGACCACTTCTGTCGCAGGTGCTTCTACAACGGCCTCGTCAACCACAGACGCGGGTGCTTCTTCTTGCACAGGCGCTTCGTCCACTTCAGGTCGCTTCACGTAGGTCCGCTTTTTCCGAACCTCGACATTGATGGTTCGCCTACCTGCTGCTCCACCAGCTTTGAGCGTGCTGACCGATTTTCGCTTCAGCGTAATCTTTTTCGGTGCTGCCTCAGCCGCACCGTGACTCTTCTTCAAATGAGCCAGCAACGTGCGCTTATCCTCATCAGAGACGCTTTCGTCTGCGGCGCTGTGGGGCAATCCCGCATCTTTCATTTGCGCCAGCAATCGGTCGGAGTCGGTACCAACGGTTTTTGCAAGCTGCTCTACTGTTACTTCGGCCATGTGTAGTTCTCCTATCTCGCTCGGTTTCGTCTAGCTCTGTTCACACTGATGTGCCTAGGCCGACCCCTCCTCTTCAGCGAACCAAGGTTCACGCGCGGTCATAATAAGCTCTGCCGCCCACTCATCCGTCATTCCCTCGATCTCGAGCAACTCATCAACGCTTTGCTCAGCGAGATCTTCCATCGTGATAATGCCCATCGCAGCCAACACATAGGCCAACTGCTTGTCCATACCGCGCATTTCCAGTAAGTCCGCGGCTGGCTCATTGGCATCAAGTTCTTCCTCTGAAGCAATCGCCATAGTGAGCAATGCGTCCTTAGCTCTCGCTCTGAGTTCTTCGGCGATATCCTCGTCGAACCCCTCGATAGCCATCATTTCTTCGAGCGGGACGTAGGCGACTTCTTCAACCGTAGTAAAGCCCTCTTCAACCAGAACGGCAGCGACATCTTCGTCGACGTCGAGCGCATTCATGAACGTCTCCATGACAGCACCGGCTTCTGCCTCCTGCTTTTCAATCGCCTCATCGGTACTCATAACATTGATCGTCCAATCAGTAAGCTCGGAAGCTAGACGAACATTCTGACCACCGCGGCCAATTGCTTGCGCCAAGTTATCTTCTGCAACGGCGACCTCCATGGTGTTGCTGTCTTCATCAACAACAATCGACTCTACCTCAGCAGGCGACATGGCATTGATGACCAGTTGGGCGGGGTTGTCATCCCACAAGATGATGTCGACGCGCTCGTTGTCGAGCTCGTTTGAGACCGCTTGCACCCGCGATCCGCGCATGCCAACACAGGCGCCCACGGGGTCGATTCGCTGATCGCCTGTCTTCACTGCAATTTTTGCACGAGAGCCGGGATCACGAGCCGCAGATCGGATCGTAATAACGCCCTCGGAGATTTCCGGCACCTCGATTTTGAACAGCTCGATCAACATGTCCTTGCACGCCCGCGACAAAATCAGCTGCGGACCCCGAGACTCTGGATTGATTTCGGTGAGGATAGCGCGCACTCGATCATTCATTCTAAAAGTCTCGCGACCAACCAACTCACCACGCGGGAGCAACCCCTCGGCGTTGTTACCCAAATCAAGAATGATGTTGTCGCGGGTCACTTTCTTGACTGTACCCGCCAAAAGCTCGCCGATTCGGTCTTTGTACAGGTCAATAATCTGCGCGCGCTCGGCTTCTCGAACCCGCTGAACAATCACTTGCTTCGCCGTCTGCGCAGCGATTCGGCCGAACTCGACGTTTTCGACGGTTTCTTCGTGGATGTCGCCTGGCTTCAATGACTCATCCACCTCGAGTGCTTCCTCGGTAGTGAACTGCGTACCCAACAGCGCGAGCTCTGTGTCGGGTACCACCAGCCATTTACGCTTTGTGACGTAGTCACCTGATGTGCGATCAATCGTTACCTCGATATCGGACTCTTCGTCGTACCGCTTTTTCGTGGCTGTCGCCAATGCGAGCTCAATCGCCTCAAAAATGATGTCTTCCGATACCCCTTTTTCGTTCGATACCGCCTCAGCAACCATCAGGATTTCTTTGCTCATACCCTATCTCACTCTTCTCTCACCGAGCCTTATGGCTCGATTCACTCGACTGATCGCGCTTCTTCAAGCGCCAATCGCGTCTTCTCAATCCACTGTGGTGTAGGCTCGACTCGCACCTTATCCACACTGTTCAATGGCAACAGATACTCATGGTCGTCCACCTGAACGATTAGATCGTCGCCTTCCAAACCTCTAAACCATCCTCTGAACTTTCGCCTGCCCTCGAAAGGCATACGAAGCTTGATTTCGATGGGCTCGCCTTCATAGCTATCAAGCTGCTCGCGCTTGAACAATAGGCGGTCGATACCCGGCGAGGACACTTCGAGGGTGTACTCACCAATGAAAGGGTCTTCTACATCTAAAACCCCTCCGATATGCCTGCTCACGTCAGCACAATGATCCACGGTCACACCTGTTGGCCTATCGATAAACACGCGAAGTGTTGGCCTACGATTAGGGCTAATCAACTCAAGACCCCACAATTCGTAGCCAAGCATTTCGACCGTTGGCTCGATCAACTCGGCCAACTGTTTTTCCTTACCGCCCAACGTGTTCATCGCCGTCCTCGGCAAATTTCAGACACAAAAAAGCCCCAAACAAGGGGCTTCCTGTAAGCAGTCCAAGTCAGCTGACTTGCACTGAATTGGTAGCGGGGGCCGGATTTGAACCGACGACCTTCGGGTTATGAGCCCGACGAGCTACCAGGCTGCTCCACCCCGCATCAAACTCGCTCTGACGCCCCTTGTTACAACGCAATTGCGCTGAAGGCATCTCATTCGAGACTTAGTCCCAAATTAGAGGTGCGAGAGTGTAGAGAGCATCCGGCGCAAGGTCAAGGACTAAGCGGCCAGCAGATTAAATTGATTGAGGCCCGAACCAAACGCCAGTCCGTGAGCATCTGCCACGGCACTGAACCTAGAACACGCATGTTCAACCTACTAGTCAAGCCAGGGATCAGACCGACTCTACGGCTCAAAAAATGAGAAAAAATACAGATCAAAAATGCGTTGTCGAACACAAAATCTCGGTGATATAAATTCTCAACCTTATGAATGAGGCCTTGGATGGAACACACGATTGAAATCAACTGGCCTGATGGTACGCAGCAGTCACTATCTCGACTCTGGCTACGGGACAATTGCCGTTGCCCAGAGTGTCGAATCGCACAAACCGAAGAGAAGCAATTTCAGATCGCATCTCTAGAAGATAACGATTACGAAGCGACCGTACTCGCTGACGACAAAGCACTTCACATCACCTGGGCCAATGGGCATCAGAGCCATTTTGCGCGCGAGTTCATTGATCGCGGCCATCAAATACCCAAGATCGACTGGAAACCGTGGGAGCAGGACTTCGAGCCTAAGCGATTTGATTTCAATGCATTCCTAAACGACGACCAGACGGCTTCGAGCGCGATTGAAAGCTTTCTAGTCGATGGCGTCTTAATACTTACCAACTCGCCCTCCGAGCCCAACACGCTAGAACAGCTAGCACCCCGTCTGGGCCCCATACGTGAGGTACTGTTTGAGCGTATCCACAATGTCAAAGTAGATCCAAAGGGCTATAACGTTGCGCATACTAGTATGGGATTACCGCCCCACAATGACTTTGCTAGCTACACCTGGCCACCCAGCGTTCAAGCGCTTCACATGCTCGTTAATGAATCTACCGGTGGTCATTCCACTGTTCTGGATGGCTGGGGTCTACTCGAAGATTTTCGAGCCGCAGAGCCGACAGCGTTTGAGGTTCTGTGTCGTGTAGAAGTGCCGTTTCGAGAGTTTGACGCCGACAACGAGACCTTTACCTGCGCACCAATGATTCAACTCGATAGCCAGGGCATGCTTAAGGTGTTTCGCTACTCTAATCAGTTGATGCAGACATTAGACCCCACGGCACGCGATACTATCGAGTTCTACAACGCCTACTACAAGTTGAGTAAGCGAGTCTTGAATTCAAACTTTCAGCGAAATTTTAGATTGGACGGCGGGCAGATTTTGATTGTGGCCAGTCATCGAATTCTGCATGGGCGAAAGGAAATCACCAGTGCGGGAGCGAGACATCTTCAGGACGCCTACTTCGAGCACGACAATGTGCGCAACATGCTTTTGGTTCTGGAGCGCCGCCATGCCTGAAGTCTCTTTTTCACGGATGATCGACGGTACTCCTGCCGACTATGAAATGCTCGCCAAGCTAGAGCAGGACCACGTATCAACACTACCTGATCGCATTCTGAAAAGTCTGGAAGGGTTGGCCGACGGGCTGGTGGGCTACAAGATTGATCGGCTACAGCATTCCCTACAATCAGCGACCCGCGCTGCAGCCGATGGTGCGAGCCTCGATTGGATTGTTGCGGCGCTAGTGCACGACATTGGCGATGAGCTCGCACCAATGAATCACTCTGAGTTTGCGGCATCATTGCTTCGCCCCTATGTCAGTGAAGAAATCACCTGGGTGATCGAGAAGCATGGGCTTTTCCAGAGTTATTACTATGCTCACCACCTTGGCATGGACCGCAACGGCCGCGATCGTTATCAAGACCACCCGTATTACGATGCCTGCGTCAGGTTTTGTGAGCGCTGGGACCAAGCATCTTTCGATCCGGACTACCCAACCAAGCCGCTGGACTACTTCGCGCCCATGGTTCACGAGGTCTTTAGCAGACCGGTAAGCTTTGATAGCAGCACCGGCGCTGACAGCTAATCAACAGAGAAGTCCACTATGACTGAGCGACAAGGGCGCTGCGTTTGCGGCGATGTGAGCTATCACATCAGTGATGCGCCAAATGAATTAGATGTCTGTCACTGCAAAAACTGCCAGCGGCAGTCAGGCAGTGCCTACGCTCCCTTCCTAGCCGTGCCGATCGATACGCTGGCGCTAACAGGAGAACCTAAATGCTTTCGAGACGACGATACGGTTAGTTGCAGAACCGTTGAACGCTATTTCTGCGATCGCTGTGGCTCACCCATCTATGTGCGGGTAGAGCGAGCCCCCAATACCGCCTACGTATTTACGGGCACGATGAACAATCTGTCGGAGCTGCAGCCCAAATGTCACGGTTGGGTCACCACCAAACACGACTGGGTGGAGATCGATGATCAGGGAGAGCAGTTCGTTACTGACCCGGCATTGATGCCCGAACAGTCTGCCTGATCTAAAGCCTTTTTGTTGCCCATAAAAAAGGCGGGACCAGCCCGCCTTGTATTGTTTGATTCACTACTAGAAAACAATGGTGACTACGTTTGAGCAACTGTCACTGCCTCTAGCGTCTCCCTGAGGACAGGCCTGGTAATCATAGACCGCGCCGCCTTTGCTGATGCGACTATCGGTATAGGCACTGGCGCTACCTGAGTAGACTGCCGTGCTATTTCGATAGAGCGTAATGGCGGCACCACCAGCATCCCAATTGGCATCGACATTCTGCCAACCCTTGGTTTTGTAGCCACTCGCACTCAAAGAGATAGCCGGCGTCACCTGCTCTGCCGATGTAATCTGCAACGTATTACTAGCAGCGTCACCTGCGCTATTGCCCGCCAGCACTCGATAGAAGTAAGTGGTTAGCGACGCTACCGATGAGTCGTTGTAGCTTTGCGCGTTGGTGCCTAATGACGCCAAGGTGGACCAACTGTTGCCATCATCAGAGCGCTGCACTGTATAGCTAGTCTCGTTATCTGCATTATCAGTCCAGCTCAAAGCGATAACACCGGCAGTGGACGCATCGCCACTAAGCCCGGATGGCGCCTCGGGCAATGTCACGGGACCAGTGTTTGATTCGACAAACAACTGAATCTGATCGATGAAAACACTGTCGAGAGCCCGAGCACCGCGCGCCTGGTTGGTATCACTCACTCTCACGGTGACCGTACCCGCAGTGGGCATATCAAAGCCAGTCGAACAGGTTGAGGACGCACCTACTTCCAGTGTGCAGAAGGTCGTGAATCCACCACCGGTGCTATAAGCAAGCTCGAAACGATCGCCATCACTGCTGTTACCCGAGTAACCACTGACACTCAGCGATGCGGCACCCGAAGGTGATGACAGCGACCACTGATGGTCCATGTAGCTGTAGCGACGATTACGCTTACCGCCCGACTCCCGCTCTCGAATTTGCTCGAGTGAACCGTCTAGATCGAAGGTTCGCGTGTAGTTACCAGCGACAATGGTTCCAGCCAGTGTCGATTCGCTACTGACAAGGATGGTTTGATAGGGCGGCGGCGCATCGGTGGTTGCATCCGCGGCATTCGACCAAGCGCTGTCACCCGCAGAATTACGAGCGCGTACTCGATAGCTGTAGAGCGTCTCACCTGCTAGACCGGCATCTTCAAAACTGGTTGA
>Ga0213858_10001717_pt1 | contig 10471 bp, 10 predicted proteins | sample PICome_FD_160122 | JGI IMG/M metagenome (GOLD analysis project Ga0213858, IMG submission 160122) | Coastal seawater microbial communities near Pivers Island, North Carolina, United States - PICO245 | ecosystem: Environmental > Aquatic > Marine > Coastal | place: USA: North Carolina | collected... | reverse complement strand
CTATTCACAATCGGCAGAGGCGGCTATGGAGTAATTTCAGAGGACTTTGCAGAAGTAATGGAGAAACTCAACAAGGGTAAATCAAGAGGTCTTCCTGCTGAAATTCAAGGTCTAAAAAAGAGAGCTGAGACTGATGGTTACACTAGATTGCTCAACACTGTCTATACCAATATCACCCAAAACACCGACATACTTGAAACACTCAAAAAATTAGGAAACCGTCTTGAGGAAGAGCGCACAACTTCTATGAAAGATTACCAAGAGGCACTCGGGTCATTGCCAGAAACACTACTTTCTCTTGGAATGATTAGTCCGATTATATTGTCTGTTCTTGGTGTACTTCCTCAAATATTAGACCAGGATCTATCTGCTTTCCTTAGTCTTCCAGACACCGCAATCATTAACGCAATCGTAAACGGAGGGTTAGTTTTCACTTTGCTAGCAATGGCAGGAATTGGCTACAAGGCCCACTCTAAGGACCCGGGGTTGTGATATTTTGGTGGTTTTCAGAATTATTGAATCCTTCAACGATTCTCCACTTGCACTCTACCTCTTAATTATAGGAATTGCCTGTTCATTTGGTGGAATTCCACCAATGCTTGAAAGAAGAAGAAGACGCTCGATTGAAAATGCCCTACCTGGATTCCTAGAGGCAATGTCTGATGGTGTCGGTGCAGGGCTTGGTTTGCAAGAAGTGATGATGGAGCAATCTAGGTTACAAACAGGGCCGTTGGGTAGTCTATTATCCGAGGCCCTTTCTACAAGTCAGGTCACATCTTTTGATGAATCATTGAGTGCGTTTGCGACATCTTCTAGGTCTGCTCAAGTGCAAAGGGTTACTCAATTAATTCAGACAGCAGTTGAGCACAATGCTCCTTTACAATCAATTTTATTCGATCTTGCTCACGATTACGAGAGGTTAAATGACCTGATTAATGACAGGGAAAAGAATTTGACTGGTATTGCGATGACAATCGTACTGTTCGTGAGCTTAGGTTTGCCTGGTGTTATTGCAGTAATTGTAGGATTATTTGCTCCTGCATCTCAAGGATTCCAATTATCTAATTTCAACAATACATTTGCTGCTTTTTTCGGTGTTGCTAGTTTGATTGCAGTAGCAACATCGGCAAGAATGCTAGGAAGATTTAGGGAAAATGCATGGTTTTTCCCTTTCTGGTTCGCCCTCTCTATGATGCTTTATCATGGAGCGGTTTTGATGATTGGAGGAAGATAAATGGCACAACACATACTAGAACAATATGGGCATGTTACAATTTACAAAGAAGACGGTCATCCTGCTCCTTACTATCACTACGATGGTCCAATTGAGGCTAATCCTTACGGTGATTTAGCTGCTCTTTTCCAAGATGATCAATTGGAAGAAGTGATGTACAATGGTGGCGCACAATCCGTAAAAGTAGCTCACAGAGAACATGGTATGTGCCAATCAAACATTTGGATTGACGATGAATCTGGATTACAAATTGCAAAGAATATCGCTTCTTACACTAACGTTCCTCTTGGCGATGGTCCTGGCTTAGTTCCAATTTTCGATGGCAGATTGCCTGATGGCTCACGTGTAAATGGAACAATTCCTCCAGTTTCTCCCGATGGTCCTACATTGACTATTCGTAAATTCAAGGAAGATCCTCTCACTATGATTAATCTAATCAAGTTTGGAACAGTTAATCTCAGACTGGCTGCAATGATGTGGGTTTGGATTGAAGGCTTGGATTCAAGGCCTGCAAACTTCGTAATAGCAGGTGGTACTGGTTCTGGTAAAACCACGACATTGAATTGTTTAGGAATGTATATCCCTTGGGATAGGAGATTGTTAACCGTAGAAGACACTGCTGAATTGCAGGTATATCACGACCACTGGCTAAGGATGGAAACAAGAAGAGAAAGACCAGATGGAACTCCTGAAGTTGACATGAATGACTGTTTAAAATCTAGTCTAAGAATGAGACCTGACAGAATTATTGTGGGTGAAGTGCGTGGTTCAGAAGCTGCAACTTTGTTAACTGCAATGAACACTGGACACGATGGTTCATTCGGTTCCCTGCACGCAAATACTGCCCAAGAGACGGTTACAAGGATGATCAATCCACCAATGAACGTTCCTCCGATTATGTTAACAGGTCTTGATTTAATTATCATTCAAGCAAGACTTCACGTCAATGGGAGAACCGCTAGAAAGATTATCGAAGTTGCAGAAATAGCAGGAATGGAAGGATCCAAGCCTCGTCTGAATGCTATTTGGAAATATAATGCAGCCACAGATAAGATAGAGGAAACCGGAATTCCATCCAAGTTTAGAGAAACAATTTGTAATGCTGCCGGTGTGACTCCTGATTACTTTGAAAATGTTGTCCAAGAGAGAATGGGTATCTTGCAACAATTGATTGACAGAGATATCACTGATATCCAATCTGTAACAAAGATAATTCAAAATTATTATTCACAAAGAGAACATTGAGAACCATTAGAACCATTCTGGGATTATTCTAAACTCTCTACAGTTGTGTGTATTTTTTTGAAGAACCCCTAGACTTCTCCACAGGATATTTCTTCTTATTTGATTCAATTTTATTTTCAATTAGATCTATGATATCTAAGTTTAGTACACTGCACAATCTCAATGAGTAAATGACTACATCTGCAAGTTCATTACCGATGCTCTTTGTTAGGGATTCATCTTTCAAAACCTCTTCAACGCTTGGATTGGTCCATTGTATTGTTTCATTTAATTCAGCAGCTTCAATGGAGATAGACGCTGCTAAATTTTTCACGCTATGAAATTGATTCCAGTCACGCTCTTCAGTAAATTCGTTGATTTTGGATAATGTTTGCTCAAGTCTGTCTGGAGATTGCACATAACTCCCAAATTATCCAAGTGTAAAACCATTTCAATGAAATAAACGGATACACGAGTCTGATAAACCCGTGATTTACTCAAGATTTAGGTGATTATTGTTTGTATCATCTCTACTTTTGGCTTATTCACTATTGCTCTAATTCCAAATATCAAGTACAATAACGCAGGCACAAAATGAATAGCAACATACCACAAAAGGTCGGGTCGGGTTGGGACAACGGCAATAGTTGCTTGTGCTCCCGCTAGAATTGCCAATACTCCGAAGACTATTGACCCAGGTCGAGTAGCAGGAATGGCAAGAATAATGAAGCCAATTATGTAAATCGGAATGCACAGGATGGTTAGCATGCTTGCGCTGAATATACGGCATGAAGCAGTATCAGCACACATCGCACTAACTGGTGCAGGCAGGAAAAGTAGAATTGAAAGAAATAGTAGCAAAGCAATACGGATTCTCACATATTCGGGCACAAAGTTTGCTTTCAATAAACCATTGGTCAATGACGAAAAATTAGTGCTAAAAACTACCAATCTATGATAATTCAAAGCAGGTTAAGCCTGTTGATTACATCATCTGCTCTATCAAGACGTGATTTTGCAGATTCAAGGTTTGAGAGCCTTTCATCACTATCTACATTTTTTTCATGTTCAATCTTTTCAGGCGATTTGAATTCTTTTACCAAGTCCTGTAACTCGTTAATTATCGCATCAACCTGTGAATCACTGACCATTATTCCAGGAGCAAGTCTTGGGATTTCGCTAGGCGAGATAAAACCGAGCTCAGACCCTACTATGCCCGCACAGGCGAGTACTCTTGGTCGTACATTGTTTGTATTTACTGCATATCCTCTATTTTCCAAGAATCTAATCATTAGGGCTTGTTTTGCAGCAGAAAATACTGCCTCGCCATCATCTAGTACCGCTTCAACCAGATCCTCGAAACCTCCCAGGTTCTTTTCCAATTTGTTCAATGTAGTTTGTTCATCCATGCTCAAATGTACTGCACCGTGTTGTAAAATTCTAGCAAGCCTTTGCCTTCTTGCAGTAGCTGGATCTTGTAGTGCCTCTGATTCTGAAATGTCTAAATGCAAATCGTACAGAGCATGAATTCTTCCAGAAATTGATGGAATCAATGTATCAAGACCCAAATCTCTTGCTCTCTGCTCAAACTTTACTCTGCCTTTAATTACATCCCCCGCAGTTTCCTGAACTATTTCTGAGACTGAATCTCTGAGTTGTGGTCTGACATTTTCGAAGATTCTGAGATTTTCTCTTTCTCTCCAACTAGATGCAGACTTTTGAACAGAGTCACTTTCTATAGACTTCAGTAAGTCCATTTCTTTGAGAGTGTGGTGAATGAATTCTCTGTTTTCTTGTTTTGATACCTCAAAGCCATGGTTGGCAAGGCTATCTATGAAAGCCTTGACATCTTCAGCATCCGAAATTTTACCAACTACAAGGAAATCCCTTGCAGCTGCCTTAATCTCTGCAAGCCTTGGCTCCAGATTATCATTTTCAATTGGAATAAGTGGTGCTGGAAGTTCTGTGAATTCCTCAGATTCAATCGCTGTGTTAATTTCATGACCTGTGTTCAAAGGCTCCTCTAGTAGGGTTCTTATCTCCACTAATTCCTCAGTGCTAGGCGGCTCTAAATCGAACATATCATCGTGCGTTTCTACTTCAGTTTCTACTACTACTTCTGGAGCAATATCTTCCGAAGTTTGAATTGCTTCAGCCGAAATAATCAATTCTGGATCATCTTCTGAAAACGTTGGGATAGAGGGAAGGCTATTCCTATTGCCTCTTTTCAAAGACCTTTTGATCATTCCCCACGCTTTTTCTTCCGAGGATAGAACGCCTGCGACTCTGAACATTAACTCATTTTTATTTCCAGAGAGAGGTAATGAAAGCGACCTGCACAAAGCATGCAGGTCATCCTTTGTCATAGTCTCCAGTTTAGAAACAGTGAGTGCTTTCGGGTCATGGTTTAAGTGGAGCCATAACCGTTGTCTCCTTACTCTTATTGAGCCTGATTTTTTAATTCCAAAAACTCCAAGAATTTCTCCTAGTTCAGCATTTTTTATTTCTCTGATGCCCGAATCTGAGAAATCCCAATCGTTCAGAATTAAATCTCTGATTAGTCTAGCTCTAAGATGTTCGACAGAACCATTTTTTGGTAGATTATAGGTTACAGCAATTTGCCTCAAATCATCAAGTTTAGCTTGATATAATTCGTTGAGAAGGTCGATCTTATCCTCCATGACTATCACCAATAATTGCTGTTTTTCTCAAACAGTATATGTTTCTTCGCAAAGATTTTCTCAATATTGCTGCGAAATAGGGGTGATTTTCAACCTCGGGATGAATTTTTCAATTGGAAAATTCAATTTTCATCACTTTCAAACAAATTCATCATCGCAGGTTGCGCACTCATGAACTGTTTATTTTCTTCATCGGAAAGTTGTGGCATTCTTCTTGCGCTTTCCTCGTGTTCGGATGTCATTGACTTGATTAGAATATTCCACTCTTGAAGCAATCTTATTATTGCCATGGATGAATCTTCGATCGTGGATAATCTCTCACAAGAAGCGGTCCTGGTGCCATTTGGATTGAGTGTTTCAATCATCATTTCCACTCTTTTTGCGCTATTGCTAGGCCTCTTGTATGGGTCTAATACCGATTCGAGAATATGTTCATCTTCGTTTCCTTTTGCCTGGCGAATTAATGTCCCAATTTTTCTTTGCTCGATAATTAAACCAGTTATTTCCTTGAGGTTACCCGGAAGGGAGTCAAATACTGATTTTTCAAGCCTGTAAGAAAGACTACTTGCTTCATCAATTAATCCAACTAATTCCTTTACCGGAAAACCAACTCTCGCAATTAGAAGGGTGAAACCACCCATTGGCGGAGGAATGAATCGTTCTCTAGTTGGCTCATCACGTTGAATTCCCAATGTATGCCTTCTTGGCCTAGGATAGATCAAATCATATGCTCCTCTTTGAGTTACAAAACCATCGATCAGGCCTAATTTCCTGCATTCATCAAGCCATTGGGACTTGTTATCCATAATTTCAGGTATTCCTTCTTGCTTTTCCAGCCATTCTGAATTCTTGATTTCAAGGTCGCTTCTTGCCCTCTTCATCTGTCTGACAAGTAGCTGATTATCGATGATAACAAGTGCTCCCTTTTGCAGATACTCTGGTTTATCTTCGCTAATCAGTATCCAAGTAGGCTCCCTTCTTGGAAGAGCGCCCAATACAACAAGACCTTGTTTGTTACATTGCTCCCATTTGTAAGAAGAAATAGCCATCAAATCCAGATTCCCATCTCTGAGTAAGGACTCCAAACTTTCTATGTGGGGTATTTCTGCTAACTCGCACTCAGGCTTGGATTTATCATTAAGAAATTTAGGTGCTTGTTTCCAAGTTCCGTCGGGTGACTGTGGCAAGATTCATATCTTCAGTTTTTCAACAACCTCCAAAATCTCACCTCGGCGAGAAGTTCTCGCAGTTCATGGCGGTCGGACACCCGTTAAGAAGGACACCCCTCTGGAGAGCTCTGAGGGGACTTAATTTGATTGAATCTGACTTATTGGATTCCATGAAAAATCAAGTTGAGCAATCTCTGCAAAATCTAATTCAAGAACAGTTGGAGATGGGGAGCGGCGAAGTAGCAGAATTATGCTCTGGAATCCTACTAGCAGGAGGAAAAAGGTTCAGACCGTTGTTGATTTTGCTTGCATACGGAACATGCGGGGGAAGAGATTTTGATGAAATAATGCCTCTTGCTTGTGCTTTTGAATTGATTCACACAGCGACTTTAGTACACGATGATATCTATGATGGAGCAGATCAAAGAAGAGGAGTTGCGACCATTCACAAGAAAGCAGGACTTGCTAAAGGAGTCATAGCAGGTGATTGGCTATTTACCATGGGCTTCGGACTTGGTGGTAGATATAGCGAAGAAATCGTCGAAATAATGTCAAAGTGTTGTGCGGATATTGCAGTAGCAGAATTCCAACAATTTGACCACATAAACGACCTGGCAACAACGCCTGATGATTATTTTCAAATTGTTGAGGGCAAAACTGCTGGTCCTTTTGCAGCAGGCTGTAAAGCAGCCGCTTTAATCGCTGGATGCGATGCCGAGCAAGCCGAAAAGATGTACGAATTTGGATTACAGTTGGGGATTGCTTTCCAACTTGTAGATGATCTGCTTGATTTGTACGGAGATGACAGACTTGGTAAACCTCGGGGAGTTGATGTGTATGAAGGAAAGATGACGCTGCCAATCATTCATGCTTTGACTCTCCTACATGGAGAAAAAAGAGATAAGTTATCTGAGATTCTTTCAGATTTTGGTGATGAAAAGTTTACTCAATTGATTGATTTACTGACTCATTCAAAATCTATTGAATATGCAAAAATTCTAGCATCGACTTACCTGGAACGCTCGGAGTTTGCGCTCGATGGTTTTGAGCAATCAGAGTACAAGGAACTAATGCTAGGCATTGCTGAATTGGTTAATTCCAGAAATTCTTGAGGTGTTATTTTGGAAGCAGAAACACCAAGGAAGACTTCGAAACCAGAACATCATCAGGTGATAATCATCGGTGCAGGACCCGGAGGTACTACCTGCGCTCGAAGGCTTGCAGAAAAAGGGATAGACGTCCTAATTCTTGAGCGCAGAGATGTTATTGGAAATCCTGCACAGTGTGGCGAGTGCATCCCAAATTGGGGAGAGGTGATTGGAACTTTCAGGGGAATTGATGATCATGAATGGCTTAAAAAATCATTTGATTTCCCGGACTATCTAAAAAATCACCATTTAGACAATATGAGGGTTTTTCTTCCGTCTGGCAAACATTATTCCTTCAAGTTGGATGCGTTCGGTGGTCATAGATTGCAATTTGACGGTTACCTTGCCGACTTAGCCGTAGAGGCAGGAGCGAAAATAAAAACAGGAGAGTCTTTGACAAAAATACAGCAAAAAAAGGATGGTACTGAAGTCCTGCACACTTCTCTTAGAAACAAATACACCTTTGATTATCTAATCGATGGCAGCGGTGCTTTAGGTCATGTTGCAAGGCTAAGGGGAAGAGATGAGAAAACTCATCGCCCTAGTGACCAAGTTCCAACTGCTTATGCTCAAGTTACCGGAAATATTCCAGAGACTTTTGATGTATTCCTTGGGTCGGTGGCTCCTATGGGTTATGCTTGGATTATCCCTAAAGGGCCGAATCTTGCGAACGTTGGTTTAGGCTCTAGAGGTGGGAAATTAGGAGATAATGTGAAGGAAAAACTGATCGAATTTTGTGCTCAGTTTGACTTTGAAATCCTATCTATAGGAGGAGGCTGGATACCTATGGGTGGTATGGTTAAGCACATGGTTGATGGCAACTCTATTGCCATTGGAGATGCTGCGGGACTTGTCATGCCTAGCAATGGGGGAGGAATATCTCAAGCGATGATATCTGGTTGTTTTGCTGCTGAATCAATAATTGAGAATCTAGATAATGGTTCACCACTTTCAACTTACCGCAAAAAGATAGACTCATGCATGAAAGCACCTTTGAGGAATTCCTTGAGGTCGAAAGAAATGGGTTATGCATTCATGCGTGGTAATTTACTAACGGAAATCATCTTGCGGATATTAGGACCAATCGGTGGCATAAAGAGAGCTATGGAGTGTCACCGTCCACTTTGGTTACTTTGAGCAAATTTAGGCAAAAAAGTGCAAATCAGCCGTTTGATTGAATAACTTTGGCATCCTAGGTCTTTTCATGGCAAGCGAGCAGTATGATGAACAGGCAGTAAGCCCTGTCATCGCAACTGTTCTTCTGCTTGCAATCACGGTGATTCTTTCAAGCATGGTTTACTTGATGATGACTAATGTACTTCTAGACACTGAAAAAGCAGCACCACAAGTCACTCATAGCGTCAAAGGTTTAGACAATGGACACCATGTCGTTAAATTTGTCAGCATAGATCAAAGCCTTGACCCAAGTTCAGTCCAGTGGAGACTTATTCCCACGGGAGGAAATATGACGGATGCTGTTTCGGGTACAGTTGCAGATGAGGATGTTTACGGAGTAGTTGGGGCAAATGTGACCTATCACGATAGGGATGCAGGTTATACCGTAAGCGCCGGAGATTATTTTGTCATAAATTCCGAAGAGTTAGGTTCTGATGCTGGAGGATGGCAGTTTACAGTCATAGACACTGTGAGAAATACCGTGCTCATTGACACGACTTTGCCTGCAATAGAGTGATTATCCTCCAATATAGGACATCTCTACTTTATCGATTGGGTTTTCTAGATCTCTTAATTCTGAGTAGCGGTCGTCCCTTTGACTCCAAATTGAAGTAATTGCTTGGGAAAGGTCTGAATCAGTTGCACCCATTCTTAACACAGAAATTATGTCATGACCTTTATTTGCAAATAGACATGTGTAAATCTTACCATCTGCGCTAAGTCTTGCCCTATTACAATCTGAGCAAAATGGGTTGCTTATAGATTCGATAAATCCAACTTTCCATCCATTTTCAAAGGTCCAGTCATTGGATACTTGGCCAAGGTGGGAATCCTTTTTTCTCTCCATTTTACCAAATTTCTTACTCAGTAAACTCCTCATCTCAGTTCCCGTTAGAACCTCATCAATCTTCCATTAATTCTTGGTTCCAACATCCATGAATTCTATGAATCGAACAGGAATGCCAAGGGGTCCGAAATATTCGACCAAATCAGTAATTTCATGGTCGTTTAGACCTTTTTTTACAACGGTGTTGATCTTCACGGGTAAATTACATTCAATAGCAGCATTAATTCCATTTAAAACGTCATTCATTGAATAATTTGAATCGGACATTTTCTTGAACAAATCATCACTATATGAATCCAGGCTCACGGTAACCCTTGAAAGTCCAGCTTGTGCAAGTTCATGTGCGTATTTTGAAAGTAAAACGCCATTTGTAGTGATTGCAATATCAATAGAATCCTCAAGTTCACGAATCATTTTGATTAATTTTGCTAAATCTTTTCGCAAAAGTGGTTCTCCTCCAGTGATTCGAATTTTTTTCAATCCCATAGGAATAAGGGTACGAACAACGATAGAAATTTCTTCGTAGGTCAATATCTGGTTTCTTGGTAGAAAATCAAAATTTTGATACTCTTCCTTCGGCATACAATAAGTGCACCTGAAATTACACCTATCGGTTACGCTTATTCTGAGGTCTCGGATGCTTCGCCCGAACTTATCCCTCAGCATACCCGCTCCAATACAAACTAGTTCTTGACATTTACAAGGCTTCATTAGAACGGTGCTATTCGGGAATTTATGCCGTCATGGGTTGACAGGTGGACCTTTGAGGGCGAAGGACACATGAAAAATCCAATTAGGGCTGTTGTTTTCAAACCATTAGAATTCAACCAAGAATTTGTAGATTACCTACTATCTCCCTCCAAGAGCCACCTAATTAGAGTATTAGGATTGGCTTTGTTAACCGGTAAAGAAGTTCTTATTTCAGGCGTTCATGGAGCAGGCTTAGATGCCTTAGCAATGCGTCGTTGTTGTATCCAAATGGGTATGAAAAT
>Ga0213858_10001716_pt1 | contig 10476 bp, 6 predicted proteins | sample PICome_FD_160122 | JGI IMG/M metagenome (GOLD analysis project Ga0213858, IMG submission 160122) | Coastal seawater microbial communities near Pivers Island, North Carolina, United States - PICO245 | ecosystem: Environmental > Aquatic > Marine > Coastal | place: USA: North Carolina | collected... | reverse complement strand
CCAGCTGATACAAATGATGTAAGTGATGTATTTGGTGAATCACCATTTGGTTCTAAAGATGGGTATGTTTATACCTATTTTGAAAATGAAGCATCGGAATCAGTTGCTGACCACGATAACTCATTTGCATTAGATGTTAGTGCTGTGGCTCTTGCAACTCAAGACTTCACAACTGAAGCTCAAAACGCTTCTACTCCTTGGGTAAAATCACAATTAATCTCTAATGAGAGATATGACTTATTTAGATTTGTTACTTTAGGTCATGGTAACAATGAAAACACAAGATTTAAAGTTTCTATTTCAAATGTAAAGGCAGCAGGTGAAGATGGTGGAACTGATTATTCTACATTCACTGTAACTGTTAGAGGATTTGATGATACCGATAAGAGAAAAGTTGTATTAGAAACTTATAACAATGTAAACTTAGACCCAGCTTCACCTAACTTTATCGCAAGAAGAATTGGTGATTCTTACATTACAATTGACGCTAATGGTAAGATTACTGAAAATGGTGACTGGAGAAATAACTCAAAATATATTAGAGTAGAAGTTAAAGCACAAGGTTTATATCCTGTATCTGCTGCACCATTCGGACACGGAGCATATACAAACCCAATTTATGTGGGTGGTGATGAAACTATTGTACCTGCTGTAACTTATACTACTGATTCTTCTGGAAACACCGCTGGTTCTCCAATCTATTATTCTGGATTTGATTTTGAATCTGCTGGTGTTAAAACTGATAACTTGAACTATCTAAAACCAATCCCAACAAACGCTGAAACTGGTTCAAACTTAGACTTCGGATTTGATGGTAATGTAACTGGTGTAGGTTTAACTTATGAAATGAGTGGTTCTGATTCATCTGATATGGTGAAGAGACAATTCTCATTAGCATTCCAAGAAGGATTTGATGGTGTATCACCTGCAGTATCTAAGAAATTAGGAGCTGAAATCACTGCTGGAAATACGCAAGGATTTGATTGTTCATCTACATCAGCTGGTGGATATGTAGCATACGCTAAAGCATTAAACGCAGTATCTAATCCTGATGAGTGGGATATCAATATGTTAGTAACTCCTGGTATCGTAAGACAATTACACCCAGCAGTTGTAACTAAGGCAATTGATGTTGTTGAGGCTAGAGCAGATGCATTCTACATATCAGATTTTGGTAAGGCAGATGCAACTATTTCAGATATAACATTACAATCTACATCAGTAGATTCAAACTACGCAGCAACTTACTATCCTTGGGTTAAAACAATTGATACTACAACAAATAAATTAATCTCAGTTCCACCTTCAGTATTACTACCTGCTGTGTACGCATCAAATGACGCTATTGCAGCTGAATGGTTCGCACCTGCTGGTTTGAATAGAGGTGGTATCGTAGGAGCAGTATCAGTTCTTAATAGATTGACTCACTCTGAAAGAGATACATTATACGAAAACAAAGTAAACCCAATCGCAACATTCCCTGGACAAGGTATTGTGGCATTCGGTCAGAAAACATTGCAAGATAAGGCATCCGCTTTAGATAGAATCAATGTTAGAAGATTACTAATCACTGTGAAGAAGTTCATCGCATCTACTTCAAGATACTTAGTGTTTGAACAAAATACCGCAACAACTAGAGGTAGATTTATCAACACTGTACAACCTTATTTAGAGGGTATCCAACAAAGACAAGGGTTGTACGCATTCAAAGTAGTTATGGATGAAACTAACAACACACCTGATGTAGTTGATAGAAACATACTTGCTGGACAGATTTTCTTACAACCGGCTAAGACCGCTGAATTCATTGTAATTGATTTCAACATCTTACCAACTGGAGCATCGTTTTCAGCATAAAACAAAAAAATGAATAACTAATATTTATTAGTATATAAAGGAGAAATAACAAAATGGCAGAAGTATTAGAATTTAACGAAATGTTCTTCACTCAGTTCGAGCCGAAGATGAAGAACCGCTACATTATGGAGATTGATGGTATTCAATCATACTTAATCAAAACAGCGGCTAGACCATCTATCAACTTTGAAACTGTGAAGTTAGACCACATCAACACTTACAGAAAACTACAAGGTAAAGGTGAATGGCAAGATATCACAATCACATTGTATGACCCAATTGTTCCTTCAGGAGCACAACAGGTAATGGAATGGGTAAGATTAGGATATGAATCTTTAACTGGTAGAAAAGGGTACGCTGATTTCTACAAAAAAGATATTGATTTCTATATGTTAGGTCCTGTTGGTGATAAAATTGAACAATGGAAACTAAAAGGAGCATTTATTCAATCAGCAAACTTTAATGATTTAGATTTCTCCTCTAATGACCCTGCTGATATTGAATTAGTATTATCATACGATTACGCTATTTTGGAATTCTAAAATATAATCCACTACTATATTTCACTTTGAGAGAGGTTCTTTTCGTAAGAATCTCTCTTTTTTTTTCAACTTTTTTCTTTCTATATACTTATATATACAAACAAAATTATAATGTTATGAGTGAAAATAAATTTGATTTTCCAACTGAGGTAATTGATTTACCTTCAAAAGGTCTAACATACCCTGAAGGACATCCTTTAAGAAAAGGAAACATTGAAATCAAATATATGACTGCAAGAGAAGAAGATATTCTTGCATCTCAATCTTTGATTAAAAAGGGTATTGTGTTGGATAAGTTATTTGAATCAGTAGTGGTAGAACCTGGTTTGAGTATTGATGATGTTTTTATTGGTGATAAAAACGCAATTTTATTGGCAACCAGAGTAATGGGTTATGGCGCAGATTATGAAGTTGAAATAACTGACCCTTTCTCATTAGAAACACAAAAAACCATCATTGATTTATCAAAAGTAAAAACAAAAGATTTTGATGAATCTTTATTAAATGGTGATAACCTTTATAAATTTAAGTTACCTAAATCAGGTAAAGAACTTGAATTTAAACTCCTTACGCATGGTGATGAGATTGAAATTACCAAAGAAAATCAAGCATTAGCTAGATTATACAAAGGTAAAGGAGAAAAATCATTTGATGTAACTACTCGTTTGAAATATATGATTCAATCAGTAGATGGTAATGATGATAGAGGTTATATCACTAAGTGGGTACAAAATGAATTCTTAGCATTAGATACCAAAGCATTTAGAAAATATGTTAAACAAATAAGTCCTGATATGGACTTAACATTCGAGTTTACTTCAGAACTCACGGGCGAAACGGAGGCGCTCGATATCCCGTTTGGGGTATCGTTTTTTTACCCTTCCGAGTGATTATAGTATCCAACTTCATAACCAAATTTGGGAGTTGGTTAATTTCGGTAACGGATTTACTTGGAGAGATGTTTACTTCATGCCTATACAATGGAGAAAGTTCTACTTTAAGAAGTTAGTGGAATTAAAAAAGAAAGAAGCTGAAGAATATAAAAAGATAGAAAGAAAATCAAAAGTGAAGGTTAGAAGATAATCTTCACTTTTTTTATATCTTATATTTATAGTTGTATAAATGGAGATATTCGTATGCAAAAGAAAAAATTAACTGAAGCATCTATTGCTGGGTTTATCAATCGTTTCTTAGATGATATGCAACAAGGGACAGTAGATAGATTCATTAAACAAGCTAAGAAAAAGAATGTACCAAGACCTGTGGTAAATAAGCTTGAAAAACTTAAAAAAGAAAGAGAAGAGTTAGAAAAACTTCTTAAAGATTTATAAATAAATGGCTGAGGGTAATAATCTACTTAAAGAAAAAGCTCAGTTATTAGAGCAAATTAAGCGTATCCAATCCGAACAAGGTGTGGAAGCAGCTAAGCTTGATGGTGTCTACCAAAAAGCAATAAGTAGATTAAAAGAGATAGTTAAAATAATAAAGGCATCTGAAGTTGCTCAACAAAAGACAGCAGATTCTGTAACTGAGTTGGTAAGTGGAGCTGAATCTCTTAGTGGTGTATATAAAAGAATATCCACTCAGCAAGAAAAACAAGCGGTACAAACTACTGAAATATCCAATTCATTAGCAGCTAGAATAGATAGTAATTCAAAATTATCTGGGCAAAATGCAACAGCCCAACAACAAGCAAATGGTATATTACAGGCCTATGCGGACCAAGCTTCAATTGCGGCTCAAATAGCTCAATTAACTGGTGATGATGTTGAGCAAAAACAACAATTACAATCTGAATTTGATTTATTGGGTTCAATGATTCAAGAAGAGTTGGGTTCAATGGATAAACGATTGGCGGTAACTAAAGACTTCTTAGCACAACAGGGGGAAATAGCAGCTAGTGTACAAACACAAATTAAAGATGCTCAAAACTTATCTGCTTTAACTCAAGAACAAAAAGATATATTAGAAGAACAGGCAGCAGTTTTTGAATCAATGAAGAAGAAGGTTAATGCGTTGGGTTCAACCTTAACCACATTCCTTAGTAGACCTCAAGCGGCTATTGGGGCATTGGTAATTGGAATTGGTAAATTTGCTGATAAATTTGGTAAAGTAAATAGAGAATTAGGACAGAGTTTTACACAAGGATTAAATTCATCAACAATGTCAGCAACCGCATTAGGGTTCATCTTTGATGATACTGCGGGAACTGTAAGAGAATTAGCATCTGAATTTGGTGGAGTAGATGCGGCAACCCTAAGTACACAAGCTAATATTGGTTTAATGGCAACCAATATGGGTATTTCCAATAAGGAAGCTGTATCACTAACCGCATCATTTGCGAGAATGAATGGTGGTTCAACTGATATCGCAGCAGATATGGTTAAAACCACACAAGAGTTCGCATCACAAAATGGTATTATCCCAGCTGCTCTGATGCAAGATTTAGCTGGAGCAACTGAAGAGTTCGCATTGTTTGGTAAAGACGGTGGAAAAAATATTTTAGAAGCTGCGGGATATGCTCAGAAATTGGGTGTAAATATGAAAACCCTTAGTGGTGTAGCTGATAATCTTTTAGATTTTGAATCATCTATTACCAAAGAATTAGAATTGGGTGCGATGCTAGGTAGAAATATCAACTTAGATAGAGCTAGAGCATTGGCATTTGAAGGTGATATTAAAGGAGCTACTGAAGAAACTTTAAGAGCATTAGGTGGTATTGAATCATTCAATAGAATGGATTACTTCCAAAAGAAACAAACCGCAGATTTACTAGGAGTATCAGTTGCAGAACTTCAGAAAATGGCTGATAATCAAGGTAAAGCAGCTACAATGGGTGATGTAGTAAATGAGAAATTCTCTAAAATGGGAGAGTTTTTAGATGCCGGATTAAACAAATACTTAGGTACTGGTTTACAAGGTTTGGGTGGTATGATTACTATGGCGGGTCAATTGGGAACTGGATTCAAAGCATTGGGTATGGATATGGGTAAAGTTGCTGGTTCTATTGGAAAAGGACTCAAAGACCTATTGATGTGGCCTGTTAAGAAAATTGGAGGATTATTTGGTGGTGCTGGTAAAAAAGCTACTGAAAGTGTAACTTCAAAAGCAAAAGATTCTATTAGTGAAAAAATAACTGGTGGTGGTGATATAGGTAAAAAGGGTGGAATTATGGATTCCATGTCCAAAATTAAAATGAGTGAAGTACTCAAAGGTGCGGCAGCTATGTTAGTAGTTGCAGCCGCAGTATTCGTATTTGGAAAAGCAGTACAAGAATTTATGAAGGTTAGTTGGGAAGCAGTTGGAATGGCTGTGGTATCAATGTTAGCCTTAGTTGGGGCGGTTGCTTTATTAGGAGCAATTATGACGAGTGGTGTTGGTGCAGTAGCAATCTTAGCTGGAGCAGCTGCAATGTTAGTAATCGCAGCATCGGTATTGGTATTGGGTGTAGCACTTCAATCAATAGGAACTGGATTTGAAATGATGGCAAATGGTATTGGAACTCTAATGCCACAGTTGATGTCTGTAGCGGCAACTATTGGAGGTTTGGTAGTACTCATTCCAGCAATAGCATTATTATCATATTCTATTATGGGATTATCCGCATCATTAGTAGCATTAGGATTGGCTGGTATTGTAGCAGCACCGGGTCTGATGGCATTGGGTGCAGTTGGTGCAATCACACAAGGATTAAATTCACTATTTGGTGGTGGAGACGAAGAAGGAGCTGGTGGTGGTGAAGGAGAAGATAAATCCCAACTACTTATAGATGAAATAAAAGGTTTACGAAGTGATTTACTTTCTGGTAAAATAGGAGTTTATATGGATGGTGAAAAAGTAACATCCAGAGTAGCAGCTGCTGTTGAAAGAGTTGGTGGAAATTCATACGCAATGAGTTAATATGGCACAGACATTAGAAGAATTATTTAAGAGTAAACAACTCCCATCTCAGGGTGGTAAAACCGCTGCTGAGGCATATGATATCCGAAATTCAAAGGATATCCGAATTTCTACGTCTGACCCATTGGTAAATAATACTGGATTTGGACCAGCTAGATTATTAAGAAAAACATTAGGGGTAAAGGGTAGTGAAACGCTTTTAGAAGAAGAAGTAACAGGATTAAGAATAATCAGAGGATTTTCAACACCTGTAATATATGGAAATGAAATAGCCAGATTAACTCTAAGAAGTACTCCTGTATTAAATACTATGAAAACAGCTACTTCTGGTGAAGTTTCTGATGGTGGATTAATTGGTGGTAAATTAAATAATCTAAGAAATAATATAAATTCTAAATTAGGAATACCCGAAGCAGCAACTCCAACATTTGTGGTAAATAAACTTAACGCTGGAGGATTGGTAGGTCAAGAGAAAATAAATTTAGGATTAACCCAAGATAGAATGAATGATTTAGCTGCAATTAGAAAATCAGCTGATGGTTCATTATTGGGTAAATTACTTAAAGAAGGTGGTGGTGGGAATCTAAAAACTATTGGGAAGCAGGCATTAGGTTCTGCTATTAAGCTAGGTAAAGAAACTTTACGAAAAAAATTATTTGGTGGTGGTAAAAGAAATCTACCAGCAAAAGCAACATCCCAAAAATCAATATCAATATATCCATCCGATTCACAAATACCTAAAGAATTTGGATTTATAGAAGATATTTTACCATGGGCTACTGCTGTAAATGTAAACTATGGTGATAATAAAAACGCTAGACCAAAAAATGACCCAAAAGAAGGAAAGGTTGATAAAGATGGTTCTCTATACTCTAAGACAATTTCAGTTGAAGAATCAAAAACACCTAAAGAACAAAATCAATTATCATATAAACAACAATTAGATTACGAACCATTAAATGAGTGGAGAAATCAAGGTGGAGATGTTCCCCCAATTAGATTTTCTCAAACTCCAGATAGAATTGCTAAATTTTCAAATCAAGCCGAAGTTAAAGGATTTACCAATGATAATAATTTAGAAACCGATAAAAGAGGATTCTACACATTAAATGATATCATTAATAATGAGGGTGTTTTTAGTGGAGAATCTAAAGGTGATTTAGATGATGTAGATTTTATACCTTTAAAATTCTATTCTATACCATTGGGAAAAACAGCACAATTTAGATGTACTGTAACTGGATTATCTGAAACATTTTCACCTTCTTGGGAATCTTATAAGTTTTTAGGTAACCCATTTAGTAATTACACATATAGTGGTATAGAAAGAAGTGTTACTTTTAATTTTAAAGTATATTCTTTAAATCCAAATGAACACAAAGTAGTTTGGGATAAATTAAACTTTTTAACGGGGTTGGTTTATCCTCAAGGATATGATGAAGATAGTACTGCTTTGACTCCACCATTTATAAAATTTACATTAGGTGATTTATTTGATAAAAAAATTGGATTCATAGAATCATTATCATATACATATGATGATAATTCACCTTGGAATATTAGTACTAAAGAGAAATCGTATTTAGCTAATGTTGCATCATCTGCACAAGGAGCTTTGGGAAATGCTACACCTGCTCCTGATATAAAAATGAAAGGATATAAATTACCTATGATTATTGATGTTGCTACTACTATAAAATTTGTTGAAAGTAGGGGAAATACATCGGGTAGAAAGTTTTTTAATTTTGAACCACAAACAAGCTAAAGATGGCAAGTAGATATCAAAATAGTGAACAAAAAGTAACAAATGATGGTAGAACAGTCTATCGTTCTAGAATATATCCATCAATTCCATTGAGAGATGATGATATGTATGTTGCTACTGAAACCGGAGATAGGTTAGATACTTTAGCATATCAGTATTATAGAGATGCATCTCTTTGGTGGATAATAGCAGCTGCTAATAATTTACATGATGCACCATTTGGTTTGAAAGATGGAACCATATTAAGAATACCACAAAATTATCTTCAGATTTTAAATAATTTTAATGAATAAGTTATGTCTACATTTCCAAATTTTTCAAACATAGCACCATATGTTCAAACTACTCTAAATAATCGAGTTAATAATCCATATGAGGTATCTAAATTAAACCCATGGATTAGAGTAGTTTCTGGTGTTAGTAATACAGCCGCTAGAGGTTTGGTATTATATTCAAATCCTGATTTCACTTTGTTTAAAGCAGCGGGTGATAATGCACCTGCTAGTATTTATGGTACCACTTCTCAAGCTGGTGCATTGGGTGTAGATTGGGATAAAAAAGCAATAGTACCAAGGCCGGGTGTAGGATTAAGACCTTCTCCTATTATTGAATCTGTTGAAATTGATGAAGGTGCTGGAAATTTAAGCAGGAAAGCTAACTTTTCCATAAAATGTTTTTCTAAAGAACAAATGGAATTAGTAACCCAATACTTTTTGGAACCTGGGTTTTCTATATTTATTGAATTTGGTTGGAATACTGATGCGGGTGTTAGATATGTAACAACTGATTTATCAGCAGAAAGTGTTGGTAACTTTCAAAACTTTAAAAATGTAGACACTAAACGAAAAGACTCAGAGGGTCAGTATGATAATTACTTAGGATTTATCACTGGTGGTAATGTTGAGGTTAGTGGTGAAATTTGGACAGTAAATGTAAAATGTACTGGTTTTACTGAACTACCTGCTTATTTGATAAATGGTGATAATGGTGGTAAAAAACAAAGTACAGAAGATGCTCAAGAACTTATAGAAAAAACTGCAAAAGAAAATGAATATGGTAATTTAAGTTCTGAAGCTGATTTAAATAAAAAAAGATGGATGTTTGCATATAACGCTTTACCATCAAATAGAAAAACAATTCCTATTAAAGGTTTGGAAACTAAAAAAGATGATAGTTTACAATGGATACCAATGGCTCATGCGGTAAACTATATTAACTTTGATGAACCTGTTAGGGATAAGATGAATAATAGAGCCGATGGTACAATGTGGAGTAGATTTTGGGGTTATGGTGGTGCTAAACAATCTACTGAAGCTAGCGAAGAAGAAAGATTAGATTTACCAGCTGGTACTGAAATTATTGGTTCTGAAAGATTTATTCGTTTTGGTGCATTAATGAAAATATTTAACACCACCATAGCAGATGCATATAAAATTGGTGATGAAGATGTTAAATTAGCAATTGATTCTTCTAATTGTATATGTGGTGCATATCCCAGCATATTTTCAACTAGAAAAGATAAATTATTTATTCCAAACCCACAAACTCCTAAATTTGACTTCATATCAGCACAAACCCAAACTGAACCAATAACAGAGATACCAAAAGAAAAACCTGTTGATAATAGTGTTGAGTATGATAATGTAGTGGTAAAATTTCCAAACCAAAGTAAAATTGAAGATGGTATAATTAAAGATTTAGGTCTTAATGTTTGTTATGCTGATGGATATACAACAAATGGTATGGGTATTTACAAAGAACCAAATGAGTGGGGATTTTTAGATGACCTTTATGTAAATTTTGAATTCGCATCAGAAATACTCTCAACATCCAACTTAAATGTAAAAGATGCACTTTATCAAATCTTAAATGGTATGTCATCTGCCGTAAATGATTTATGGAATTTTCAAATATTACCAAAAACCGCACCATTAAACAATAGATTTGGGGTTAAAGATGGTGGTATTATACTTTGTATTGTAGATATGAATTTTAATTACAAAGATAAAGGAGACCCACCATATGAATTTAATCTGATAGGTACTCATTCTATATTTAAAAATGCATCTTTTAATTTAGAAATGAGTGGTGCTAAAATGAACCAAGTTATTGGAAATAGGTTAGGAAATCAAATGGGTACCGAAACTCAACCATATATTGGTAGATTATTTTCTAAAGGAAATACTGATTTAGTTTTACAACAAATAAGAACAACCGAAGAAGCAAACAGTTCAGATGGTGGTAAAGGTAAAAAACCAACTGAAGAGGAAATAGAAGAATTAAAAGAAAAAAATTATTTAAATTTTTTAGGAAGATTAGGTAATTATCCGAAAGTTAATTTAGAAAAAGATGATATAACAAAGGAATTTGATATAAATGAAAATTCATATGTAGCTATTTACGATGATGCTC
>Ga0213858_10001714_pt1 | contig 10478 bp, 6 predicted proteins | sample PICome_FD_160122 | JGI IMG/M metagenome (GOLD analysis project Ga0213858, IMG submission 160122) | Coastal seawater microbial communities near Pivers Island, North Carolina, United States - PICO245 | ecosystem: Environmental > Aquatic > Marine > Coastal | place: USA: North Carolina | collected... | reverse complement strand
TAGTCCCAGTATCAGCTTGTTGATAATTATTTGTAAGCGCTACCGAATAAAATTCTCCTACCGAATTTTTTCCCAATAAAACACAACTAGGATATTTCCATGTAACAGAGGAACCTGTTTCTACTTGGGTCCAAGAAATCTTAGAATTAGAACCACTGCATAAACCTCGCTTAGTCACAAAATTGTAAATACCACCGGAACCTGTCTCGTCTCCAGAATACCAATTTTGAACTGTCGAATACTTTATAAAAGCATTGTCTAGTGCAATTAATTCTACAACAGCAGCGTGTAATTGATTTTCATCGTACTGTGGAGCAGTACAACCCTCTAAATAACTAACTTGACTATCTTTTTCGGCAATTATCAACGTCCGTTCAAATTGCCCTGTATTTCTTTCATTTATTCTAAAATAAGTTGATAATTCTAAAGGACATTTCACACCTTTTGGAATATAACAAAACGAACCATCTGTAAATACAGCTGAATTTAATGCAGAAAAATAATTATCCCCCATTGGGACGACGCTACCTAAATATTTCTCGAGTAATTGAGAATGTTTTTGAACAGCTTCAGACATTGAACAAAAAATAATGCCGTGTTCTTCTAATTCTGTTTGAAAAGTCGTACCTATTGAAACACTATCAAAAACTGCATCAACAGCAACATTAGCTAGTTTTTTTTGTTCTGTTAAAGAAATTCCCAATTTATCAAACGTTTTCAATAATTCAGGATCCACATCTTCAAGGTTCTTTAATTTTTCTTGTGATTTTGGTGCTGAATAATAAATCATATCTTGAAAATTAATTTGTGGAAATTTAAGTTGGGCCCATTCAGGACATTCCATTTTCTGCCATTTTTTGAAGGCCCGTAAACGAAAGTTTAATAGAAATCGAGGTTCATTTTTCTTCTTTGAAATTAATCGAACTATATTCTCGTTCAACCCTTTTTTGATTTGATCTTGTTCAATATTTGTAGAAAAACCGTACTTATAAGATTGATTAACTAAATTTGTTATATCGGTGTTTAAATTTTTGTTTGATTGCTTATTCATAAACTTTGGTGAACTGTATACAGTTCTTTATTATAGAGTGATTTTTGTCTAATCTCCAAGATAAAACCAGAAAATTGGGTGCCTAAAATCTAAATCTTTCTTAGTCAACTATTTTAATATATTATAATTCTTAAAACTTATTATTAGTATAATTAAAAATATTATATAATATACCAGAATTAGTGTTATATTTATAAGTAAGGTTATTCTATCGATTAACCGACCAAGCTAAATTTCAAAATTAGTTAAATTCCTATTAAATATTGCCTTTTTATCTTAAGGAGAAACAAATGGCTAACACAACGAATGTAGAAGAACGGACTCGAATTAAAAGTGATCGTTATGAATCTGGTGTAATTCCATATGCTAAAATGGGTTACTGGGATGCTTCATATTCAATTAAAGATACTGATATCCTAGCATTATTCCGTGTTACACCTCAACCCGGTGTTGATCCAGTAGAAGCTGCAGCTGCAGTTGCTGGTGAATCGTCTACTGCTACGTGGACTGTAGTTTGGACGGATTTATTAACAGCTTGTGACCGTTACCGTGCTAAAGCTTACCGTGTAGATCCAGTTCCAAATTCTACTGATCAATACTTTGCTTTTATCGCATACGAATGTGATTTATTTGAAGAAGGTTCATTAGCAAACTTAACAGCGTCTATTATTGGTAACGTTTTCGGTTTCAAGGCCGTATCTGCACTACGTTTAGAAGATATGCGTATCCCTATCGCTTATTTAAAAACATTCCAAGGTCCAGCTACTGGTATTATTGTAGAACGTGAACGTTTAGATAAGTATGGCTCACCTTTATTAGGTGCAACTGTAAAACCTAAATTAGGTCTTTCTGGTAAGAACTACGGTCGTGTAGTTTATGAAGGTTTAAAAGGTGGTTTAGATTTCCTTAAAGATGATGAGAACATTAACTCTCAACCATTCATGCGTTGGAGAGAGCGTTTCTTATACTGTATGGAAGGTATTAACCGTGCTGCAGCAGCAACTGGTGAAGTTAAAGGTTCTTACTTAAACATGACAGCTGGTACAATGGATGAATGTATCAAACGTGGTGACTACGCGAAACAAGTAGGTTCTGTAATTGTAATGATTGATTTAGTATTAGGCTATACAGCAATCCAAACTGCAGCTCTTTGGGCTCGTGAAAATGATATGATTTTACATTTACACCGTGCTGGTAACTCAACATATGCTCGTCAAAAGAACCATGGTATTAACTTCCGTGTTATCTGTAAATGGATGCGTATGTCAGGTGTGGATCATATCCATGCAGGTACAGTTGTAGGTAAATTAGAAGGTGATCCTTTAATGATTAAAGGTTTCTACGATGTTTTACGTTTAACTGAGTTAGAGATTAACTTACCATTTGGTATTTTCTTCGATATGGATTGGGCAAGTTTACGTAAGTGTTTACCAGTAGCGTCTGGTGGTATTCACTGTGGTCAAATGCACCAATTATTACATTATTTAGGTGATGACGTTATTTTACAATTTGGTGGCGGTACTATTGGTCATCCAGATGGTATTCAAGCTGGTGGTACAGCAAACCGTGTTGCTTTAGAATGTATGGTATTAGCTCGTAACTCGGGTGCAGACTTCTTTAGTAATGATGTTGGTCCTAAAATTTTAGCTGATGCAGGTAAAATGTGTGCGCCATTACAAACAGCTTTAGATTTATGGAAAGATATTTCTTTCAACTATGTATCTACAGATACAGCTGATTTCTCTGAAACACCAACAGCAAACGTATAATAACAGAATAATTTACTTTTATAATAAAAATTAAAGGAGTACTTGAATAGTGAGACTTACACAAGGTTGTTTTTCTTTCATCCCTGATTTAACTGATGAGCAAATCTTAGCTCAAGTTGAATACGCTATTAGTAAAGGTTGGGCTATGAATATTGAGTGGACAGATGATCCGCATCCTCGTAACAGTTACTGGGATTTATGGGGTTTACCATTATTCGATATTAAAGATCCTGCAACAGTAGTATATGAGTTAAACCAAGCTCGTAAATTTACTGCTAATGGTTACATTCGTCTTAACGCATTTGATGCTAGTTATGGTACAGAAAGTTGTGCGATGTCATTCATCGTAGAACGTCCAGATGACGAACCTGGCTTCTACTTAGAACGTCAAGAAGGCGCTGGCCGTTTCATTAACTACACACTTAAGAGCTATGCTGTACAAGGCTACCGCGAAGGACAAAGATACTAAATTGATTTAATATCTTTACCATTCGGGTAAAAGTACATAAAAACTAGATCTGTATATTGTATATACAGATCCAGAGTAAACGTGTAAACGTTCTGTAATGCTCGTATTACAAGTAGAAAAGATTTTCTTTTCTACTTGTAATAACTTTTCATACGCAAAAAAAATTGTGCAAGGAAACTTTAAAGACCTTACCAAGCCAGAAGTCCAAAAACCTAAAAAAGTTTTTTTATCCTGAGCATTTATTAAATTGTTGCTCTCTTGATCAAAATATCCTGTTACCAATGATTGTTTAGTTTGATTTTGTCTTCTGAAATAATCGATTAGCCAATCAGTATAATTTTCATTAATTGCCAGAACTCTTTTTGAATATTTATATTTAAAAAGCCTTTCTGTCATTACTCGCTCAAACTCTTCTATATGGTCTTGAAAGATTAACTTTTGAGCAGGTTTTATTGTTGCCCCTCTTTACTCTGATTCAAATCTTATTTGTGTTTGGTTTTGGTAAACACGATAATAGTTCAGACTTCCTTGTTTTCCACTTTTAAAAATACAACTGAGAGAATTTTGTTGTAAGCTGATATTTTTTATAGCCTTATTTCTAGTTACTTTATCATAATATTGTTTCAAAACCTATTGAAAAAGATGCTGTATATAGTGTTTAAGGTGTACTTTTTATTATTAATACTGTTTTTGTATTGTTCCAATATTTGATGAGAATAAAAAGTTTTTTGTAAGTCTTACTATAATAATTATTTTTCAAAAATTTAACACGTTAATGGTAGTTATAAAGATATAAAGAGTTCACAAAAAAGATTAGTTCATTCCGCATACGGACTCGCTTGCTTATCTATGTCTTCTCTCGTCGAAGAGACTTTCATCCTCGTAAACCAGTTCAAATACTCTAACAGAACTAGAATAATAAGGTATAGTGTATGTTGTAATAATAATATCGATTGTTTACGGGTCAGGTACTGGCAAAACAATTGGAAAAGGGATAATTAGTGGAAAAGAATAGTGGAGAGAGTTTAAAAGCACCCAGATTAAAGGTATGGGTTTATTAAAAAGGTGACTTGAGTATATGAGACCCGTACTTGGAGAAAATGTTATAACGTAAGGAGACTGTACTATTTATCTACTAAAAATTTCAGAAACGTCTTTCAATGAATGCGAGAAAGTAAGAGACGCATCCAAAGAAAGTAAGGACAGTAGTTTTTGACAAGATACTGAAAATTTCTCTTTAGATAAGAAAAGAGTGTTTTTACCTAAAACGATTAAGGTGTGATATTTGTATCTTAATTAAATATAAGGTTAATAGTATTAACCTTATATTTAATTTGTACTATAGTGCAATAAAGATAGGAAGATTCTTAATCAATAGGACGCATAGATAGTACAGGCTCATTAGCACGGTTAATACCTTTTTCAAACCCTGCTGCTGCTGCTCTTGCACGACCTGAATGCCACCAATGTCCAACTAAGAAGAAGAATGCTAAGAAGAAATGTGAACAACATAACCATGATCGTGGCGATACATAGTTTACTGAGTTTATTTCTGTAGCTACTCCACCTACCGAGTTTAATGAACCTAGAGGAGCATGTGTCATGTATTCAGCAGCACGACGCTCTTGCCATGGTTGAATATCATTTTTAATTTTATTGATATCTAAACCATTTGGACCACGTAATGGTTCAACCCATGGTGCACGTAAATCCCAAAAACGCATTGTTTCTCCACCAAAGATAATTTCACCACTTGGTGAACGCATTAGATATTTACCTAAACCAGTTGGCCCTTGAGCAGACGAAACATTAGCACCTAATCTTTGATCACGTACTAAAAATGTAAATGTTTGAGATTGTGACGCTTCTGGACCTGTTGGACCATAAAGTTCACTTGGGTAAGCCGTATTGTTATACCAAGAGTATAAAGCTGCAGTGAAACCCATTAAAGAAATAGCAGCTAAACTATATGAAAGGTATGCTTCACCAGACCATACAAATGCACGACGAGCCCAAGCAAATGGTTTTGTAAAAATATGCCAAATACCACCAGTAATACATAAAATTCCAACCCAGATATGGCCACCAATGATATCTTCCATATTGTTTACAGAAACTACCCAACCATCACCACCAAATGGTGATCGGAAAACGTAACCAAAAATTACAATTGGATTCAATGTAGGAGTTGTAATGTATCTAACATCACCACCACCTGGTGCCCATGTATCATATACACCACCTAAGTACATAGCCTTAATAACTAATAAGAAAGCGCCTATACCTAAAAGACATAAGTGAATACCTAAAATAGTTGTCATTTTATTTTTATCACGCCAATCATACCCAAAGAATGGGAACGATTCTTCTAATGTATCGGGACCTAATAATGAATGGTATATTCCTCCAAAACCTAAAACTGCTGATGAAATTAAATGAATCACGCCAACTGCAAAGAAAGGAAGAGTTGTTGTAATTTCACCGCCTGGACCAATTCCATAACCTAAAGTTGCTAAATGCTGAATTAAGATGAACCCTTGTTCATATAATGGTTTTTCTGGTACAAAATGCGATACTTCAAAAAGAACCATAGCACCAGCCCAAAATACCATTAATCCTGCATGAGCAACATGTGCCCCTAACAACTTTCCTGAAACGTTAATAAGACGAGCGTTTCCGCTCCACCACGCAAAACCGGTTGATTCGATATCGCGGCCTGCTATACTAGAATTAAAGGGCGTTTCCACGTGGTAATACCTCCTCAGGGAATACGAAGTTTTCATGTGGCTGATCTTGAGCTGCCATCCATGAGCGGATTCCTTCGTTTAATAAAATGTTTTTAGTGTAAAATGTTTCAAATTCTGGATCTTCAGCTGCGCGTAACTCTTGTGAAACAAAGTCATATGCACGTAAGTTTAACGCTAAACCAACAATACCAACAGCACTAGTCCATAAACCAGTTACCGGAACAAATAACATGAAGAAATGTAACCAACGTTTATTTGAAAAAGCTACCCCAAAAATTTGAGACCAAAAACGATTAGCAGTTACCATTGAGTAAGTTTCTTCCGATTGAGTTGGTGTGAAAGCACGGAAAGTGTTAGCAGCATCACCATCTTCAAATAATGTATTTTCTACAGTAGCCCCGTGTATTGCACATAATAACGCACCACCTAAAATTCCCGCAACACCCATCATATGGAATGGATTTAGAGTCCAATTATGGAATCCTTGTAAGAAAAGTAAGAAACGGAATATAGCAGCAACTCCGAAACTAGGTGCGAAGAACCAACTTGCTTGGCCTAATGGATATAATAAGAACACAGACACAAACACTGCTATTGGACCTGAGAATGCAATCGCGTTATATGGGCGGATACCTACTAAACGTGCGATTTCGAATTGACGTAAACAAAAGCCAATTAAACCAAAAGAGCCATGTAAAGCTACGAAAGTCCAAAGCCCACCAATTTGACACCAGCGAGTAAAATCACCTTGTGCTTCTGGTCCCCATAATAATAATAAAGAATGTCCCATACTATTGGCAGGGGTAGAAACTGCGGCTGTTAAGAAGTTACAACCTTCTAAAAATGAAGTTGCTAAGCCATGAGTATACCAAGACGTCACAAATGTAATTCCAGTTAACCAGCCACCAGTTGCTAAGTAAGCGCAAGGGAACAATAATAAACCCGACCAGCCTACAAAAACAAATCTGTCTTTTTTCAACCAATCATCAATAAGATCAAACAAGGGACGTCCTTGATTTTGCCCAACTGCAACGGTCATAACATAGTCCTTAAGAGTAAAGTTATTTGACAAGCAAACCTAATAGTAGTGCAATTTTTACTTTTGTCTGTTCAATATATACAATATATTATAAGTCAAAATAAATGAAATTTTCTTCCAAAGATAAAAAATTTTACTTCAATTAATTTAAGCAAAATTATTAGTTTAGTTACAATCTCTAAAAAATTAGATGACTCTAATTATCCAAATTATTATTTAACCGGCAAATTAGTAAGTAATGTTTATAAAGTGCCTGGAGTAGATATAATGTTTTAAAATTTTAAAACTGAATATTTTATTATTTTTTTTGCAAAAATAATTTGAAATTGACTATAATATAAGTATGAAAACTCATATTTAGCAAATAAAATTTATTATTTCTTTTTATGTGAGAGTTTCGTATATTTTTATCTCCCTAAAGGAGAAACTAAATGGCAATAAGCTCAACAGAACGTCGAACAAAAAGTGTACAAGTTTTTGTAGAAAAAGACGCTGTCGAAACTAGTTTTGCAAAATGGGCCCAACCTGGGCATTTTTCAAGAACCTTGGCTAAAGGGCCAAAGACAACTACATGGATCTGGAATTTACATGCTGATGCACATGATTTTGACAGTCAAACAAGTTCATTAGAAGAAGTATCTCGTAAAATATTTAGTGCACATTTTGGTCAACTGTCCATAATATTTTTATGGATTAGTGGAATGCATTTTCATGGCGCTTATTTTTCAAATTACTCTGCATGGCTAAGTGATCCTATTGGTATTAAGCAAAGTTCACAAGTTGTTTGGCCTATTGTAGGTCAAGAAATTTTAAACGCCGATGTTGGAGGAAACTTTCAAGGGGTACAAACAACCTCAGGTTGGTTCCAAATGTGGAGAGCAGAAGGTATTACAAGTGAAGTTGAATTATATTGGATTGCAATTGGTGGTTTAATGATGTCTGCTATTATGTTATTTGCAGGCTGGTTCCATTACCATAAAGCTGCTCCAAGACTAGAATGGTTTCAGAATGCTGAATCAATGATGAACCATCATTTAGCTGGACTTTTAGGGTTAGGTTGTTTGTCATGGTCAGGTCATCAAATTCATATTGCTCTACCAATTAATAAATTATTAGATGCTGGAGTTGCACCACAAGAAATTCCATTACCGCATGAATTTTTAATTAATCGTGAATTGATGTCACAATTATACCCGAGCTTTGCGCAGGGACTAACTCCATTCTTTAGTGGTCACTGGGGTGTTTATTCAGATTTCTTAACATTCAAAGGTGGTTTAAACCCAATTACTGGGGGTTTATGGTTAAGCGATATCGCACATCACCATTTAGCATTATCTGTACTTTTTATCTTTGCGGGACACATGTACCGTACAAATTGGAGTATTGGACATAGCATGAAAGAGATTTTAGAAGCTCATAAAGGACCATTTACTGGTGAAGGGCATAAAGGGCTGTATGAAATTCTAACAACGTCATGGCATGCTCAATTAGCAATCAATTTAGCTATGATGGGTTCCTTAAGTATAATTGTAGCTCATCATATGTATGCAATGCCTCCATACCCTTATATAGCGACTGACTATGCAACACAATTATCCTTATTTACACATCATATGTGGATTGGAGGATTCTGTGTTGTTGGTGGTGCTGCTCATGGTGCGATATTTATGGTACGTGATTATACACCTGCGAACAACTATAATAATTTACTAGATCGTGTACTACGTCATCGCGATTCAATCATTTCACATTTAAATTGGGTTTGTATCTTTTTAGGAACACATGCCTTTGGGTTTTATATACATAATGATACTATGCGTGCATTAGGAAGACCACAAGATATGTTTTCTGATAAAGCGATTCAATTACAACCTATTTTTGCTCAATGGATTCAAAATATTCATCTATTAGCACCTGGAACAACGGCACCAAATGCTCTTGCAACAACTAGTTATGCTTTTGGCGGCGATATTGTTGCTGTCGGTGGAAAAGTTGCTATGATGTCTATTAAATTAGGGACAGCCGATTTTATGGTACACCATATTCATGCATTTACTATTCATGTAACTGTTTTAATTCTTTTAAAAGGTGTTCTATATGCGCGTAGTTCAAAGTTGATTCCAGATAAAGCCAACTTAGGTTTCCGATTCCCTTGTGATGGCCCTGGTCGTGGTGGAACTTGTCAAAGTTCAAGTTGGGATCATGTATTTTTAGGTCTATTCTGGATGTATAATTCGATATCGGTTGTTATTTTCCATTTTAGTTGGAAAATGCAATCAGATGTTTGGGGTACTGTAACACCAGATGGTAATATTTCTCATGTAACTGGCGGTAACTTTGCTCAAAGTTCACTTACTATTAATGGATGGTTACGAGACTTCTTATGGTCACAAGCTTCACAAGTAATTCAATCATACGGTTCTGCTTCTTCGGCTTATGGATTAATTTTCTTAGGTGCACATTTTATTTGGGCATTTAGTTTAATGTTCTTATTTAGTGGACGTGGATATTGGCAAGAATTAATTGAATCGATCGTTTGGGCACATAATAAATTAAAATTTGCTCCATCTATTCAACCTCGTGCTTTAAGTATTACACAAGGACGAGCAGTAGGATTAGCACATTATTTATTAGGTGGTATTGGAACTACATGGTCATTCTTCTTAGCTCGTTCACTTTCAATCACTTAAATATATTTTATAGTTAAATATTTAATGTCGGATAAGAAAAAATCACTCTTAACTGGTGAGCCGAAAAAAACCATTAAAAGGAACGATAGTCTAATATCAGAAGATCTAATCACAAAATGCTCTAATATAGCAGACATTCATATATTTTAGCCTTTTTCAAAAGTAAATATAAACCATAAAGTAGGTTTAAAAGATTTCTAATAAAGAAAAAATCTACAGAATTACTATATTAAAAAAACAATTGATGTTAAATTTATTTACTATTATTATTATTATTAAAGTATCGGAAGATTATGGCGACAAAATTTCCAAAGTTTAGCCAGGCTCTTGCCCAAGACCCAGCAACGCGAAGAATTTGGTATGGCATAGCTACCGCTCATGATTTAGAAGCACACGACGGTATGACAGAAGAAAACTTATACCGGAAAATATTTGCATCTCATTTTGGACATTTAGCTATTATATTCCTTTGGACTTCAGGAAATTTATTCCATGTTGCTTGGCAGGGTAATTTCGAGAAATGGGTAGTAGACCCGTTAAAGACTAGGCCAATTGCTCACTCAATTTGGGATCCGCATTTTGGTGCGGCAGCAATTAAAGCATTCAGCAAAGGAAATTTATATCCTGTCAATATAGCCTTTTCTGGAGTTTACCAATGGTGGTATACTATTGGTTTTAGAACAAATCAAGAACTATATAGAGGAGCAGTAGGT
>Ga0213858_10001711_pt1 | contig 10487 bp, 9 predicted proteins | sample PICome_FD_160122 | JGI IMG/M metagenome (GOLD analysis project Ga0213858, IMG submission 160122) | Coastal seawater microbial communities near Pivers Island, North Carolina, United States - PICO245 | ecosystem: Environmental > Aquatic > Marine > Coastal | place: USA: North Carolina | collected... | reverse complement strand
GCTCGGCGCGAACCGCTGGATCACCGAATTCAATCATGAAGGTAGCTTTCCAGTTGGTGCCATCCGGAATCAGCGGGTTATAGGCTTCGAGTTCTTCCTCGATCCCAGCCACCTCGAAGACCTTCTCGATGCGTAGCATCTCCTGGATTTGATATCGAATAGTCAGCGCGTCTTCAAAGTAGATACGCGCGTTATCGCCCAGCGCCAACTGACGAATTTTCTTGTGTGCCAGAACTTCGGTACGGAATTGCTCGCGTTGTTCGGCGTATTGTTCCAGCGACCAGAGATCGCCACGAGTTAAGTGGGGCATAGATAATCTCCTTATGACAAACCGTAGGCCAGTCTCAGCAGTGTCATAGGGTGCTGAGCGCTGTCGACGCCATCAGCCAGGTGGGCGATGTGCTCACCTGCCATCGGGCAGTCGGAAATAAAATGATCGGGTTTTTGATCGTTAACCTTTCGTACTGTTGGTCGCGCAATTTTAACGGACTTATCACGCGTTTCCTTTTTGACGGCATAGGTACCGTCGTGCCCGGAGCAACGCTCGTGAGCAACTACCGTGGTGTCTTCGATCAGATTCAGAATATCGCGTGTCTTCAGGCCAATATTCTGGACTCGCTGGTGGCAGGCTACCTGATAGGCGATGTTTCCCAAGCTCTCCGCAAATTCCAGTTTGAGTGCTTCACCCTTGTGGCGCATCCAGAGGTACTCAAAAGGATCGTAGAACGCGTCTTTCACCTTTTGCACATCGGCATCATCGGGGAAGAGTAGGGGTAGTTCCTGTTTATACATCAGTACACAGGATGGAATCGGTGCAGTGAGGTTATAGCCCTGATCGACCAGACTCGCGAGTAACGGAATATTGGCTTCCTTCAATGCCTGCACAGAGTCGAGGTCGCCCAATTCGAGCTTGGGCATGCCACAGCACTTCTCTTTGGGAATGACGTCGATATGGACATCGTTATGCTGGAAGACTTTGATGAAGTCCTCACCGATATCAGGGCTGCTGTAGTTGCCGTAGCAGGTGGCGTACAACGCCAATTTCCCTGTGGTATTACCAACTGGCGTGGCAGCGATATCTTTGACCAGCGCTTTTGCGCGCTTGATCAGGGTGTTGCGGTGGATTTCGGGTAGCGGCGCATCGGCGGCGATAGCCATTGTGCTCTCTAATGCCTTTCTAAACGTCTTGTTCTTGTTAAGGGCGTTAGCAGTGATGTCGACCAGCGGAATCGTCGCGACCCCACCCATCAGCGCGTCGGTCGAAGTCAGGATCTTGTCCCTTGTTTTGGCGCCACGCTCTTTAAAATTCTGCGCCTTCGCCCGTAGCATCAGATGCGGAAAGTCGACATTGAATTCGTGCGGTGGAACGTAGGGGCACTTGGTGAGGTAGCACAGATCGCACATGTAGCATTGGTCGACTACCTTGTCGTAATCGGCGACATCTACACCATCGACTTCTAGGGTCTCCGACTCATCGATGAGGTCGAAAAGCGTCGGGAACGAGTCGCATAGGCTGACGCATCGGCGACACCCGTGGCATACGTCGTAAACCCGGGCGAGCTCGTCATTCAGGCTATCGCGATTCCAGAAGTCATCAGACTTCCAATCGATAGGGTGCCGGGTAGGTGCTTCAACACTTCCTTCACGCATTCTGTGTAGATCCTCAAAATAGGGGGCTTTCAATTAAAAGGGGGACCGAAGTCCCCCCACACAATCCATCGGCAGCGATTAGGCGTCGAGATTGTCGAGTGCTTTCTGGAAGCGGTTTGCGTGGCTGCGCTCAGCCTTCGCGAGAGTTTCGAACCAATCAGCGATTTCGTCGAAACCTTCGTCGCGCGCTGTCTTGGCCATGCCAGGGTACATATCAGTGTACTCGTGGGTCTCGCCTGCGATTGACGCTTCGAGGTTCTTAACTGTGTCGCCCATGGGCAGACCTGTTGCTGGATCGCCTACAGCTTCGAGGTACTCGAGGTGACCGTGCGCGTGGCCAGTCTCGCCTTCCGCCGTCGAGCGGAAAACAGCAGCTACGTCGTTGTAGCCTTCCACGTCCGCCTTTGAGGCGAAGTAGAGGTATCGGCGGTTTGCCTGTGATTCACCTGCGAATGCATCCTTGAGGTTCTGCTCGGTTGCACTACCTTTCAGTTCCATGTGTTTACTCCATTGTTGATAGTTGTGACGTCATGACGCCGCCGCATCCTTGGCAGCACAGGAATAATACCCGGGTTTAAGGTCGATGGTTCTCAATATTCTAATAAAAACCAATCGATTTTTCCGATCGTAATTGGGACAATTAACAGACAAACCCGAACATACTCCCGGTAGGAGGCAGCGTGTCGCGCCAACCCACACTAAAGCAACTCAAATATCTTTGCGCGGTTGCAGAGCATCAACATTTTGGTCACGCAGCGAAGGCCTGTCATGTCAGTCAGAGTACGCTGAGTGCTTCTATCGTCGAACTTGAGGACGCGCTGTCGGCGAGCCTGGTTGAACGTAACAACCGTAATGTGCTCCTAACTTCGCTAGGCCTCGAGGTGGTCGATCGTGCCCGGGATGTGCTGACCGATGTCGACGACCTAGTCGCGCTTTGCGATGCCTCGCGCGAACCTTTTCAAGGCAAGATTCGTTTGGGAGTCATCCCTACCATCGCGCCGTTTGTCTTGCCGCAGCTGCTCAACGCACTTAGGCGGTTGCATCCTGATTGCACTCTGTTTGTCCGCGAGGATCTATCGCAGGTATTGGTGAATGCTTTGCAGGTGGGCGACCTAGATGTACTGTTACTAGCGCTGCCATTCCCTGCTGATAATGTGGATACCCTGGGCTTGTTCGATGACCCTTTCTATCTCGCGATGCTGCCCAATAGTCGGCTGGCAATGACTAAGGGGCTTAAGACTAGCGATCTAGCGGGCTCGGAGATGTTATTGCTGGAGGAGGGGCACTGTTTGCGAGATCACGCGCTTGAAGCTTGTAAGTTACGTGAGAAAGATATTCGGGTGCCGTATCAGGCCACCAGTTTAACCACGATTGTGCAAATGGTGGCGAACGGTATCGGCGCCACTCTGTTGCCCGAGATGGCAACTCAGGCGGGCATTGCCGAGGGCACTGGCCTTGTGTTGAAGCCTTTCGATGAGCCCAATGTCAGCCGCAATATAGGTCTGATGTGGCGCAAGAAGACCCCAAGAAAGCAGGAGTTTGCCTTGCTTGGCGATTTCATCAAGACCTGTTTGAGCGAGGGTGCTGCGGACTAAGGCTGCTAGCGTGTGTGCTGTGTCCTAAAGCTTCGCCCCAGCTTCGCTTTTACGACACGATGACGCTTGGGCGGTTGCCGGCTGGGCACCAAATGCATCGGTCCGTTGCCAATCAAGTCGCGTCGACCGATCTTTTTCAGCGCGTCTCTGAGCGCTGGCCAGTTGTCGGGGTCGTGATAGCGGAGGAAAGCTTTGTGCAAGCGACGTTGCTTAATACTTCTCACAGCAGGTACTTTTTTCGACCCTCTATCGACCTTTTTCAGTGGATTCTTCTCGCTGTGATACATCGCGGTCGCCAGCGCCATCGGTGATGGGTAGAAGGTCTGTACTTGATCGGCTCGAAACTTATTGCGCTTTAACCACAGCGCCAGGTTGATCATGTCGGTATCGGTGGTGCCGGGGTGGGCCGCAATGAAGTAGGGAATCAGATACTGTTTTTTCCCTGCTTCTTTCGAGAATTGGTCGAACATTGCCTTGAAGCGATCGTAGCTACCGATTCCGGGTTTCATCATCTGATCAAGCGGCCCGCTCTCGGTGTGTTCAGGCGCGATCTTGAGATAACCACCAACGTGATGAGTCACCAACTCCTTGACGTATTCGGGAGTTTCTACTGCCAGGTCGTAACGGAGCCCAGAAGCAATCAACACTTTTTTTATACCGGGTATATCGCGAGCTCGTCGATAGAGGTGAACCAGTGGTGTTTGATCGGTATTGAGATTTTTACAGATGCCGGGAAAGACACAACTAAGCTTTCTGCATTTGGCCTCGATCTCCTCACTCTTACAGGCGAGCCGCCACATATTGGCTGTCGGCCCACCGAGATCGGAAATAACCCCCGTGAAATTAGGGCTGGTATCGCGAATCTTCTCAATTTCTCGGATGATCGAATCCTCTGAGCGATTCTGGATAATTCGTCCCTCGTGCTCGGTAATCGAGCAGAAGGTGCAGCCGCCAAAACAACCTCGCATGATATTGACCGAGTGCTGGATCATCTCCATCGCCGGGATTTTTTTGTCGCCGTAATCGGGGTGCGGTCGGCGTTGGTAAGGCTGCTCAAACACCCAGTCGAGTTCAGGTGTGGTGAGAGGGATAGGGGGTGGGTTGAACCAGACTTCTCGATCGCCGTGGGCCTGAATCATGGGAAGTGCGTTGTGAGGATTGGTCTCTTTGTGCATGACACGCGCCGCGTGGGCATAGAGCACAGGGTCATCTTGTACCGCTTCATAACTCGGTAGGCGGATGACATCGCGATCGGGTGCACTGCTAGCCAGCAGAGTGACGTGCTCCGCTTGCTGCACAGCGTCGCTTCCTGCTTTGGATACATCAGAAGCCGCTTCGTTGTCACAAACCTCAGTGTTCATGCCCTCATAGGGATTCAAATGAGGTTCTACCACTCCGGGAGTGTCCACCGATGTCGAGTTGATCACTCGGAATCCAGCACGAGGCTTATTCATAACCACCGCCGTGCCCCGCAGTTCGCTCAATGCCTCGATTGTTTTTCCAGCTGCCAGCCCGTGAGCGAGATCAACAATGGCGCGTTCAGCATTACCGAACAGCAAAATATCGGCCTTGCTATCCATGAGCACTGAGCGTCGAACTTTATCGCTCCAGTAATCGTAGTGCGCCATACGTCTAAGGCTCGCTTCGATACCACCAATCACGATGGGCACATCGTTGAACGCTTCACGGGTACGCTGGCTGTACACCGTCACCGCGCGATCCGGTCTTTTGCCTGCTTCGTCGCCCGCGGTGTAGGCATCATCGTTACGCCGCTTACGATCAGCCGTGTAGTGATTGATCATCGAGTCCATATTGCCCGCCGCGATGCCAAAAAACAGGTTGGGCTTGCCCAGGACTTTGAATGCGTCGGCATTGCGCCAGTCGGGCTGCGAGATAATGCCTACCCGAAATCCCTGACCTTCGAGAACCCGACCGATGACAGCCATACCAAAGCTGGGGTGATCGACATAGGCATCACCTGTGACGATGATGATGTCGCAGCTGTCCCAACCCAGCTGGTCCATTTCATCGCGTGACATGGGTAGCCAAGGTGCAGAACCAAAGCACTCTGCCCAATACTTTCGATAATCGTAAATCGCCGGAGGCGTCATTATTTGGCCTTTGCTTTGTCGCGCAGTTCGTCGGGTACTTCCATCTCGGCGCCGCAATGTTTGCAGAATTGCGCATCGAGTGCGTGGTCGACGCCGCCACAGACCTGACAACTCCATTTCAGGGTCTGAGCGACTTTCCGTGTGTATTCTATCAAGTTACTCGTGATGATGGCGGTGGGTATCGCGAGAATCGAATAGCCGATCAAAATCCCGATTGAGGCGACGAAGCGCCCGGGTAGGGTGGTCGGCACGATATCGCCGTAACCGACTGTGGTTACCGTCACGACTGCCCAATAGATACTCATGGGGATGCTGGTGAAGCCGTTATCGGGTCCCTCGATGACATAGAGCAGGCAGCCAAAGACCACCACGGTAACCATCACGATCGATAAAAACACTGCGATTGAGCGCGAAGTGGCTTTTAAAACATCGAGGATTTGAAAGTAGTCTTTCTGGAGTTCGAATAGATGCAGGATGCGGAAAATTCGCAACACCCTGAGCAAGCGTATGACTAGCAGGGCGGCCGCTTCTGGCGCGAACAGCATTAGTATCGTCGGTAAAATAGCAAGCAGATCAACAATCCCCCAGAAGCTAACAGCGTAGGCGACTCGCTGTTCGCTGCACCACAACCGCACCAAATACTCCATCGCAAACGCTATCGTGAAGCCGAATTCGAGCATCAGGAATAGCTCGCCATAGGCCTGATGATAGGTTTCGACTGAATCGAGCATCACGACAGCAACGCTGCACAAAATGGCCGTTAGAAGGATCCTGTCGAATAGGTTGCCGCCCGGTGTCTCCGTGCCAAAAATGACGGTGTTTACACGATCGCGAAACGATAATTTTTCAGTCATACCTTCACTCGCCGAGCATGGGTTCTATTTCGGGCCATACATGATCGAGCAGCAGCGGTTGCGCGACGATGTTGGGATGCGTGTTATCGGATTGCATCAGGTCCGGGTCTAGAAAAATACGCTCGACGATAAACGGGAGATGCCGAGCCCCATATGTTTTCGCAACCTCAGCAAACGTGTCCCGAAAGCGGGACGTGTAGCGACTCCCAAGGTTGGGTGGTGCCCGTGCACCTAAGATCAGTAGCGCTGCATCGCTGTCAGTCACTAAATCCGCCATGGTTTCTAGGTTGCCGCGCATTGTTTTCAGTGGAAATGCGCGAAGCCCATCGTTACCTCCGAGTTCTATGATGACGATGGTAGGGGCATACTCGCTGAGCAAACCAGGCAATCGCCGAGCACCGCCGCCGGTGGTATCGCCGGAGATGCTCGCGTTGACCACCTGGTGCGGGTATCCTTCTGCGCTAATTCGTTGTTGCAATAAATTGACCCAGCCCTGCTCGAGCGCCATACCGAAGGCCGCACTCAGACTGTCGCCGATGACCAGCACGCGAGGTTCTGCCCCTTGACTCATGGGTGAGAGCGCAAAAAGCCCGATAGTCAATCCGAGCCACAGCTGTTTTCGTATTTGGTGCCAGAGGTAGCCTGCCATGATTATTGCGTCCCAGTTAACCAAGCGCGTCAGCACGGCTGACGGCGATCTAGAAATCCTGAGAGGGATAGCGCTAGAAATCAAGCGCGCTGAGAGCGCGGCCATCGTCGGCGCCTCAGGATCGGGCAAGTCGACGCTGTTGGGGTTGTTGGCAGGCCTCGATGTGTCGACCGAGGGCGATGTGGTCATCGATGGAACGTCGCTTGCTGCACTCGATGAAGACGAGCGGGCGTTATTGCGGGCAGACAAGATCGGGTTTGTATTTCAATCTTTTCAATTGCTACCAGCCCTCACCGCGCTTGAGAACGTGATGTTGCCACTTGAGTTGTCGGGAGCATCTGATTCAGATCAGCGTGCCCGTGATTTTCTCGATAGGGTGGGACTTTCCGAGCGCCGTGATCATTATCCCCGAACATTATCCGGTGGAGAGCAACAACGTGTCGCCATTGCTCGAGCATTCGCGTCTGAGCCTCTCATACTCTTCGCCGATGAGCCTACCGGTAATCTCGATACGGCTACCGGTGCCAAAATCATCGATCTACTGTTTGCTTTGAATGCTGAGCAGGGAACGACGCTGGTATTGGTGACCCATGATATGGCGCTAGCGGCTCGCTGTGATCGACAATTAGTGATGCAAGCGGGTGTGCTGGAGGAAGCTAGTTAGCATGAAAGCGTTGCTAGGTAGTGCTTTGCGACTGCTGCTTCGGGATTGGCGCGGTGGCGAGTTGGGTGTGTTGTTCAGTGCGCTGATCCTGGCCGTATCTCTGGTCGTTGGTATCAGTGGCTTTGTTAATCGCTTGCAAATCAACTTGGAGCGAGAGTCCAGTCGCTTTCTGGCTGCCGATCTGGTGGTGGCGACAGCCGATCGCACCCCCGAGTCTTTTATCAATCGCGCGGCCGAGTCGGGTCTCGCGCGGGGCGAAACAGTGACATTTTCGTCCATGGTGGTCTCAGAGTCCGACGATATGTTCTTAGCGTCCGTCAAGGCAGTGGGAGGGGCGTACCCACTCCGTGGCTCACTCGAGATCGAGAACACCAATGGGCAATTGATGGCGAATCAGCCAAATCCCGGTGAAGTGTTACTGGCGGATCGCTTGGTACAGCAACTCAAGGTCTTACCCGGACAGCGTGTTTGGGTCGGCGACGCAGAGCTTGTCTACGCAGGCAAGGTGATCTCTGAGCCCGACGGCACGAGTGGCTTTTTCGGCTACGGCCCACGCCTCATGATGAATACCGCCGATATTGAAGCTACGGGCGTGATTCAGCCCGGCAGCCGGGTCACGTTTCGTCTGCTTCTCGCCGGTGCGCCGGATCAAGTTTCCGATTTTGCCGACTGGGTGAGACCGCAGTTGGTACAGGGGCAACGGCTTCTTACGGTCGAGGAGTCCCAGCCCGGCATTGGTGCCACATTAGATCGCGCCCGTGGTTTTCTGCTTCTAGCGGGCAGTCTGGGCGTCATGCTTGCAGCAGCCGCGATTTTGGTGGCTGCACGTCGTTTCGGTGAGCGTCACACCGATCACGTCGCAGTGATGAAAAGCCTGGGTGCTACGAGCACAGTGATTCGAAATCTGTATGCGGCGAGCCTTGGTTGGTTGGGTGTCGCAGCCATTCTCATCGGGAGCGTACTGGGTTGGCTAGCTCAATCGGCCATGTTTATCGCGTTAGCCGAGCAACTACCAGGTGAAATCAACGAAATTGGAGTTTCGCCTTACATAACTGGAGCTGTTACTGCGCTGGTCTGTGTTGGTTTTTTTGCCTGGCCACCACTCGCGCGTTTGGGGTTAGTGTCGCCCCTTCGGGTCTTGCGGCGTGAAACTACCATTGCAGGTTCGCAACGCGCCTTGGACTTGGTGTTGGGCACGTTGTCACTTGCAGGTTTGATGATTTGGTACAGCAAAGATGTTTTTCTGACCTCAGCTTTGATGGGTGGCATTGCAGTGACCGTGGGTCTCGGGTTTATGGGTGCCCGGGCCTTGTTGAGTAGCAGTCGTCAGCTCGGCAGCCGTGCGGGGAGTGTGTGGCGGCTTGCTCTGGCAGGTATGCAACGTCGCGGGGTCAGCAGCGCTTTTCAGATCGTGATTTTCGGTGTGGCAATCATGCTGCTACTCGTGCTGGTGTCTGTGCGCACAAGTCTTCTCGATCAATGGCGCTTGCAGCTGCCCGAGGGTACACCGAACCATTACTTACTCAACGTAGCGCCGCAAGAAGCAGATCTCATCAATGACTTCTTTGCGGAGAAAAACATTGAGGTCGGACGCTTATACCCCAGTACCAGAGGTCGGGTGATGGCGGTTAATGAGGCACCGCTGCCAACCTGGGAGGTCGGGCAGGAGGGGCCACGCCAGCAGGAAGCCAACTTTACCTCGGGGGCGGTGATGCCGGAGGGCAATGTCATTCTCGACGGAGAGTGGTGGCAGCCCGGTACGACAGAATCGATCGTATCGCTGGAGGAGGGTTTTGCGCAGGAGATTGGTGCCGCGGTTGGCGATGTCTTGACCTTGCGCATTGCCGCCAATGAATTTGAGGCGCGGGTAGCAAGCATCAGAGAGGTCGATTGGGAATCGATGCAGCCCAACTTCTTCGTCATATTTCCAACCGAGGTGCTGAGTCGCTATCCGGGGATGTTGCTGACTAGTTTCTATCTTGAGGCCGGACAGAAACCAGTGATTGGTGACTTGATTGATGACTTCCCCACGCTCACCGTCATCGAGCTAGACGTTGTTATCGATGAGATACGAGCGATCGTTGATCAGGTCAGTCAGGCTATCGAATTGGTGTTGATGATCATCATGGTGGCGGGCGCTCTTGTCTTGATTGCGGGTGTTACCGCGAGTGTCGATGAGCGATTGCACGAGAGTGCGATTCTTCGGGCACTCGGGGCTAGGCGAGGGCGTATTCTTGGTGCTATCGCTATCGAGTTTTCGATGATGGGTGCCATTGCAGGTGGACTGGCGGTGGTAGGCGCTGAACTATCAGGCTGGCTGCTGCAGACGCAGATGCTCGAGCTCGACTATCAGCCGGGTTGGATTCTGTGGCCATTCGGTCTCGTTCTGGGTGCCCTAGTGATTGGCGGCCTTGGCACCTATACCTGTCGTCGGGTGGTATCGGTGCCCCCGATCCAGGTGTTGCGCGAGCTCTGAGGTCGCTGTCCCAGCGTTAGTAATGGCTCCGCATGTCCGAAGACGCGGGGACATGGGCAAAGATGTTGGGGTCAGCCGAGTTAGACACAGTTGCGGGCTCGGTGACATCGCTACCTAATCAATACTTCGGTAGTGATTAAAAGGCTTATCAGGAGACTGATGTCCAAACGTCCACAGCCCGCGCAAGTGACTTATCCGCGTGGTTGGGTCGACGTCTGGCTCGTCCCTCCACCGCTTTTGGCACAGGTTTTACCCAAGCAGATGCCTGACAGCGTCTCGCTCTTCGCTCAACTCCTGCGCAGTTGCTTCCATTTTGGCGCGACTGAAGTCACCGACTTCTGCTGATCCGTCTATTTGATAGTCGCCGTCGCTGCATTGGCAGGGGAAGGAGTAGATAAGGCCTTCAGGAATATCGTATTCGCCGCTGGAAACGACTGCCATTGAGGTCCAGTCGCCCTCGGAGGTTCCAAGTGCCCAGGTGTTCATGT
>Ga0213858_10001709_pt1 | contig 10489 bp, 19 predicted proteins | sample PICome_FD_160122 | JGI IMG/M metagenome (GOLD analysis project Ga0213858, IMG submission 160122) | Coastal seawater microbial communities near Pivers Island, North Carolina, United States - PICO245 | ecosystem: Environmental > Aquatic > Marine > Coastal | place: USA: North Carolina | collected... | reverse complement strand
GGACTTGGGGACTTATATACAGGTGCGGATACCTTGGTTGGTGGTATATTGCCCCGTGGTCAGGACATTGGGGCTGGGTATTTAGCACAGGCATATAATAGCGTACTTGGCGATAAGGCTGGTACTGGAGGAAAAGAAATAGTTACCACATTTGGAAAAAACGGGACTCCAGTATCCACTCCAGCTAGTAAGGCTGTTGGAAGCAAGGTATCTGGTTTTGCGGATAAGGCTTTAGCGGGAGCTAAGCTAGCAGGTGCGGTAGGCACAGTAGCATCTATGCTTAATGGGGGAGGCAGAGGAAGTAGTGGTGGGACAAACCCTACTACTGGTCGTGCGCCTGCCAGTCAGAGAATGGGTGGTTCATTAGGTGCTCAGCGCAGGATGTCGTACCCGCAGGCAAGTTCCACCACATTTGATAGGGGGGTACCAAGTCAGAGTGTTGGAGGACTTGCTCTTAGGCCGGGCATAAAAATGAGTGATGAGGATGTTAGGGTTGCAGCTTTGGTTGCACAGGGAGTAAATCCTGTAATTGCTGCGGACATAGTTGAAGGAATGGATAGTTCTTCTGAAGTTATAACGGGCGGTGGAGAAGCCGAGGATATAGATTCCATTGATATGTTTGATGCTGAACTAAATAAAGACACTGAATTGCTTAGTGAATTTGATGCATTAGTGAGCGAGGTAACCTTTTAATGATCTCTGGAAAGAGATTTAGGGAATTTTTGCGAGTGGCATTTGGCCCGAAGGTTACCTGGCGTGATTACCTTGCGATTCTAAAGTCTGCCTTTCAAATTTCAAGGAGTCCATACTCCCGGGAGATGTGGTACGCCCGCATGATGATTTGTTACAAGTGCCCGATATTTGACCGGGGAAGGAAGACATGTCGACCCTATCCGAGTAGTAACTTGGGCTGTGGTTGTTACGCACCATATAAAGCTTTGGTCAAAGAGCGGTGCTGGGGTAAAAAGAATATGGGGGAGAATTTCGGATGGTAGTAAAATGGAGCAAGTTTGAAGGAGCCATTCAGGGATATAGATGCAGTGCTACCATAGAGCTTATGTTTAATGGCCCAATATCCGAACCATCCCCATATTGGAGTGCAAACTTTCTGTCTGATGGACACTTAGAGTATAAACCTTTTAAAGCGGGTGAGCTGGAGCAGGCTCATGGGTTGTGTGTAAACAGAATAACAAATCATGAGCAAAAACTTGGACTACGAGGAGATTCTCAAAGCCAGGCAAGTTAATGTTGAAATGGATCTGCGAGTTCTTGAAAACCAACAAAAAAGGCTGGATCAGGAAAAGGCAAAACTTGTTTTGAAATTAGTTGCTACTAGAGAAGCTCTTATAGCTGCCTCTGAACAGGATGAGTGACCTAAACTTTGTCGTTCGAAAGGGCGATGAGGGGTGGGTCATACGATCCCAGAATGCACTGGGGGAGAGTCCTGTCGGCCCTAGGCTCGCCAAAGGTACAAATTTCCCAAGTGAATTTGGACTAAAATTTAGTACTAAATTTGAAGCAGAATCGGTGGCAGAAAAATGGTCTGAGTGGTACCACGGGCAACCTTATTTAAAGAAGAAGAGAAAGAATAAGTATCTTGCATGAATCCGTAACACGAAATAAAATGTGACTATGGAAGTGACTCATTACATGTTTGCCGGTATAACTTTGGCTTTATCTGTATTAGGGTTCTTCCTGAAGAAAAATAAGATAGAGATTGATTCTATGAAGGAACGCATGCGGGAGCTAGAAATTTCGCATGCCCGTAGTAGTGAACGCATCCGCACACTTTTGAAGACAACCGAAGACAGAAGGCGGGATATTCAAAAGATATTTGATAAGATCAATGGTTAAGAAAAAAGCAAAATCCAAGAAGGACGCTTGTTACCACAAGGTAAAGCGTAGCTACAAGGTATTCCCGAGTGCATACGCTAGTGGAGCTATTGCTAAGTGTCGTAAGAAGAGGGCGGGAAAGAAGAAGTGATATGGGAGTACGCAAAGGCAAGGCTGGGGCTAATCTTAAACGCTGGTTTAAGGAGAAGTGGACTGATCAAAACGGACGTCCTTGCGGTAATAAAAAAACTAAGGGAGTCAAGAAATGTCGCCCCAGTAAGAAAGTTTCAAAGAAAACGCCAAAAACATGGAAACAAGTTGGCAAAAAGAAAAAAGCTCTCGTTGCTGAAAAAAGGAAAGTAGGCATGGGGCGTAGAACAAAGAAAGCGTAATTATGCACTGTAAAGGAAAAGGTAAAAAGAAAGCATCATCTAAAGTTAAAAGCTACTCAATGACCAAGAAGAAGGCATCTTCCAAAGTGAGGAGCTATGCTATGACTAAAAAGAAGGGCAAGGCATTTAAAGCATGTCGTGGATGCCCGCACCCAGCAAAATGTAAAAAAGCTGGTAAGTGCTTACTTCATAAACACTAATCATGGCAACTGAGGTTGGAGAGAATGTTCAAGTCAAAGCAAACCTCGCTTTCATGGCGAAGGTCATTGCCATTGTCGGAACCGCTGTTTGGGGATATTCTGTTATATGGAACAAGTTATCTACGCTGGATAACGGGCTGGATAGAGTTCAGCATGAAGGAACTCTGCTTGGCGATCTATCTGCTCGCATGATGCATATTGAGAAATTCGCAGAGCAAGCCAAGAGCGACCTGGATCATTTAGTATCTATGCAAGATGCGCCCATCACATCAGACCACCAACAATTTGAGCGAATTAAGTATCTTGAAAAAGAATTAGACAGATTGCGCGACAAAATGGAAAACCATTTAACAAAATAACACCATGGCAAAACCATCAAAAGGAAAACGGTTCGCAAAAATCGTAACTGATAAGAAAACAGGGAGAAAGCGTAAGGTATCTTATGGACAAGCAGGTAAAGCCAAAGGGGGAGGGGATCGTATTCGGCCTGGCACTAAAAAAGGTGATGCTTACTGCGCGAGAAGTGCTGGCATAAAGAAGTGCAAGAAACCACCCTGTGCTAATGATCTATCCAGAAAGAAGTGGAAGTGCCGGGGTAAGAAATCAATGAGGAAATGATTGAATTAATTCTATTGTAACACTATAATTCGTGTAATGGAAACCGCTGAGCTCAAAGAGTTAAATTATAAGTTAGGTAAAACTATACATAATTACTATGGAGCTACATTCGATTTCCGCCAGGGACTTGGGCTTGAACTACCCAATCAGGAGCCAAATTTAATTATAACCACATCCGTAAATATCACTAAGCAGGCATCTAAACAAAGACCCGCATCAATGAACATACAACTATCAATAAATAATATAACATATACTATCTAATCATGAGCGCAACGAACACACTGGAAGCCCAAGTTTTGGGTGCATTACTTGGATCAACACAAGTGCAATTTTCAACTAGCGGTCCATTTCTTGGACTCATCACCAGCCCAACAGAAGCTGGAACAAACAGCGAATGTTCTGCGGCATCCTATTCCCGCGTTGAAATTGGCGGAACTGGGCAAGGTACTTTTGATGTAACTGCTGGCACTGCTGTATCAAATGGAGATCTTACTTTCCCGCAGGCTCAAGAAGCATGGGGTACTTTCACCCACATCGGTATCTTTGATGCTAGCACCGGGGGGGATCTACTAATGTACGGAGCCCTGGATAGCTCTGTTACCATTGGTAGTGGGGATACATTCAAAGTAGCCTCTGGTGATTTTACCATAACTATGGATTAACCTAGGGTGCTTTATGCCCTATGGAATTAAGGCTTCTATACTATAACCTTGGTCGGTTAATAGCGGGTCACTATGGAAGATCAAAAGACTTCCTAGACGGATTTATTGGTAGGGTAAAACATTCAGAGGTTAGTGCGTTTCTTAGCCTTCGCTCATACGCTAAGAATAGCCTGACTATACCTCGGGAGTTTGGGAGCCCTATAATAATCCGCACTGACCTATCGATCAAGCCTACTAGATTAGTAAGTAGATCCACTTCCATTAGTTCCGTAATGTTAAGTGACATTACGTACATGCGTGCTCTAATATTCGAGAGAAGGGCCATCACTATTGCTGCATACCTAAATGCATCCGCAGGTGCTGGTTTTGATTATGCAAGAAAAGTTAGGATAAATACATCTTTGTCCCCGAGTGCGAACCCTAACATTGCTAAGCAGGGAGTCAGTAATATTAAGGTTAACCTAACCTCGAATACTTCCCCCTCAGCCTTGAGGAGTCGGTCAGTATCGACAAATATTGATTTATCTTTCGATACCAGGCCCACAGTAGGAACTGCATATTCTCTGGAAAGTATGCCAATATGGGGTGGGGATATTCAACTTTCAGGAAGTAATATATGGAATAAGAATGGTGATTATTGGAAATATCATTTTTGGGGGAGAATCCAACCTAAGAGTTATTTACTGTACGCAAGATTTCCACCACTTGTGTCGATTGACTCAACTGAGGACGGAAAGACATTTTTGATGGCAGGAGCATATAATCCAACTGGGTCTTGGGTGAATGTTCCATATGCGAACACAAAGTTTGGGAGATCCACTCATTACAAAATTGAATCCCAAGCACCATACGGAAGAATTTGGATACAAAGAGATGGTGAGCTTATTAAGGATTTTGGCATAAAGCCGGGAATAGGGTTTAGGAATAACGCTAAAATATCTGGTAACGGCGACAGGGTTGTATACTTTGAGTCACCTGCATATCAATCTCCGTATGCACACGAGAAGTTATATCTCTCGAAGTGGGAAAAAAGGTTAGTTCAGGGTAGTTGGACATGGCAAGAAAGGACATGTGAGCTACCTTATGACCTAGAAGTACAAACGCAGGACCACAACATACTTCCATTTCAGTGCCTTAATTTTACGCCAAATGGAGAGTGGATGATACTTACTGGATGGGATTGTGGTTCAAAATATGGAATGTGGGTGATGCCGTTTGCTTTTGAGAATGATAAATTTTCTGATGGAGTATTTCTTGAGCACCCCGACAATGGATTGGATACAGCAGAGGAAATGCGCGAGGTAGTGCATACATGGAGAACCGAGACTGCAATCTCATCATTTGAAGACCAAAAGGTTATACTTACGAGTCAATATAGTAGGAATGGCGACCATACAAAGGATTATATCTTTTACTACATATACAATGAAGAAACTGAGACTTGGGATAGATCAGAGAAGATATTTGCTTCAATGCCGAAAGATTACGCACCCCCAGATGGACATGGGCAAATGTTCAATGTCTCAAGTAACGGTAGGTACATAGTTTATACGGCAAGTAGATCATCCACAGTTATTGCTGAAATACCAGATCCTAGTGAAAGTTTAGTCCCGATCACGAAATATACTTTTGATTTTACCTATAGTTTTGATACAGGAACGTCGCTATGGATAAATGGTCAAAATAAAGCATTTAGGCAGGGTTATGGCTCAGATAATCCATCTACCTCAAATTATTCAACTCCAACTGGAACTGCACATTATGACACAAATGCAGGGCAAATGAGACTAACAAGACTAGGTCCAAATGGAATATGGGTGGCTAATGACGGAGAAAGGTTCATTGGTAAAATACAGGGGAACGATGGGATAGCTCGCGATTCAAACGGAAATATTATTTCTGCCGGCGCGGGGTACAAAACAAATAGAACAAGGACTAATGGAGTTAGTATCTACGAATGGAGGATGGAAAATGACCAGCCTCAATACAGGCTACTACTGGCACACAGACAGGGCAATCGGTACACTGGGTACGTTCAGGGTCCTAGTAGGTATGCGAATCCATTTCAAAGTCAAGCAGAATATTTAGTTCCTACAGCATTCAAGCAATATAGTAATGGTGATCCATTCATTGTTACATCTTCCTTTGATCAAATCATTAGTAACTCCTGGAAGTACTATCAATCATCCTTTGATGTTCTCAAGACAACCCCTGGTCTAATTTTTGACGACTGGGTTGACTATGAAGCCTTTGATACAAATACTCGGGAGCAATCGTATGAACCAGAGTACCCATTACTATTTCACGAATCCGACGAGCAATATACAGTCAATGTTATTGCGGAGCACGGAGATGCGGTGGCTACATGCATTGGGAAAATGGGGTCGGGTGACGGATCGGACGGATCTATATCTGGTAACGGAACTAACCAATTAGTATGCAAAGTTTCAGCACAAGTCCAATTCACGCAGACCCCGCACACTGGTTATGAATTTACAGGATGGACATTTAATGAACCTATACCAATAGGTTACAAAGGGCGACCAGTAGCAATGAATATGAATTTGCACCCATATACGGGTGGTTCCTACAGCAGTACAGGTAATCGCTCTAATTGGATATACATGCCACCTTCTGATATTACTGTAACTGCAAATTATTCTCAGATAAATTAATCCTATTGCGCGATTGAATTGTAACACTAAAATATAAGTATATGAATGGTCTATCTGAGGTATATGGGTCAGAGGTTCCTAGTTATGGATGGTATAGTGATATAACTGGTAAAACTTCGAAGCGCATAGCTGCCCGAGAGGCTAAGGCCGGATACCTGGATAAAGGACAGAAATACTACGAGGACTTTGTAAATTCTTTAGATGATTCAAATTTAGCATACGGAACTCCTACTGACTACATCAGGGATGCTGACCACGCTTTTGATGAGTATGCCAGAAGAGATGGACACCTCATGCATGTCGGCTTGTATGGGTACGACCCAGACGGAACTGCAGCAGAGTGGGCTACTCAAGCACTACAAGGTCCTAACGAACAAAGGTTGGCTAATATTGGTAGGTTGCACTACGGGAAGTTTGGAAAAGGAGAGGGCAGGGAGTTGCTTGCGCCAGGATATTATGACGCACAAGGAAATAGGATCAGACCCCAAGAATCATCTGCACTGAATGAAATTTTAAGTACACGCATTGAAGATGCACCATATCAAGAATATGAACCTGGTTTGAACTTTCTTACGGACAGTGAACTGGAAGATCGGGGCGTTGAGCTAAATGATCTAATGAGGCGTAATATGTCATTGCGTCCGGAAAAATATATGAGAAAAGCTGCACCCCAGCAGTTTGCAAATGATTATATAGAGTACTTAAAAGATGAGGGTAATAAGGACCTCATGGATGCGTTCAGGGTTCAAATGAACCTAACACCTGAATTAGTTGGAACAAGTGATACTGATAAATTAAGATCACTAATGGAGTTATATGGGGCTAGTTCTTTTCTCCAAGGTGCTGGAAACCCAGATGTGAAGATGCCAACACTTGGACTTGAGCAGGTATTTCAATACTCCCCCGAGAGGAAAACTGATAACTATGTGGCAAACCTAAAGAGGTTGTATCAAAATAGGTTAGGGCAACCCCAAGAAACAATAACCCCCAAAGGATATGATGTATCAACAAGATACCGGGGGCCATCAGCTATTACTAGGGTATCTAAAGATGGTAATACTCTAAAACAATTCGGGGACAGAGAAGAGGCAGCTCAATATGCACTTTTGGATAGTATAGGTGGTAGCCTAGAAGACAGATTTAAACAGAATCCAATTTCAGAAAGTTTAGCAGAAAGATATAATTATGTTCAGCAACCAGAATAAAAATTCATATTGGGTTTAGGCATGAAGGCCGAGTGGCTTGAATCGAAAAGGTTCCTATTCACAAGCTTGGTAAATCCAAGTAATGTGCATCTAGTAGACCTAGAAGAATTTAATGGATATGGTGAATGCTCTTGCGAGCATTACCAGTTTAAGCTTTATCCTCGACTACTTCGGGGGAAGAAACCTCTTGCTCCTGCTTGTCGCCATCTTCGCTCTGCCCGGAGGATCGCATCGAAGCAACTTGATTATCGAAGTTCTTCCATAAGTGCCTCTGAACAAGCTCTACCTCAAAGTTAAGTTGAGATAGGTGTACTTGTGTTTGTTGGCAATGCTCAACGATCACTTGCATGATTTTGTCGAATAAGGTTCTTTCCTTAGCTTCAGTATTTTCTTCACTCATTTGTTTAATATTGCGTCTAGTATTATAATTCCGGCGATTGTAAATATCGCCCACATAAAAAGATCAGTCATATCAGGAAACCTTTCTCCCTAGCCCATATAGGCTCTCTGTGTATTCTTTCGTGGCATGATCTGCAGGTTGATAGCCAAGTATCTATATCAAGGTAGTGTTTCCCCCGTCCCGCCCTGTGATGTATGTCTGTCGACTTCGCCTTCATACACACTTCGCAAGTAGGTAGTTTTTCCAGGAACTCTGATCGTAGTATCCCATACTCCCTCATTTCTTTCTGCCTCTTCTTGCTGACCCTCTTTAGTGGAGTCTTTCTTTTTAGAGGCCCAGAACGCTTCATTATTTAAGCGTATTATTGTCAGTAGATCCCACATATAACCAAGTGCATAGTGCCACAAAACATATTACGAAAAGTATTGTCCCCATCTGTTACACGATGTTATGTGTTACATTATGGATAGAGTCAACCCCTATATGGATAACTTGGAAACTGAGGTTTGTTTGGCTTTAGCTCATTTTTACGATTCACCGCCTCCATCCCGCCCCGATAGAAAATCCGAGATAAACGACCCCAAGCCAGAAGAGTGCGCCACACAGGACGCACCCTTCCGGGAAGTTTGTATAGAAATCGGACAATTCCACGAATCAACTTAAAAGCCTGGGCCTTCATCCATTTTTCCTCCGGCGTTATCATTTCGATTATCAAGTAGATCAAATCCTTCGACACGGAAACGGTAGGTTCTCACCTTATTTCCGTTTTTATCTTCGTAGGAGTCCTCAGTCATTGATCCTCGAACATTTACATTTTTGCCCTTCTTGAAGAACTTAATGATATTCTCATTGTTGTACTCTGACCAGGACTCAAAGTTAGCGAAAGAAGCAATGTTCTCACCTTTGCGTTTCTCATTCCATGCCCCACGAAACTTTACTAAAGTTCCATTGCCTACTTTCACTTCTTCAGCGTCAGCGACGAGCGTTATATTTGCGTAGAATAACATTTTACCATTCATATCGTATTTGTATTTTGTGTTGTTAGAAATCCCATGACGCTTGGTTCTTATGAACCTTAGCCACAGGAGAAATTAGTCTGCCAGTTACTCGGCATCTTCGTTTAGCGATAGTTTCCAATCTGCCTTCTTTCTTAAGGTCATTCACCCGTCCACTAACTGCATTTATTTCAATGCCTGTTTCTTGGCTTATTTCCTTTAACGAGCTTCCCTCCATGGATACCGCCTTTAAGATTACCTCCTTTTGGTTACACGAGGTTCCTTCTTCTTGTATCTCTCGATACGCCAATCTACTTGTGTCCTTTATCATTTTTTGCCTCCATTTGTCTTGTTTTTAAAAACCTAGCTTGGGCTCTTAGTCGCTTACCTCTAAGTCCACCAAATGCACCCTTTGTTATGTGTCCCGACTTTGACTGCCTGCTTTTACTACTCATAATCTATTCCCTACTTTGAATTCTCTGTTCCCTTCATTTAATTTGTTTGCTTCGACCTGAATGAATCGCTGAGCTTTTGCCTTGAATCTGACCTTATCTTTCGAGTGACCAGTTCCACCAAATCTATTCTTTGCAACGATGATTGAGGTCTTTTCCTTATCCTCAGCTAGGAGATCTCTGTGTAAAAGAAGGACGACATCTGCGTCCTGTTCAATTTGACCACTCTCTCTTAAATTGTGGAGTTGTGGTTCGCTACCTGACTTTACGGAGTCACGATTTAGCTGACAGATTAGAAAGACCGGAATATTTAGTTCCTTGGCTAATTGTTTAGCCATCCTACTAATCTCAGCAACCTGTTGCTCCCTTGGTGCTTTTGAGTCCTCGGGTTTAACCAAGCCAAGATAATCAATAACGATACAGTCTAGCTTTTCTTTCCTGTGTAGGATTCTTGATGTAGTCCTGATATTGCTCATGGTTGAGCCAGCAAAATCATCAATTAAGATTGGTAGCTTCCTGCATTCCTCAATGTGAGAGATTAATTTCTCTGCGTTGTGCTTATTGAGAGTTTGGTCATTTGTTTTGTAAGGCAATCCATGCTCATCTTCCTCGGAGCGAATTAGACCTAACTTCTCCCATAGTGACTCCGCTTTCATCTCCAATGAAAAGAACAGCGTTCTCTTCCCTTGAAGAGCCGCATGGTAAACAAAGTTAAGAACAATGGTTGTTTTACCGACGGATGGACGAGCTGCCACGACCACTAAATGGTTATCTTTAAATCCACCATTGAGACCAAACTTTAACCAAGGCAAATGAGGTTCAATCCTTGCAGGTCCTTGAGTTAATGTCTTTCTGATTTCGGATATTGTATCGCTAGTTAATTCATCGGCTCCCTTGAGTGTGCTACTCTTGGGTTTAATTAACTCTTGAAGGGTTCTCTCTGTAGCCACGGCCAGATCGGTAGGATCATCGAGTGGGGCAGAGTCTTTGACTTGCATGCAAAGATTGTCTCCGATTCTAACCAATTCCCTTTTTATTCTTTCCTTAACCAAGT
>Ga0213858_10001708_pt1 | contig 10489 bp, 9 predicted proteins | sample PICome_FD_160122 | JGI IMG/M metagenome (GOLD analysis project Ga0213858, IMG submission 160122) | Coastal seawater microbial communities near Pivers Island, North Carolina, United States - PICO245 | ecosystem: Environmental > Aquatic > Marine > Coastal | place: USA: North Carolina | collected... | reverse complement strand
TCTTTTGATCCACCCGGAGTTACAGGATACATTTCTCTTGAAGGTTACAATGAAATGATTGCTCCAAACAAAGTCATCCATCCTTACCTTATTAGAACCGATGATGGTGGTATGAGTTGGAGCGCTCCTTTTGGACCAAACTTGAACAACCTTGTTGATCAGCGTTCTGGAGACAGCTTAATTACCATTTTTGAGAATATTACAGGCGGTTGGTTTATCGGAAGTCTTACTTCATCTACCCGCGGTCATGATATGACTGTTGACGCGAACGGCAATGTTCACTTGTTTGTACACGTATTCCCAGGAGTCGAAACTACTCCAACAGGTGGTACTATGGCAGGTGATTTTACCTTCTACCCAGCTGTGAATCTATTGGTAGATATCTATTCAATGGATCAAGGAATTACTTGGGTGTGTAACGTAGTAAGTCAAGTATTTACTTGGGATTATGATTTTGACCCAACCAACGGCCCAGTGCCTGAGGCTACTCGTCCTCACATTTCTATGAGTACGGATCGTTCAAAATTGTTCTTCTCTTGGTTTGAAAGTGATACCTCTTTCGTGACGGGAACAGACAACAACTTCCCAGATTGGAGATGTCGCAGTTACAATGTTTACGGTGATTCTTTGGAAGGAGAAGTCACTGTAATGGGAACATTTGGTGATGCTACTTGGGGTAACGTTGCAGATTATGCTTTTGATAATGGCGACGGTTCTCACCAATTGCATATGACCTATGCACCAATTGCAGATTTCGGAACATTCTCAGTATTAAATCCTATTGATTTCTATTATTTAGGAATGCCTTACCCAGATAATATTGGTCTTGAGGAAATGGAAACGCAAAACTTCTCGGTTAGCCAGAATTACCCGAACCCAACAAGCGGTTTGACAAAAGTTGCTATAGAAAGCGTTGAAGCGGCAAACTTTACTTTGAGCATTATGGACATCACAGGTCGTACAATTGAAGTGCGCAATATGGGACGTTTAGATGCTGGTCGTCACATTGAAGAAATTAATACAGCTGGATTTGCTCCAGGCGTATACTTCTACACTGTTGCTTCTGCAGGACATAAGAATACTAAGAAATTTATTGTAGAGTAATTCTATAATTGATTCGAATAACAAAGCCCCGAGCGCTGCGCGCTCGGGGCTTTTTATTTGGAATTCTGTTGGATTTAATAATTCAAGATTTTCTCTACCGCTTCTTCGAGCTTTGATTTAGCTAAAAACCCTTCTTCTAAGTCTGCTGAAAAAGGAACTGGTGTAGGATCAGAACTGACCAATTCAACAGGAGCATCTAATAACTCAAAACAATCACGCGCTATTCTTGATGCAATGTGTTCTCCGTATCCACCTACAGCAATGTCCTCTTGTAATACCACCACTAAAGAGGTCTTAGCGATACTTTTTTTAATCGATTCGAAATCTAATGGAACCAAAGTTCTAAGATTAATGACTTCAATAGCATAGGTAGACTTTTCTGCTAATTCTAGTGCCCAATGAACACCTAATCCGTAGGTCACAATAGTAATATCCGTACCCTCCTGCTGTACCTTGGCTTCTCCTAAATCCATAAAATACTCACCCGTAGGCACTTGTTCTTTAACTGTTCTGTAAAGGGCTTTATGTTCGTAGAACATTACGGGATTTGGGTCATTAAAACTCGATAGTAAAAGTGCCTTAGCCTCTGCGGGAAAAGCAGGATATACAACTTTTAGACCAGGCACATGGGTAAACCACGCCTCCGTGCTTTGACTATGAAAAGGTCCAGCAGCCACCCCAGCGCCAGTTGGCATCCGTATCACAACATCTACAGATTGCCCCCAGCGCCAATGCAATTTAGCTAGGTTATTTACAATCTGATTGAATCCGGTACTCACAAAATCCGCAAACTGCATTTCCATCATTGACTTTCCACCAGAAATAGCATAGCCCATGGCAGAACCCACAATAGCACTTTCACATAACGGTGTGTTTCGTACTCTTCCCTCCCCGTATTTCTCAAGCATATTCTCAGTCGCCTTGAAAACACCACCGTAATCTGCAATGTCTTGTCCCATTAAAACAAGCTCCGGCCACTTTTTCATGGCTACATCAATCGCCTGATGAATGGCATCTATAAAACGTAATTCTGAAGTTGAGCCTGCTTTATTTTTGGTTGGAATAGGCGCGGCAAAGAGATCATTAAGACTTTCCGTTCTGTTGTAATTTAGGTTAGGTAAAGCCAACGCTTCATGAAACGCCTCATCCACGCGCTTTTTTGATTCCTCTAATTTCTCATCAATCCAGGTTTCCGTAATTCCCCAAGGCTCCATATTAGCTCGCAGTAAGGCCATAGGCTCTTTCTTTGTTTGCTCTGCAATCATTCCTTCTGGGTAATATTTAGTTCCGCTGGCTTCCTCGTGACCTCTCAACCTAAACGTATTGGCTTCAACTAATATGGGCTTACCTTTTTTACGCGCATAATCCGCAGCTTTGTTGAACTTCGTAGAAGCTTCCAACATATCGTTGGCATTAAAACTCATTGTTTTCATGCCATAAGCAGGACCCTTTTGTTTAAAGGATTCAAAAACAAACTGTTGGTGCTCAGGTGTACTGAGTCCCCAATAATTCCTTTCAACAACAAAAACCACCGGTAAATCCCAAACAGCTGCAACGTTAAGAGCTTCATGAAAATCGCCTTGAGAGGTTGCACCGTCACCGGTAAATGCAAGAACACATTTGCCAGAGTTTTGTAGTTTTTCTCTCAAGGCTAATCCGCAAGCAAGTCCCAATTGAGCACCTAAATGAGAGATCATTCCCACCAAATGATGTTCCATGGAACCAAAGTGAAAACTACGGTCACGACCTTTTGTAAACCCATCAGCCTTTCCTTGAAACTGGGCAAATAGTCTTTTTAAAGGGACTTCTCTTGAAACAAAAACTCCTAAATTTCTATGCATAGTACAGATGTATTCATCTTTTGTCAATGCATGTGTGGCAGCTACGGACAGGGCTTCTTGGCCGAAGGATGCAAACCATTTAGAAATCTTTCCTTGCCGCAAATAGATAAGCATCTTCTCTTCTATTGCTCTTGTAAGAATAAAGTCCTCTAGTAGTTGCCTGGAGTGGGCATCGTTCATAACTTCTGCTTGTTGGGTCTAGCGAATGAAAATAGCTTAAAAAAGGGAGTTATTTTTGTTATACAGAACCTAAAATTTTAAATATGGCTTCCATTCCAAATTTAAATTTCGCAAAATGGTCTCAAGGGACTGAGAATGAAAAAGCTGAGTTCGTGAAAGAACTGGGCGCCGCCTATACGGATATCGGTTTTATAACAATCCGAAACCACGGATTTGGTGAAGAGGTACAAGATGAATTGTATCACAAAGCATCTGAATTCTTTGGATTAGAGAAATCAATCAAAGCTGCATACGAAATTGATGGACTCGCAGGTCAACGCGGCTATACTTCCTTTGGCAAAGAACATGCAAAAGGGAATGAAGCTGCAGACCTCAAAGAGTTCTGGCAAGTGGGACAACCAAACCCTGCTTATGAAGGTCCTGAATACCATAATAACGTGAGCGTAGCCGAATTACCTGAATTCGCTCCATCTTTTAAATTGGCATATCAACAGCTAGAAGGTATTGGAAGAGAATTACTAAAAGCCATTGCCGTCTATTTAGAATTAGATATCAATTATTTTGAATCTTGGGTTCAAGGAGGAAATTCCATTTTAAGGGCTATACACTATCCCCCAATCACAATAGACCCAGGTAATAGCGTTCGTGCAGGTCAACATGAAGACATCAACCTCATCACGCTTTTGATGGGCGCAAGCGCTGAAGGGCTTCAAGTACTCAACAAGAATAATGAATGGATTGGCATAACAGCAATTCCAGGCTCACTTGTAGTTAATGTGGGCGACATGCTGCAGCGTTTGACCAACGGCGTTATGAAATCCACCACACACCGAGTAGTAAACCCGCCACGCGAAAAATGGGGTACGTCAAGGTATTCTATTCCATTCTTTTTACATCCAGTAGGTAAAATGCCTTTAAACGCTCTAAGCAATTGTATTTCAGATGAACGCCCTAAAGCATTTGAGGATATCACCGCTGGAAATTATTTAGAACAACGACTCATAGAAATAGGCTTGAAGAAGTAATGATGCGCATTGATATTATTACTGTACTTCCTGAATTGCTAGAAGGGCCATTTTCCCACAGCATACTAAAGCGTGCCACGGATAAAGGACTCGCAGAAGTGCACATACATCAATTGCGCAATTACGGTACAGGTAAACACCAACAAGTTGATGATTACCAATACGGTGGTGGTGCAGGTATGGTCATGCAGTGCGGTCCTTTGGTGGACTGTATTGAAGATTTACAAAAAGACCGTAAATATGATGCTATTCTATACATGACACCAGACGGTAAGCATTACAATCAAGGTGATGCCAATCATTTGAGCATGTTTAAAGCTATTATGATTATTTGTGGTCATTATAAAGGTATAGACCAACGTGTAAGAGATCACTGGATTACCCATGAATTTAGTATTGGCGATTTTGTTTTAAGTGGCGGCGAATTAGCTGCTGCGGCTATTAGCGACTCTATTATTAGATTAATTCCAGGCGTACTAAATGACGAAACCTCCGCATTAACAGATAGTTTTCAAGATAACCTACTAGCCCCACCGGTATACACACGACCAGAAGAGTTTAGAGGACATAAAGTGCCAGAAATACTCACAAGCGGCAATACAAAGGCGATAGAAATTTGGCGCGAGGAACAGGCCTACGAAAGGACAAAAAGCAGACGTCCCGATTTATTGAAAGACTAAAAGATTTGGACATCTGTTATAGCATCGTGTCCAACATGTTCATTTATTGATGAAATAATCTTTCCCTTCATCATGAGCAATTCCTTTCGAACAACAGCACTATCCAATTGAATTACTAATATTCTATTTTCAACTTTCTTACGTGACGTTTGACGAGCTACCGAAGGTCCCATAATTTCATCCCAGGCTTGCAGAACTCTGCTATTGTCGGTTCCTTGTCTAAGTCTGTATCGATCAAGCCACTGACTTAAAGCTTCACCCATATTTTGCTCGTTAGAGCGTTTGAATTGAGCCATCGTCTGTAATTTCAAAGGTTGTGTGCTGCAGCCGTAACGCATCACTTAATTGTTGCATACGCTCAGAATGCGTGTCCGTGATAAAAATTTGGCCGAAATCTTCCGTATTCACCAATTGAAGGAGGTTAGCTACTCTGCCTTCATCTAATTTATCAAAAATATCATCTAATAAGAGCAGCGGAGCCATTCCTAAATGCTTGCGCCCTATTTCAAACTGAGCCAACTTTAGCGCTATTAAAAAACTCTTTTGTTGTCCCTGAGAACCCACTCTTTTTATGGGGTAACCTCCTAATTCAAAAACAAGATCATCCCGATGAGTACCTACTGAAGTGTATTGCAAGACTTTATCCTTGTCCAACCTAGAGGCAAGTAACTCTCGCATTCCCAAATCATGTAAAGTACTTTTATAGGTAATGGATACTTCTTCTTTACCTCCGCTGAGCACTTCATAATAGCGTTGAAGAATGGGTTGAAGCTCTTGAGCAAATTCCTTTCTCTTTGAATAGATTTCAGCGCCTTCCTTCACCAAGATATCGTCATACAATTCAAGAAGTGAAGCATCAAAAGTCCTATTGGAAGCAAAGTATTTTAGCGTTGTGTTGCGTTGTCCCAACGCCTTATTATAGTTGATTAAGGCACTTAAATACCTTCTGCTATTTTGACTAATAGTTGCATCTACTAACCTCCTTCTTGTCTCCGCAGCATCAAGTATAAGATCTCTATCCATTGGAGATATCATAACCACCGGTAAGTAGCCAATATGGTCTGCTAGTTTTTCAACTTCCTTACCATCTACCCTGATTTTCTTTTTTTGACCTTTCTTCAATCCTATGTCCAATGAATGAGAAGTGCCCTTTCGCTCCAAGTTGGCCTTTATCAATGCCATACTTTCTCCGTGGGTGATGTTCTGACCGTCCGTTGAACCTAAATAAGACTTTGTGAGGCTGAGGTAGTGCAAAGCATCTAAAACGTTGGTTTTGCCATTACCGTTATTTCCAGTGATAATATTTACCTTTTCATTGAAGTTCCATCGCGTAGAGTGATGGTTTTTAAAATGAGTTAATTCTAATGCGCCAATGAAGAGCTTATCCATAGGCACAAAAATAGGCTTCTCGGAGTCAAAATTTATACTATTTTTGGCGGACTCAATATTTATATAGCCATGGCTAAGAAAAATGCACCTGTAGAGCAGGATAACTTAGGATTTGATAGTGTAGAACAGACATTGACTAAAACGGAGCAATTCCTTGAAAGCAATGCTAAACAAGTTGGTATTGCTGTTGGAGTAGTAGTTGCTGTAGTGCTCAGTTTCTTTGCCTATACCAATTATGTCATTGCCCCAAAAACAGCAGAGGCGGGACGTGAAATGGCTAAAGCTGTTAAATGGTTTGAATCTGATTCAATGGATTTAGCCTTGAACGGCAATGGAGCGAATTACGGTTTCTTAGATATCATTGACGAATACGGAAGTACTCCTGCAGGAAATAGTGCACACTATTATGCCGGTTTAGCCTACTACAGCAAAGGAGATTATGAAAATGCAATTGTAGAACTTGATGCATATTCTGCCTCCAACACGGCTACTTCTGCCATGGCCAAAGGTGTAATTGGAGATGCTTTCGCAGAGTTAGGTCAAATGGATGATGCAGCGGACTTCTATCAGAAAGCCGCCAAAGCAACCGATAATAACTTCACTACTCCACTATTTTTGTGGAAAGCAGGCTTAGCTTTCGAAGCAGATGGAAAATCAGAAAAAGCCGTAAAACTTTACGAAAAGATTGCCAACGACTACCCGGATTCCCGTCAAGCGGCTGGAATTGAAGGTGTGATTGCTGCTTTAAAATAAAATGGCAACGGCCAATCAGCATTTAGATAGCACCAATAACCAGAATGTTCCATCTGGAGAAGGAAAATTGGTAGCCATTGTTAGAGCTGAATGGAATCATGAGATAACCTCCAACCTAGCTGAAGGTGCAAAAAACACCCTAATAGAACACGGCGTAAAGCCTGAAGGCATTATTGAATTGGATGTACCGGGAGCAGTGGAACTTACTTTTGGTGCAAAATCTATGCATGAACAACATGAACCTGATGCCGTCATTGTTATAGGATGTGTTATTCAAGGAGAAACCAAACACTTCGATTACGTTTGCCAAAGTGTGACTTACGGCATTACCGAACTCAATCTAAGTTATGATGCCCCCACTATATTTTGTGTTTTAACTGACAACATATTAGAGCAGAGTATGGCAAGAAGTGGAGGCAAACATGGAAACAAGGGAGTTGAAGCTGCTGTCGCTGCATTAAAAATGATGGCGATCTAAGTGAACTTTTGACCCGATTTTTTACTTAAATTCACGTGAACCCAATAAAAATAAGAACATGAAAAAATTGCTTTTAGGTGCTTTTGCCCTATGTCTATCACTGAGTGTAGTTGCCCAAGAATTACCTCAACCTTCACCATCTGCATCCGTTAGCCAGAGAATTGGACTTACAGATTTCAATGTGGAATACAGCCGTCCTGCTGTTAGAGGGCGTAATGTTTTTGGAGATTTAGTACCATTTAATCAAGTTTGGAGAACAGGTGCCAACGCAGCCGTTCAATTCAATGCCTCAACAGATTTCACCTTTGGAGGAAAAGCGGTTCAAGCAGGTAATTATGCGCTATTCACCATTCCAAATGAAGATACTTGGACCATCATTCTCTCCAATCAAACAGAGCTTTGGGGAAGCGGAGGATATACGGAAGAAAGTGACGTAGCACGAACAGAAGCTGCCCCTGCCTCAAGTGACTTTACCGAAAGTTTCTCAATCAGTTTTGAAGACTTGAGCACCTCTGGTGGAAATTTGGTACTTGAATGGGCTGATGTTGCTGTAAGCGTTGCTATTGGTGTAGATGCTGATGCCGCAAGCAGTAAAAATATTGAAACTGCTGTAGGACAAGCAAAGCGTGCCTACCGTAATGCTGCTGATTTCTATAGTAAACAAGGAGAGCATGAAAAAGCCATTGCTACTATTGAAACAGCCTTAATGCTTGATCCTGATTACTGGTACACAAACTGGGTAAAGGCCAAAATTCTTTACGCGGCAGGCGAAACAAAAGCTGCCCTTAAGCAGGGTAAAAAAGCAATGGATATGGGAGCACCAGATTCCTACAGAGCCGGATACGAGAAAGAAATGAAAGGCTGGAAATAATCCGCTTTTTCATCTAACAAAGAAACCCCGCTTCGAGCGGGGTTTTTCATTATGCCTAGTTTGACTTATATGTCTCGATCCCTAAATGAGGATAAATAGAATACTCATAAGCCTTTTGCTTGTATGTGTACAACTCGCTATAATAAGACTTCACCCACTCCTCCGTGCTCATACCAGATTCCAAGGCTTGCTGTAGTTGGTTTGAACCGGCCAATTTTTTGAAGAACGCATTGAAAAATTCTGGCGCCTCGGCTGGAGCGTTTTCTTTCCAATACGCATAGGCATTAAACAAATAGGTCCAATCGATTTCCTTAGGGGCCGTCGTTACATCCTGGGACAATTGGACCCCACCGCATTCCTTCCCTTGAAACTTCGGATACTTTGATCCATGATCTGGCGCAGGTGTGAATCGATGTTCGTACCCTTCCCCATCAAGCCACGGTGCACCAAAACGGGTAAATGGTGCATCGGTACCTCGTCCACAGGAAATGGGTGTGCCCTCAAAATAACACAAGCTTGGGTAATGCCAAATGGCCTCTATAGAGCGCAGATTGGGCGACGGTGGGACCTGGAATTCAGTGAAGACCTTATGGTGAGAATACCCTTTGCATCGGATAACTTCTATGCCGCCCTTCTTTTCAAAGGCCGTGCGCCACTCCTCATTATCAGTTGCAGGCATCCAATGCTCACCATAGACCATGGAAGCATACTCCCCCATGGTTAAGCCGTGCACTACCGGTATGGGGTGCAAACCTACCATACTCTCGAAGCCTGGTTTTAAGATAGGACCGTCTATGTAATGACCGTTTGGATTGCCCCGGTCCATAATCATGAGCGGGACACCGGCTTCTACACATGCGTCAATCACGTAGCTCAAAGTAGTGCTGTAGGTGTAGAATCGAACCCCCACATCTTGAATATCGTAGATCACCCAATCCAAGCCCTCCAACCAATCCGTCGGTGGACGCTTGGTTTTACCGTACAAACTCTTAATAGGTATGCCTGTTTTGGGATCGCGGCCGTCTTCCACATGCTCTCCTGCATCTGCTTCGCCTCTAAAGCCGTGCTCTGGTGCCCAAACCTGCCTAACATCCACACTCAGCGAAATCAAATGATCCACCGTATGGGTGCCGTTGGGTAATAAGGAGGTCGCATTGGCCACTACTGCCACCGATTTTTCGGTGAGCTTCATGTAGTACTCCCCAGGCTGAGCAATACCAGGAATATATGCCTCCTGAGCTTGAAGAGAAAAGGTTAAGTTCAGGACTAAAAACAAAGCAAGAGTTATTCTAACTTGCACCAATATGAAAGAGGCTTTTTCCATAGCACAAAAGATACGAAAGTCAGGCGGTCCATCTGTTATCAAACCGCTGCTTAGACTGAGTACTTATGCCACAGCCTTAGGTATGGCACTCGTTATTTTATCCATTACTTCGGGAAAAGGCCTTCAAAAAGCAATTAACGACCAATTCCGGTCATTAGAGGGGGACATCAACATAAGTGAATATTCTGTTAGACGCACCGGAGATAATGGCGCCATTCTTCTGAGCGACTCGTTAAAAACTGTTTTCAGTGAAGATGATTTAGTGGAAGATATTTATGGTGAAATCAGAAAAGCATCACTGGTGATTAACCCACATTTAGACGTCTTTGAAGGCATTGAAATCATTGGTTACGATAGTTTAAAATTGCATTCGTTCCTGAGCGATTTTTCAACTAATTCTACACTTGACTATTCCAGATACGGCATCTATGCATCTTCCACCCTTCTTTCTAAGTTGGCACTTTCTGTTGGAGATACCGCTGTTTTAGTTGCCATTAAAGACCAGCAAAGTGCACCGCGATTGAGGGATGCTGTTGTGCTTGGTGCTTTTGAAACAGGATTAGACGAATTCAATACCAACCACCTAATAATGAATATTAGCGATGTGCGAAGGTTAAACGGTTGGCGTAACGACAGTGTAACGCATTATAGCGTACTGCTTCAAGACAGCGAAAATAGAACTACCATAGCTGCTTATTGGAACGCTGTAGTTCCGTATAATTTACATGTACAAAGTTTAGAGTTTAAGCACCCAGCCATTTTTGGTTGGCTAGAACTTTTTGACACCAATATTCTGCTTGTATTGAGTATTGTGCTCATTGTTGCTATTGCTAATCTATGTATT
>Ga0213858_10001707_pt1 | contig 10491 bp, 20 predicted proteins | sample PICome_FD_160122 | JGI IMG/M metagenome (GOLD analysis project Ga0213858, IMG submission 160122) | Coastal seawater microbial communities near Pivers Island, North Carolina, United States - PICO245 | ecosystem: Environmental > Aquatic > Marine > Coastal | place: USA: North Carolina | collected... | reverse complement strand
TGAAGAAATCTACAATGAGTATCTTCTGCTTTCCATTGACGGAATACTGTAGAGAATCCATCAAATACTTTGGTTGAAATAAAATTACCCATTGATAAAACGTCCAATTTGTTCTACAGATTTAACTCCTACGAACTTGTCAATTTCATTTCCATTAGAATCTACCTTTACTACTGTGGGCACATTTCTAATATTGTATTTAGCAGCTAAAGTAGAATCTTCGTCTACGTTTACTTTTTGAACTTGATAAGTTTTGGATACTTGTTCCATAATTGGTCCGAATGTGCGACAGGGTCCACACCACGGGGCTGAGAAGTATAATAGCTTCATTTGTTTTTCATTTAATCGTTTAAAAATTTCTCTTACTGCGTCTTTACCATCACTCATGTTCGGCAAGGACTTTTTCAACGTGTGCCTTAGCTGTATTCCAAGCTACAGGTCCATCTTCGTTTGCATAACCTACAGGATCAGGACGATCTAGTTTAATAAAGGCTTCAATACGCTCTACTGAAGAAGCAGATTTGTAATCTGAGAACCATAGACCATTCATATAAATTGGCTTATATGAGGTGTTAGTACGTTTGTATACTTCATTAAATTCAATTCCCAATTCATCACATAGAACTTCTCCATCTTGCAGTATAGTAAACTTATCACCTTCCAAATAAGGGGTAAAATAACCTACTCTGTCTGCTTCCCAATTACCAATTCTAAAGGCTGCATCATCTGCATCTCTAAATTCTTGTCTACAATCAGGGTAGATAGCGTGATCCCCAGCATGAATTCCTAGAGCAATATCACATTGTTCTTCGGTTTTGTTAGCAATTGAAAGAGCAACTGCTTGAGTAATAGAGGCAAAGATTTTGTTACGGTTAGGAACAACTGTTGCTTTCATATTATCTTCAGCATAATGACCTTCAGGTACTTCATCTCCACCTTCTACCAAAGCAGAATTTAACAAATCAACTAAACCGTCTAACTTGATTACTCGGTAATTAATTGGAGTAAAATTTTCTCCTGTTACTGTGATTGTACCTAATTGATCTTGTTCTGCTTTTTGTGAACAGCCATTTAAATAATCAACCAAAGATTGAGCTCTTTCAAGCTCTACTCTATGCTTTTGACCATAATCAAATGAAAGAGCTGTTACTGAGTCATATTCTTTCAAACACCTTAGCAAAAGTGTGCTTGAATCCATACCTCCTGAGAGGGATACTACTGCGTGTTTTGACATTTTTTTATTATAAATTTTAAGATTTGCCAGGTATTTTAAGCGTATAGGCTAACGCTGTTTTAATAAATATCAGAATGGGAGTTTTAGTTGTTCTCCTACTGCCTGATCTTGAAAGTAAAGTTTAAGGAATCTTTCAGGATAAGTCATAATCATTCCTGTATAACCAGGATTTTTTACAAAACGTTTTCCTGGGGCAACACCCATATCACGAGCAGCTTCTGCTACTTCTAATCCTAATTTCCTTCCGGCGGCATGACCTAGATAGTCATATAAACTCATCATTTTCATAGTTTTTGTTTTTTTGGTTTATAAATCGTTTATGTCTCTAAATTTAGTTAAATTATGTACAAGTAAATCCCAATCTACTTGATCTCCAAACATATGATAATAATCATTCATGTTTGCTTTAGGTTTTTTATCTAAACCCCAAAAATTATATCTTTCACCTTCTAAAGAAGCCATTACAGGATTTGAAGTATCAATTGATTCAATACAATTATATCCTTTATACCAACCAAATTCTTGTGGTACAGCACATCCTAAAAGATGAATTCTATCATTTTGGGAAATTATTTTTGTTTTAAATAAACTAGCAATCACATACATTCTTCCTAATGCCTTACCTAAATCTTTATTAGGATGAGGACAAACATCATTATAATAGGAAGCACCATATGAAAAAGCAATTTTCTGGTATCCTAGATCTTTATAGGTTTGGTAGCAAGTAGCTGCTTCATGAAGTGTTTGGGCTTGTACTACTGCTATTTTTTCTACTCCTTTTGGAAGATTAATTTTAGACCATTTTCTAGCATTTACTACTGAAGCATCTCTATCTTCCCAAACATCAGGAATAATAAACTCGTTTGGTTTTAATTCTTTAATCCAATGGGTTAATCTAATATCATTATAAGCATGACCAAGTTCATGTAATGAATTATCCATTACAATATAACGTCCTTTACTTTTAGCTTGTAAAAAATACTCTTTATATTCTTCGTCTTCATCTAGAAGATGAGGCAAACAATAATCGTAATCGTTAAATTTTTCACTATCATAAAGAAGACATCTTGGAACCTCATGTGATACTTTAATCATAATCTTTATTTGAAATAAATATAATAATTTATTTTTTTGGCTTCAAGTTAAAGTTTAAAAGCTTTAATTGTTTTTTCAAATGGGTTGCCTTCGATATTTTTTACTTGGTTTAACATTTCTTCAGCTAACTCTCTTACTTCCTTTTGAGCATGTTCACTATTACGTAAACGTTGGAAATGGACAAAACTTCTAAAATTAAACATAATATCCATTGTAATCTGAGAGTTGAATGTTTTAAAGAAACGAGCAGATTCTTTAGCGCGTTTACGTCCTAGGATAGGGGTAAAATATTCAAGTGCTTCATGATACAAACGATTACCTTCTTCAGCATAATCCTTTAGTTTACCTTTCCAAGCACCATTCCAATCTGAGGGCCACATCATTTTATCCTCTTTAAGTTCCTTATAGCGAGCTGATTCACCATTAATTGAGACACCAATTCTGTGTTTAAGAAGATGGATATGAGTAGCTTGATCTACAGTTACTAGAAAGTGTAGTCCCGATTTTTCAAAGGGTGTTTCGTGTCCCTCTGAGGCTAGCATATTAAGTAGTTTATCTACTCTACCTAGTTTTTCTTCTGTTAAATCACGAGAAGTTGAAGTCCAAGCTGATTGAGCATGGGTAATATCACTTCCATAATGTCCAAGTAGTTCTACTTGATTTGCCATTCCTTCATTAACCATTATTTTCTTTTTTAAATTTATTATGTGCTCTTTCTGAGATAGGGATAGCATCACCTTGCTCATCAATTCTAACAAATGTTATATTGGTTGCTAATATAATATTTTGTTTTCCATTATACACATTATGTGAGCGAGCTTCCATTTTTAGAGTAATAGAGGTTGTTCCAATTTCTAGAACTTTACCATATATTTTTAATAGCTGACCTTCTTTAGCAGGTTTACTAAAAATACATTTATCAATTGATTTAGTTACCATTCGAGGAGTATCACAATACTCAGCTGTAAAGGCAGCAGCAGCCGCATCTAACCAAGCTAGTAATTTTCCTCCAAAGAGGTTTCCATGAAACCCTAAATCTGATTTTTTAATAGGGTGTTGAGTGATATACTTCATTTTAAGGGACAATTTTATCTATTCTTTTCTGGTGTCTACCTCCCTCAAATTCTGTATTTAAAAAGATTTTTACAATGTCTAGACCTTCTGCTAAGGTTAAAAATCTAGCAGGAAGTGCTAAAACATTAGCATCATTATGTTGACGAGCCAATTCTGCGATTTCAGGTTTCCAACACAAAGCTGATCTTACATAAAGCCACTTGTTTACGGACATATTGATTCCATTCCCACTTCCACAAATTACAATTCCTAGGTCAGAATCTTTGTAGTAAACAGAACTAGCGACTCTATGTCCAAAGTCAGGATAATCAACACTCTCAGTAGAATGGGTTCCAAAGTCTTCAACTTCATATCCTTCTTTTTTTAAATAATCAACAATAAATTTTTTTAAATCTGGTGAAGCGTGATCACCTCCAATAGCTATTTTCATTTCTTTTTGTTTTTACTCCCTTTGGGTCTGCCTCGTTTGCCCTTACGCACAGACATAGGGGTTTCATATTTAAATTCTTTACAATAATCATAATAAGATAATAAATCCCCGGACCATTCGCAAAGTTCATTTTCAAGTTCTTCACGAGTTATTTTGAAATGGGAAGTAAAGGCTTCATACATAGCCTCTAAGCGAGATGTTTCTTCTTTAGTATAATCATCCATCAAGCGATTATAGCGAGCTATATCTACAGAGATAAGTTCTTGTTGGTCAGCAGGAGAATGTTTATTCAAATCAACTTTGTCTCGGGCATTAAGCAATGCTAATTGAGCCTGCATTAGATAGGATGATTCATTAAAGTCACCATTAATAATCCTATCACGTAATGGGGCACGTTTGCCTAATGAAATGACATTATCAGTATGAGAACGCCACCACATAAAACGATTGTAATTTAAAGGCTGATAGCGTGATAAGTTTTTTTCAACTATATCACGGCTATGCCTTAGGGAAGATTCCCTAATAAACGAGTATAACATAAATTTTATTTATCATCCAATGTATTACCTAATTCAATATCTTCCCACTTAATTTTAGCGGTAATTTTATTATCTAGCATATCATATGAATACAACATTAAACCACCATTAGTAATTGATTTAACATTCATTTGATCACCAAACACACTTAACTCCGTAACACAAGCGCTATCAAATTTATCTTGGGGATCTTTAGGAATAAACTTAAGAACTTTTTTTCTTCCCCACTTATTAAGAGTAGTAAATTCAAATTTTTCTGTTGCGTTTTCGAAGTGTTCTTTCATGTCCATAACCTTTATTTTTTTATTACACCCTAAATATACGAAAGGGATTTAGGGAATCCAAATTTTCAAGCCAAAACGTTTTGGTTTTCTTTAGTCACTATAAAAGCAACACTTGAATTCCAAACACGATCATCTTCAAACTCAGCATCCATAAAACTAGCAAATGTGAACTCAAATCCACCTATGTTAAGTGGGAATATATTTTTAAGTTCTTCTTCAGAAATATCAAATCTGAGTTGATCAGCATTGATAGAAAATCCTTCACCTTGAGGACCAAAATAACCACGGACTTCAGGAAGTTCGGTAGTAATAAACTTTTTAGTTTTACTATCCCAAACGCTTTCCATTTCTACTTTAGCACCTGCTTTTTCAAAAGCTTTTCTAAGCTCGATAAAACGGGTTGGATTTTCTTGGACAAATCTTACTTGTGGATTCATAACCTTTATTTTTTCATTTACCCTGTAAATGTACGAAGGCCCTTTCGGGCCTCCACATTTTCATATGACGTTTTATATGACTTTGATATTACGCAGATGACTTTAATATGTATAATCGCCAAATTATTAACTATTAAAATCAAACATATGAAAAAATTACTTATTATTTTAGGATTTTTCTTATTAACTGGGTGTGGAGCTTCAAATTATGTTGCTACTAATATAGATGAATGTTCTATAGATCAGGAGTGTAATATAATTGCTACTCATTATCATGTTTATTAAACCTTTTTCATTAGAAAGGTAATTCGTCTTCCATTTCTTCTTCGGTGGGTACATAAACCTCTTCTCCGTTTTCTAACAACTCAGCCTCAATTTCTTTTAGGAATTGTTGCTGCTCTTCCCACTGATCTGCTAAAATTTCTATGTCCATAACCTTTATTTCTTTAACACCTAAATATACGAAGAGGATTTTGGGTCTCCAAATATTTAATAGGTTTTAGTTAAATCATCATTATTATTTTTCCTCCTCCATTCCTGCAAAGCTTTATTTCTAGCCCAAGCTGAAAGGTTAGGGTTAAGGGAGGGTGGGATTGGTTGAGGGGTTTCTGCATCTTCTTCCTTTTCAATTTCAGCTTTTTCTTTTTTTACTTCTTCATTAATTAGCTGTTCTGTCTCTTCATCCACATAATCAGACATTTCAAATGGAGTTACCTCAACTTCTTCCCCATAGATATTTTCCTTATATTTTTCTTTTAATTGCTCAAAGGCATAGTTAGCTGCAATCACTAGAGAAATCGCTAAAGGATCAAATACAAAGATAATAATTAATAGTAAAACATTTATAATTTTATTCATAGCAATTCCTGTTAAACCTGAAAGATACTTTAAAGGGCCTAACTCTGATGCTGTATCACTTGAGGTTCTTACCTCTACAATTTGAGTTTCGTAATCAAACAATTGTTGGTTTAAATCATCTACTTTAGAGTTGATTTCTGTTTGTCGAGCAATAGCTTGATCTAATTGTTTTTCTAAAGCTTTACGGGTGGAGCTTGAGGTTGTGGTTATAATTTGGCCTGTTTCACGGTCTTTATATTGGATAGTATTGTTAGATAAACCGGACCTCAAATCAGTCACCGCCTCATTGATACTTTCTTTTTCCGTGTTGTATACCGCGAGTTGTCCCTTTACATTATCTCTTTTGGTTTCAATAAGAGCAATTTGAGAGTCAATATTTCCTGCTTTGTTTGCTGTCTCTTGATAAGCAGCAGATAAAAACCCATAAATACCCATTGAGGTAATTAATACTAACACTACAGCTGCTGATGTTAGATAAATTTTAAGTAAACGAGGAATTGTTTTACGGTATTGGTATAGGAGAGAGGCTATAACTAATTTAGCTACCTCTAAAGAACCAGCCATAATAATTACCTCTAGAGAAGCTCCAGCAAACAATTTACTAAGACCTGAGACTGAGTAAAATGCTGCTGAGGCTGATACCGATAAGGCTGTAAGGGCTATTAGAAAGGGGAAAATCCTTTCTTGTATTTTATTCCACATAAGACTTTATTTTCTAGAGCCCTTGTGATTGTCTATGCGGTCTAAAATTTTGTTTAATTCTTCTGCTTTAATAAATCCTGCCATAGACGCATTCTTAAGAGCGCTAATTAATTGTAGTACTATGAAAGGTATAATGATGGCCTCACTAAGCCAACCTGTTCCTATAAATCCTTTCTCTACCATTAGAATGACAGTTAAAAACATCATCCAACCTATTGCGCGTTGTAATACTCTTACAGCTTTACGAGTTTGGAACCCTTCTCTTTTAACACCCGCAGCAATACCAAAAAATCCATCAATAAACACTACAGCAATTAAGCCGAGGTATTGTTCTGCGTTACCCATAGTTAACTCTAAAAAGTAGGAACATAAAAAAGATATAGTCACTAGGGGTATAGTTAAAAATGTTAGGGATGAAGTTTTCATACTGTATCGTAATCGATGTAAGTTATAGTAACTTCTTCTCCATTTTCTAATGCTTCCGCAATAGGAGGATAAATTCGCTTATAAGCTGTTGTTGAAGCTCCTATAAATCCATCTTTTTTAGTTAAATTTTCGTTTTGGGAACTGCCTACTAAAAGACAACCAGCTGTATGCTCATCAGTGTTCCCTGTATGGATTAAGATGTATTCGAATCCAGGTACATCTCTTACCCATAACATTCCTTTATGCATATCTCCATATTTGGAAACATACCTGCTGTGAAATCCCCCTACAGTGCGTAAGGTAATTTTATAAGTACCTGCAGGGATTCTTGTTTCACCTTTTACCTTTTCTTCTCTATATTCGTCTTCTAAGGTGTAGGCCAAAAATTTTCTACCTTCAGTAACATCAAATAATATACCGTTTGTAGAGTCTTTTTGAGAACTAATACGTAAAACTTCTAATTTCATAATTTAATCTTTTTTACCTGCAAATTTTTCTAAGCCCGCTATACCTAAGGAGCCTAAAGTAATAATTACAAATGAATTATAAATAAATTCTTGGACGGGGAGGTCTTCTCCTAAAAATCCGGTTATGATATCTGCTGTAGCAAATAATACCATAATAGCAAAAGACATAAAGCCGATAATAGTTTTTTCATTGTAACTATTTTCGTCCTTGAAAATTTCTTTAAATGCCATAATTTTGTTTTTAATATATTTTACCATAACAAAACTATTTGTGTATAAATATTAAGATTCTTTATCAGACGCATATTTTACACCCATGATAGTTCCAACTATCGAAAAAGCATTAGTTAACAAAATACCAAACATATTACTCCATGTAGAACCAATGATTTGAGTATCGTGTCCTGAGAATAAAGCTATTCCATACATGATAGTGGTGATGATTCCTACACCACATATTACAAAAAGAGCAATTTTTACAATCATCCCAATTAATTCAAATTGAGATTTCTTTTGCATGATGTCTAAATCTTCTACAGCCTCGTCTTTTAGTTTTTGTGCTTCTTTTTCAGCCTCTTTAGCTTCATCTAAAGCATCTTGAAGATCAGATAATAATTGTTCATTATCTTTAGCAGCCTGTGCAAGTTCTTTATTTTGAGCTTGAACTTGTTTAGTTACTGATAATCGTTTTTTACGGGATGCTGTGTCTTTTTCTTTACATAAATTAAGATATTCCTCAAATTCCTTATCGCCTTTAGAGGCTTTTAGGAGTTTGAGGATATTACCTTCTACATAGATTTTCTTTTTTTTAGCAACTTCTAGTAGAACATTTCTAGTATGTTCTGTTATTTCTATCACTTATATACTTTAAATGGAGATGTTCTATCTTTATACCCATCATAATCCTTTAAAAATTCTTCAAGGCGAGGTTCAATTTCATCTGATTTGATAATCCAAAATTGGGCTCCTACTGCTTGAGCTTTTTCAATTTCCTGGGTATCATCGGATGAAGAAATGATTCCTATTACTACTCCGTTGCCATAATCTTTATTGATTTTTCTAATAAGTTCGATTCCATCAAACGATGAACCAACGATGTTCAAATCAACAAATACACATTCAGGTCTATCTTCAATTGGTCCTTCTACAAACCACTTTTTAAAAAGTCTATCTGCTTCATCTGAGGAGCTAAGAGCTTCTAAAGATAATGTCATATCTAAAAGGCTACAAGCATCTTCAAAAACCAAGTGGAAAAGATCTTCGTCGTCTACTAATAAAATTGAGTCTATCATTCTAATAAAATTCTAAGTTTAGTTCCTTGTTCTAATTTTTCTGCTGTAACCTCGTAACCGTGTTCTTCCATTATAGAAATACATATATTTAATCCTAATCCAGTTCCTTTTTCTTTTTGATCCTCTCTTCTTTCATAAGGTTGGGATAAAAACAAGAATTCTTCTTGAGACATACCCCTACCATTGTCTTCTATAACTAAAGTATTTTTATCTTCTAGATAAATTTTAACTAATTTAGTAGAACTATCATTATATTTTAAACCATTACGAATAAGGTTATCTATAGCGGTACAAAATAAGGCTTCATTAACATTGAGGGTTTTTAAATCCTCTATGACTACTTGTTTTTTATATGAAGTAGAACTTAAATAATTATTTAAAATTTCTTTTAAATCTACTTCTTGTCTATCTAACTGTGTTTCTTGTTTTACTAGGTTAGTAAACTCTTTTACCCCCTTATATACTTTTTGGGTGTGGGTTAGACCTTCTTGAATCATTTTTAATGGTGATTCTATTTTAAGTTCTTTAATTTTTTGTTTATCTAATCTACGTTTTAAAGATGATAGTCCTCTGGGGATATAAGTGTTGATACCTGAATGCATATCGTGTCTTAGGATTTTAGCAGCGTGTTCTAGATATCCATTCTTTTTAGCTACTTCAAATTCAATTTCTTTTTTCTCAGTAATATTAGAGGCAATTTTTAAAACACGATATACTTCTCCATATGGATTTTTAATGGGGTTGTAGTTACCATAAATCCAAAATTCTTCTCCTTGTTTGTTTATACGTTTAAATTCTCCATCTTTAAATGCTCCCCTACTTAATTGGCGCCAGAAATCATAATATTCATTTTTATCAGTTTCTGGGGGCATTAGTATTTTATGTTTTTTTCCAATTAATTCTTTTTGTGAGTATCCTGATGCTTTACAAAACACATCGTTACAAGAAATAATAGTTCCATCGATATTAAATTCTACTAAGGCATTAGATTGATTAATTGCAGAAAGGGTATCATCTATAGATTGGAATTTATATCTTACTTTTCGAACAAATTCTACAACTACAATAAAGAAAAAAGGCATAAATAATAATATACATAACCAGCCAAAAAGAGCACTAGTGTATGTAATATCGTGGTATCCTATAATTAAGGAAGTTTGGTAACCAAAAAAACTAAGCATTATAAGCCCAGAAAAAAACAAAGACAATTTAGAAATTAAGGATAACTTCATATTAGTATGTTTTTTTTATTAAAAAATTAGGAAGGGTTTTTACGAGGTCTTCCTCTTTTTTTCTTAATTGGTTGGGGTGGTTCGGGTTTTTTAGGGCTAATAGATTTTACTAACCAGTTCCAAACTTTTTTCAAATATTCCATTCTTTTCTTTCTTTTGTTTCTTTTACTAATAAAACTTAAAACACTATCACTCTTATAAGATCTCCACCTATATACCCCAGCATCCATTGAAATATAAGCTAGACCTCCCATTATATAAAATATTATTAATGGAATTACATATTTTACTAATAGTCCTGTTCTCGCAAATTTTCCAAATTCACCTTGCATAAATTTAATATCTACATGGGTTTTATTTTGGATAAAATTTATTATAGGTTCAAGTAATTTATCTAAATCCAATTTTTTAACCTAATTTT
>Ga0213858_10001704_pt1 | contig 10495 bp, 10 predicted proteins | sample PICome_FD_160122 | JGI IMG/M metagenome (GOLD analysis project Ga0213858, IMG submission 160122) | Coastal seawater microbial communities near Pivers Island, North Carolina, United States - PICO245 | ecosystem: Environmental > Aquatic > Marine > Coastal | place: USA: North Carolina | collected... | reverse complement strand
ATCATATCAAACTTATGTGTTGGCACTTCTTGTAAAACTTTTCCGTTATATGTAAGGTTAATTAACTTGTACAATGTGTCGGGTAAAGTAAAATAATCGTCTTCACCTCCAACAGATGTAGGAGATACGTCAGTGTAATTCAAAGTAGCATTTGTAGAAAACACATCTATTTTGTTTTGAATTTGTGAAACACTATCACCATAACCCAAAGCTTTTTTTCGTGCATTTTGTCCAGCCACAGCTCTTGCATAATCAGAAAAATAATTTTCAAATATTTCTAATTGTGCTTGTTTTGCAAAATAATCAAACTCAGTTGGTGCTATGTATCCACGATTATCTTTGTTTAACAGAAATAAAACTGTGTTTCTTACGCTATTTATCATAGGATATATTTTACACAAAAATACTAAAAAAAAGAGGTCATAATCTGACCTCTTCTAAAACCAATAAAAATTAAGCTATATATTACAGTTTGTTTGTAATATTTTGTAGTACATCTAAACCTTCGTCTGTTTTGAAATATAAAGCTAAAGCAGAATAAACGTTTTCTCCATAAGGAGCAACAATTACCTTCTCTTTTTTATTATCTCCCCAAACAACAGTTCTATTGTCTTGTTTTATATGTAAGACACCCATTTCAACTGCTCTTACAGCAAGGTTTCTAAGTTTTAAATTCTCATCATCAACAAGCTCCATAAATTCACTTGGATTATTTCTAGCCCAAATTATCATGTCTCTTCGTAGTTCAGATGATGTCATTTTAGATATTAATGCTTTGTTCTTTAACACAACTCTAGCAATAGCTTCTAAGTCGTTTATATCCATATCTTTTGCAGCAACCTGAGCCTCAAGTGCTGTAGATAAATCTTGAACATCTTCTTGAGCATTTTTTTCTGGGTCAAACTCATAAAACTTTTTATCATATGCCGGGTGAATTAATAAAAACTTTTGAAGATTTACATTCCAATCAGGTACAATTAATTTACCGTTTTCAAATGTTACAGGCTCAATAGTTGCAATACCATCTTGCTCATCTACAAATGGAGTTACTTGATTAGTAGCCCATCTAAGAGCTCTATTAAGTTGTCCGTCAAAATATGTAAGTGGTTTTGATGCAGTGTGTTTTACTGCAATCATATGTCTTATAGGAGTTTTGTTTCCTTTGAGTAAAAATACTCTTTGTTTTCTTTCTAGTTTCGGTAGGATAGCAGCGTATCCTGTTTTTATTTTTGTCGCCATTTTATTAAAATTTAATTAAATTAAAAAAAAGGGGAGAAGACTGGCCTCTCCCCAATTGTTATTATTGCATCAATAAGAAGTTGTTTACTCCCATTGTACATAAAGCTCTTTCTGATAAGAAATGAACTTCCATGTTGTCTTTTTCGCTGTTTGATGCGCCACCAGCAGATCCTACTACCCAAGACTTGTATTTTCTGTCTTCAGTAGGAGAAACTCTATATCTTACGTGTAAGAAAGGTCTTTTTGCATTTTCACCTAATACTTGATCGTAGATAGTTGTTGTTCCAGCAGGAACTAAAATACCATCAACACCGCCAACATTACCTCTAGTTGTAGCGTCATTTAAGTATTTCCAGTCAGACTTGTAAAAGTCATATCCAATTCTGAATCCTGTGAATCCAAGATTTAAAGCCATATCTTCATCATTGTCAAATAGACCATAAGAAGAAGTAGATGCTCCACTGTTGTTTTGAGCAGCTAATACAGTATCAATCTTGAAAGAAGTATCTCTGTTTACGAAAAGTACGTTTTCTTGAATTGCTCCTTCTTTATCAAGAACTTTAGCAATGTTTTCAAGATCAGTTCTATCTCCGATATCTCCACTTGATGTGTTACCATTGTTTTCGATTTCGTAGAAAAGACCTTTTGTACCTTTATAACCTGCAGTTAATGCTCCAGATCCAGATGCAGCTGGTTCACCTTCAACCATTGAAGTTTCTAAGTAATCCTCGAATCTTAATCTAGTTTCATGCTCAGATTTTAAATACCATAAGAATCCAGAAGCTCCATTTTCAGTTGTAACTTCTACCCATCCTACATGAGCCATTTCAGAACCACTAACTTCATACTTATCTTTGATGATGATAGGGTTATTTTCTTTAGCTTCAAAGTCAGCTTCTAAAGAACCAACCATTCCGTTTGTTCCTTTTTTAAACTCAGAACCATATACAAATATTTTTACTGTATCTGCTGCGTCAAAAGGTCCTGTTCCGTCTGCTGCAGAAGCGCTGTCTACTAAGTTTAGAGAAGCAAATGTAGCAACATCTATAGAATCAGTAGCAACTGATGTAATAAGACATTTAATAAGGTTTCCTCCATCTTCTGAAACAATAATAGTTTGGTTCGCTCTAAAAGAGTGTCCAGTTACAGCAATAGTATCACCGTCTGTAATTGTTCCTGAAGCTTGTACATGTAGTCTTCCTTGCTCACTCCACTTAATTAAGTCAGAGCTAGAAGGGATTTCAGCACCTACCATTCTTAAGAAAGAAGCGATAGATCTGTTTCCATATCTTTCAAACTCTTTTTCATATAAGTCTGGAAGATATTGTTGTGCAAAGGTATAATCGGAATTACTTAAATAGTTACTATTTTGTAATGCCTTACCTGGTGCAGGTGTCAATGAAGTGCTACCGCCTATTGTGCCGTTAGCAAAATTAATTGATTGTGCCATTTTAAATAATTTTTTTAATGTTTAACGTTTTTTTCTAATTTTTAATCCAGAAGCAAAGTTTGCTGTATCTTGTAATACTTTAAACTTAGTTCCCGAACTCGAAGTGTCAACATTTTTTCTTACTTCCATGTTTATGTTTTTTCCGTCTTTTACAACTTCATCAACTGCATCTGATTTGCCTTGCTCATAAAAGAACTTAGCATATGCTTCAGGGTTCATTGCCATATTCAAAGCAGTATGAAAACTTCTAGCATCTTTCAAGATTCCTTTGTCATCGACATGCTTATTAATAAAATTCGTCAAGTCGCTGTTTTTATCTACAACTTCTTCAACGTCTTTTGGTTTGTAGAAAAGTTTTTTGTCATTGATGTTAAATTCAAAACCTTTGAAGTCATCGTTAAAATACTTTTTTGTCTTTTCTACAAAAGCAGATCTTTGAGCTTCAGTCTCTTTCTCTTGCTTTGCTGACTCTTCTTTATAATTGTTATAAAACGTAAAAGCCTCTTTATAGTCATTTGGTACATTCTCAGCACTTGACTCAAGAGGAGCTTTGTATTTTTCCTTAAGGCTATTAAAATGCTCCTTCGCTTTATGCAATTCTTGCTTTTTTTCAAGACCTTTCTTTTTTATTTCTGATTCGGAATGAGTATTCTCATCATACCCATACTTTTCTTGTAATAAGAAATCTATATCAGAATCATCAAGTCCAGGATTATTTTCTTTGTAATATGAACGTAAAAGAGAATCCTCTTCAACACTATCGTAATCTTGCTGAAGCTTTACATAATCATTGAGTCCTCTTTTAGTTTCTTTTTTATATTCTAAATACTTAGAAACTTCTTCTGGAAGGTCTTGTTTTTCATTATTTTTAAGAACGTCATCTAAAGAATTTAAATCAATGTTATATTTATCAGTTAAAAACTTATTTATAACATCTTCTTTAGATGTTTCAGTTGGTTGCTCTACTTTTTCTTCAACTTTTTCTTCAGGTTTTTCTTCAACCTTTTGTTCAGTTTCAGTTTCATTTGCAACTTCCTGTTTATTTTCTACTTCCTGAGTTTCTTCTTTATTCTCAGGAGTTTCTTCTTTTTTTTCAGGTTCTTCTTCCTTTTTTACAGACGATAGATTTATCTTAAAATCTACATTGTCTCCAGGCTCTTCAAGAACCTTTGCTTTAATTTCTTCACTCATAATTAATTAGATTAAATTTTATACAAAAATACTAAAATTATAGTATGTTTTTTTGGTCCATGTTTGCAAGCATATTCTCCATTGGGTTTGGCATTGCTTGTTGGCTTTCCTCGAAGTTAGTAGGAGGTAAGTTTTCTTTTCTTTGCGCAATTAGTTTGCTTTGTTGAGTAGCTTGTTTTTCAGTTCTTTTGTCCTTTCTATCTTCTTTAAACTTTTCTCTACCCTCAATAGTCTGTGAATCCATAGATTTTAGTTGCATCTCATATTGATATTTCAACTCCATCATTTCTTTGTCAATTTGTGATTTTTGTTGCAACATTTGTAATTCTAACTGTGCTTTTAATTGCTCTAGTTGAGACTCTGATTGAGTTTTCATTTGCTGTTCTTGCATTTTAGATTGAGAAGCAGCTTGAGCTGATTGAATGTTAGATTGAGTTTGCATATTAATATTAGCTTGTTTTTTCTCCATATCAAGCTTTTCTTTCTTTTGTTTTTTAATTTTCAAAAGAGTATTAGCTAAAGTAGTATTTTTTACTTGCCTTACATCAATAGCATCATCCAAATCAATTTTTTGTGCCTGAATAGATTGTTGAATGTTTTGTTCTAACATTCTCTTTTCTTCTTCATCTGGCTCTAATTCTATAAATATTCCAAAATCATGTAGATGTAGTGTTTGAATATCTCTCATAATTTTAAGATTATTCTTTCCTATCATCTTTGCAAAGTCTTCAGCAAACTCTGAAAACATTAATATATCTGATACTCTGTAAGATAAAGCTTCACAAAGTTTCTTTGTTATAAATAATCCTGACTCTACGACATGTCTAGTAGCTGTATTACTATTTAAAGCAGCAAGTTTTTGAACTCCCAATAATGCATATTGATCTGGAGTACTTCCGTCTCTTGCTTCATTTATACCTGTTACTGACCTTAATAATCCAAGCTGATAGTTATACATAGCTATTAAGCTTTGTATCTTAGCGTTTGAGCCTGAGCTTGTTAGTTCTTGAATTGGAACTCTAGCGTTATTAAAATCACCATCTTCTGTATAGCTTCTTCCTATAACACTACCTGTTTGGAAATACATAGATAAAGCTTCAGAAGGATTGTATGAAGCACCATTACCAAGATCAACACTATTTAAACCATCAGCGTCAATAAATACACCATCTGGAATCATTTTAGCTATTACTTGTTGAAGTTTTAAATGCACTAATTGTATCTGGTCAGCAAAAGGAATCATTCTTTTTACTAAAGAATCTATTTTACCTTTATCCATTTTTATAGCTGAAACTATATATGGTGGTATTGTTTTCTGAAATGATGATTTAGGTCTAACCATATTTTGCATCATTTCCCATTTCAATATTTTATTAGTACCTAAAACTAAAACTCCTTCATACCATACATCTATTCTTCTGGATACTTTTTTGAATCTTGCTTGTTCTGTTTTTGGTGGATTAAAAGAACCATCTTTCTTTAATGCTTTTTTACCACCATTAGCATTGTCTTTTATTTTGTAAACTATTTCTTTATCTGTCTTATATGCAAAATATAATAAAGAAACATTTGCTTTATCTAATCCACTTTGAGTTGTAAGGTTTTGTGTACTTCTATATCCATCATACCTAGAAGCTGTCTTAGCAATCTGTTCTAATTCTTCTTGTTCTAGTAATGGATTTATCTTTTTTAATTCTGTAACATGAACAGATTTTACTTCTCCAAAATAATAACAATCTCTGAAGTTTGGGTCTTCAGTTGGAGAGTAAACAAAGTTTACAGGATCCACATACTCTACCTTTACTCCATCATGTACATCAAAGTCATGTTTTACAACAGATATACCTAACACTACATTGTCTTCATCAACTCTTCTTTTGATTTCATCGTAGTTGTTTATTTCTAATAAAGTCTTTAATGATGTTTCTTGAGCAACCTCAATACCTTGCTTGTATCTAAGATTCATATATAAATCTAACTCTTCATCAGAATCAGGAATTACAGACTCGTCATGATTAAAAGCATTTACTCCTGTTTGGTCTTTTAATATTTTTAAAGGTTCATACGCAATCATATCTGCACGCATTGATTCTCTAAACTCATTTCTTTCTTCACTAGCAAACTGATCAACTGCTTCTGCTTTTACATCATATAATCTATTTGAAATACCATTTACAACTATGTCAACAAATTTAGGAACTATAGGCACAGGAGTCCAATCTAAATTTAAATACGACAAGTCTCCGTTTATTGCTAATTCGTTCTTATATTTTTCAACAGGCTGTTCTCCTCTTGCATATAATCTTCTTGTTAAAAACTCTGATCTAATTTCTCCATAAAGAGAACTACCGTAATCTCTAGAGAACCATTCTGATTCTATAGCTCTACCTACACGAAGCCCATATTCTAAACTAGATTTTTCTATGTCTGGTGCGAATTGATTAGGAAATCCACTGTTTGAATTGAACGATGGCTTATTTATCATATTTACTTAATAATTTGGCTAACAAAACCTTTATTGCTATATCTTGCAAAGTTAATATTTATTTGATTATATTTTTCCTTATTGATATTTTGCTTACTTTGGTTCGCTAAAATTGCAAATCCTGAACTTACAGTTGCATCATATCTAGTTCTATTGTTAATGTCATAGTTTGCCCAATCTAATAATGTCCTGTTAAAAAACATGTTTCCACATGCTCCGTAATCTATACTATTAGTGTTAGTAACTATACCAACATGATTCTCTATATAGTGTTCTATGACTTCTGCATGAACAGAAATGACGGCTTGAGATGAAGGTATACCTCCTAATTCTTTTTCTGCTTTTGATAAATTATTTTTATGTTTATCAGGTCTGTTTATAGAAAACTTTCTATAGCCTCTTTCTTTTAAATAATACAAGAGTCTTGGTTTGTTGTTTTCAACTAAAACAGGCATACCATAAAAATGTAATGCCATCAACACATCTTCATAAAATATTTCTGCTGTAGGAGGTCTTGATATATATTCTAAAAAGAAAGCGTTAGTAGGGCCATCATCCATATGAAACTTAGTCATACCATGCAAAGCTCCTTTAGAACCTCCACCACCTACTGTTCCAGATATATCGTAAGAGTCACATCCAAAAGAACCCATATGCATATTACCAGGAAGTTTTACACTTCCTTTTTTTATAACATTATTCATTACACCTGCTCCTGGAATCCATGAAACAAAAAACCTTCCTTTATTATCTGGAGCCCACACTACGTCAGTGTCTCTTTGACCATTCTTCCAATGAAAGTTACCTCTGTATATATTGCTTTTGATAGCTAGAGAATCATTGTAATCTATCTGTTCATATATTTTACTTAGATTAAATATTGTGTTTTTTGATTCATCTCTAAAAGCATGTGATTCTGTTCTAGGAAACTGTCTATAAAACTCATTTAATGCGTCTGGGTCTCTTTTAAGGCCTTCTACTTCATTATCCCAATGATCCAATACCCCTATATCAATAATATCTCCATACGGGTCTAAAACTTCTTGTTTCGGTGTTTCAAAAACAGGTTGTCCATACTCATCTATAAAACCTTCAAAGTTCCATTCCATAGGAATAAACAAACTATATAGTCCTGATTGAGTTTGTCCATTTTTGTTTCTTTGTGTTACATCTGAATTATTGTAAAGTTTTTTAAAATTTTCTCCTCCTTTATCTAGTGAGTTTGAAGTAGACCCCATCATACACTTGCCAATAATTCTAGAACCTAATCTAAGTGTAGTTTTTGTAACCCTCCAGTTATTTAATATATTTTCTGGCTTTTCCCATTTACCTGCTTCATCATGTATTAATAAAGCAAGCTTTTCACCATCGTATGAGTTATCTCCAGTATTCTTCCAGTCTATAGTTGTATCGAGTCCACTAATTTCTTCGATTTGTTCATTACTCGTAATTTTCCTCCTTGTGAATTTGGAGGCTGGTACTCTATATGCCAACTCTGTTTTGGGACGGTCCATCCCATCCTGTATTGGTTTAAAAAAGAACGGATAATTGATCGATATTGGTACGACTTTATCTGTGAACATTTTTTTGGCATCCGCCCCAGATTTGGACAGTATTCCAAAGCGTGAATCTGAACTAATTGTTGCTGAATTAACCACTTCTCCGCTTGCCATAAACGAAAATCCTGATCTACGGTTTTTGAGATAACACATTCCATAAGATCTGGAATCGGCTTTACAAGCTTCCCAAAAGATGAAGAAGAGTCTATTTGCTTCCCTATACTCTGGCTTCCCAACATCAATCTTGGTCCACTGCAAGTACATATAGTGAGTGCCAGTAATATAAGTGTCAACGCCTTTATTCTTGAACCAAAAACCTTCGTCACGTCTTTGAAATTCTTCATCGATGTAATCATGCCATTTGTTTTTAAAATCATCTGGTAAACCTCTCCAATCAAAGATACTTTTTATTTTACTTAATTCTTTTGGATATTCAAACGGCACCCACTTATCTTCTCCTTTATAAACATTTTGAGCTTTGGGAAGAGCTATTATTAAGTTTTGAATTTTATATATTTCTCCAATCTGCCCTGTTTTACTTATAACAACTACATCATATTCTTTATTGTAACCATACTTCCATTTTTTAAGCTTATTGTTTTTAGTAATAGTCTTTTTGTCAATGGGAGTTATAACACCATACAATGTTTGTTCGTAGCTCATCTAGATCTTCTTTCTGCAAATCCTTTAAATGTTTTTACCTCTTTGTCAACAGGTTTATTTTCTAAATAATTTTTTTCTTCTTCTATTCGTGAAAGTATTTCAAAAGCATCAAATATTGCTAGCTTTTTAGTAGCTGCTGCATTTTTTAATCTGTCTGCCGCTAACTCATCTTCTGGGTCAGGTTTTATAATTTCTTCTTCAGCTACCTTAATTAACTGTTTTACAGCTTCATGCCCAGCTTCAATAATCCTTTTCTTTATTTCATTAATATCCTTCATTTTATATGGTCTTTTGGATTTCTGTTTCTGTTATACTGTTCTTTAAACCATTTTTCATTATCTCTTTCTAATTCTTTTTGTAAGTTAGCGAGTGCGCGCCATGCAATTTTTGCACTATGGCGAATCCCATCATCATCTATAGTTCCAGCATCGATTAAATGTCTAGCTAATGCATCTAACTCATCTGTGCTTTTACTTCTATCCCAATGTAAAGGTTTGTCTGGATGATGTTGTTCATTTCCTTTCAACGACACTCTAGAAACTTCTTTTATAGCATCAGGAAAATATTTAAGTACACCTGTAAAAACAGGTCTTTTTTTTCTTTCTTCTGCAGTCATATTAAATTTAATTTAGAATCGTACAAATATCTATACTTCTCATCCTATACAACACCTCATCATTTATTTCAAACTCATACTCACTGTCTTTTGTAAAGTTTACTTTATCTCCTTCATGTACTCCAAATTTTTCTAATGTGTTATTAGAATACTTTACAATTCCAGCATGTGTTTCATAGCCTTCCTCATAAAGATACGAATTTTCTTTATCTATAGGTTTTATAAAACAATACTCTCCTACAGAGTTCCATTTAGATCCATTATGATATAAATAAAACTGATAAGGGTCTATAAAATAAATGTCGTTTTTGAAATAGTTAGGAGACTTCTTAGGGTTACCCTTCACGTCATAATATATTCTAAACACATTATGATGTACAATTAAGGTATCACCTTTTTTAATATCTCCTTTGTAAGTGTAAGGACAAGCTAAAACCTCTGCAAATCTATTGACATGCATATGGTTTTCTACTGTTGAATTTATTATAATTTTTTTACCTGCAATTTCTATCTCATTATTATACTTAGTGCCTTTAGGTTTTATAAGGAAATAATAAGGAGACTTCATTAGAAGTTTATGTTATACTCTATAGATACAGGTATGTTTTTATTAAACTCTTTCCAAGGAAAAACCTCATCTTCTTTTTGTATGTAAACTACAAAAGATTCGGTTTCTTTTTTATAATCAATCAGATGAATAGTATGGGAACCATTTAAGACATCTTGCCCTACAATATAATGCATTGCGCTAGACTTATAGTCTGCGCCTATAGATATCTTTCTGATTTCCATAATTATTTTTCTACAACTTCTTGCTTGTCTTCTATAGGCTCGTAAGTTCCGTCTTGAATATTTACAGATACCTTGCCATATTTTTCTTCTAGTTTAGCTTGGAATTTACTAAGGTCACTTTGTAGTTCTAACCCTTGATGTAAAAGTCCGTGCTTTTGTAGTTCTAAGTTACCTATTTGTAACGCTACTTGATTAATTTTTGAAACACCTGATTGTAATTCCTCTAAGTGTTCTTGAGAGATTTTGTTTTCTGCCATTTTATTTAATTTAATTATTATTCAGATTCAGTTTGACTGTTCCATGGTGGGGCTAAAGCCGCATCAACTGGAGTTCTTTTAACTTCTATATTTGCTGCAATGTTACTTTTTAAAACGTCAACATCTAAAATTGATTCTAACCATCCCTCAACTTGCTCTTTAGTAAGCTCATTAAAAGCGGTAAATGATTCACCTTCATTATAGGTAACATGTTGTGCACCAATTCTGTTTGACCAAAAATCT
>Ga0213858_10001699_pt1 | contig 10534 bp, 10 predicted proteins | sample PICome_FD_160122 | JGI IMG/M metagenome (GOLD analysis project Ga0213858, IMG submission 160122) | Coastal seawater microbial communities near Pivers Island, North Carolina, United States - PICO245 | ecosystem: Environmental > Aquatic > Marine > Coastal | place: USA: North Carolina | collected... | reverse complement strand
CTGGTCCAGCATTCAATGGGATGCGCGCACCTGGATTCACCGCCATGGCCCCGTCAATGCCTTTGGCTCCAAACCAGGTCGCCACCTCGTAGGGCGCGACCAAAACGGCACCGGAAGCCTTTACCAAGACTTCCACATCGGCCACGTGGTCCTCGTGACCATGCGTGACCAAGACATGCGTGGGATTCAACGCCGAGATTTCCACGTGAGCGGCCTTCGGATTCGGGGTGATGAAAGGGTCTATGACCAGACGCAATTCACCCGAAACCAAGAGAAAACAGCTATGTCCGAGGTAGGTCAGCTCCATGAGGGATTCTCAAAGATAGCCGTGACGCAGGCCAGCAAAACCCACGAATTATCCACACGAAACCCCGCCGCTATGAGGGGGGCAAGGCTTACAAATCCTCGAAGCGAACATCGCCGCTGTCGCCGCCGCCTTCCTCTTGGCGGCTGGGGCCATTGGGCTCACCAGATTGGAATCCATCAGTCCCCTGAAGCTCTCCAATCTTTTCGAGGGAATCCCGAAGGCCATCGCTGAATTTCTCGAAGTCTTCCTTGTACAGAAAAAGCTTGTGCTTGCTGTACGTCACCTCGCCTGAGGCGTGCGTCTGGCGCTTGCTTTCTGTGATGGTGAGGTAGAGGTCCTTGGCCCGGGTGGCACGGATATCGAAAAAATAAGTCCGCTTTCCCGCCTTGACGGCAATGGTGTGAACATCCTCCTCACGACGGTCATTCCGTCCCCAGTTCGATTGATTGCGCTCGCCTTCCATGGTCCCAATTTGAGTTGAAAAGGTAAGCAGAATCAAATACGGGGCTACCTGAACAATTGAATTTGACCGGAGTAGGTAAATGGGATGCGCAATTGATCTTCCAAATACACCTCGTACAAATAGACGCCATTTGGAGCATAATGGTCCCCATTCTTTACGTTTCCGAACCACCCTTCCTCGGGATCTGTCGTACTGAACAGCACTTCACCCCACCGGTTGTAGACGGAGCACTGATAAGCGGAAAGGCCTGTAGACGTGGGCCTCCAAAAGTCGTTGACGCCGTCGTTGTTGGGCGTGAAGCTATTGGGCGCATAAAACAAGGTGCCGTTGACCCCCACTTGACCCTGCGCCGTGGCCGTGCAGCCATATTCATTGATCACGGTTTGCGTCACGTCAAACGCACCCGCTCCTTGGAACACATAAGGACCACTGGCATCCGTGGAAGAACCACCATCACCAAAATTGTAATAGTGCTGAACCGCTCCCACGCTGAGGTCCTCCACCTGCACCAACGGCTCCAGAATGTCCACCAGTGAAGGCTCAATGGAAAAGCCCGCCGTGGGAACAGGCAACACCTCGATCAAAGCCGTTTGGGTGACCGCCAATTCCTGGACGCAATACCCTGCAGTGCTCATTTCCAAAGTCACGGTGTAAGAGCCCGGCACTTCGTAGACATGGTTGGGGAAGGGGGCATTGGAGGTTGAGCCATCTCCGAAATACCAAGTGTAACTCGCGGCCGTCTCCGTTTGCGAGAAATTCTCAAAGCTCACCGGAAGGGGAGGACACCCCGAAACGGGTCCACCATCAAATGCGACAGAGGGGTCAAACAACACCTCAACTTCTGTTTCAAAATCACGTTCACAGCCTTCGGCGGTCACCACCACTTCCACCGTGTAAAAGCCTGGCGCGGGAAAAGAGAGGCCCTGCAGCACAGGGCCTGCTTCAATCGCTGCAGCGCCCGGACTGTAATTCCAATCGAACGTCGCATTGGGGTCAGTCACCCCGATGGCCTCAAAATTGAAACTGTGCTCCTCGAAACACTCCGGCTCAGGGGTTTCGAAATACGGCTCCAACAGCCAGGCCACTTCAAACACCGTTGACGCTGTGTCCGGACAGTGAAAGTCTCCTTGGGCAATCAGCTCCACCTCGTAAGACCCCGGACCGTCGTACGTCCATGTTGGAAAGGCATCATAACTCACGTCGTCGTTGCCCGGCTCTCCGAATGTCCAGACATATCCCAGCGCATTGGTGCTGTTGTTGTCAAAAGACAATGAGAAGCCCGTACAGAAATCCTCTTGGGGGGCAATCGCTGCTTGTGGTGCATCGGGCGGCGTCCAATCCAACACGCCGGAACCTATGCATCCGTTCTGGACGACTGTAAGCTCCGCTTCCACGTCAAAAGGCGAAGGAAAACCAATGCCGCTGGGCGCCGCAAGGTCAGAATTGACATTTGAGGCTTGGTCACCAAAATCCCATAGGAACGTGGCGTCAGGGTAAGCGTCCTCCGTACCGAAATCATACAAGGGAGTGCCATTGGGACAGGCGAAATCCGTCACGACCAGCTCGGGCTCCACCGGAGCATAGACCTCGTAGATGGAGGTGGAAGAATCCGCGCAGGGCCATCCCGGGTTGGCGATCAACAACACTTCGTACGTACCCGGCTCAGGAAAGGTGTACGCAGGGCTTTCGAGATTGGAAGTATCCGATTCGATGCCCTCTACACCGAAGTCCCAAAAGAAAAACGTGGCATTGATGCTGAACTGCTGGAACTCGATGGTTTCACCAATGCACAGCTGATCTCCGGTCTGGTTGGCCACCAAAGAAGAGATGTTCGGGTCACACACAGTGACGTTGAATTGAAAATCGCGGTTGGAGGTACTGAGCAATTGCCCATCTCGCCATTCTTCCACACAGATGCCGATGACGTATTGACCCGCTGCGGTCGGCATCCCTGTGATAAAACCTGTCACGGGGTCGATGGTCAATCCGGGATCACTGTCCAAAGGGTACGTGGCCGAATAGCCCGGTGCCCAATTCACCGCAGTGTACGGCGGCCCATTGGGCGGGTTGGGCGCAGGCTCATTGGGCGTGCCCCCAAACATGGGAGAGCAGAACGTGTAAGCGAGGCTGTCCCCGTCGAGGTCTGTGGCACTGTGGTCGAAAAAGAAGTCAAACCCCGCACAGAGGGCCACAGGGGGGAGGCTGTTGAAGACCGGACTGCTGTTGTCCGCGGTGGTGACGTTGGTCCCAGGAATCTGCGTGGTGAACGTAGCCCCCGCATCATCCGGGTTGTTCAAATTGACAATAGAAGGGTTCCGACAACAGCGCTGGTAACTCAGTGTGAACCCATTGGGCGACTCCCCGATGTCCACGACCTGTTCATAGACAGCCTGTTCCACGCAGACTGAAGGGGGCGGGGTGCCGCAAGGATTCTCAAGGGCCACGGGAACCTCGCTGACATTTTGAAAGGACAGCGGGATGTTGACCACATTGACCAAAAGTCCGTTGGAATTAAAAATGCCCACCGAGGCCGCGTCGTCGAAGCCGGTGCCATTTTGGTTGGCTGGTCCACAATCGCGATACACCACCAACCGGATCCGATACGCCCCGCCTCCGAGATCCTCGTAACTGATCTCACCACCGACAATGTGCGTGGCAAGTGCATCCACCGCCCCAAAAAAGAGCAGTGACAACAACACAAACCAGCGCGAACAATGAAATGACATGGCCTTGGATAAAAGTAACCACCGGGGAGCCTCAAGGTTGCCTAAGGCCCAATATTCATTGTAAATGTCGGGGCCTGCAGTCTATGACCGACATTTGTATGGACCGCCTCAACGGCGGAACCCTTTTACATGACAGATACGCAAACGTCCAACGACCCGTTGGAGGAACAGAATGCGTCCCAGCCCGAACAGGGCCATCAAGAAGCCAAGGCGCCGGATGCGCCGACCGGGGACGAACAAGAAGAATCACCGGAGGAAGGCGCCTCCGAAGAACCACCCAAACTTCCTTTTAGGGAATTGCCTTTGTGCGACGCGGTCCAGGACGGACTGGACGCCATGGGCTTCGAAGTGGCCACACCCATCCAATCGTTGGCCATACCCCCCACCACTGAAGGCAAGGATGTCATTGGCATCGCACAGACCGGAACAGGCAAAACAGCCGCCTTTCTGTTGCCCACGATGCACAACATCTACCAATCGGAGGGAGGTGACCACATCAAGTGTCTCATCATCACACCAACCCGAGAACTGGCCTTACAGATCGACCAAGCCTGTGAGGGCTTTGGCTATTTCTCAGGCACATCGAGTGTGGCCATCTACGGCGGGGGAAGCGGCAGCGATTTCGACCGCGAAAAAAACGCCCTCACAACGGGCGTCGACATTGCAATCGTGACGCCAGGCCGCATGCTCAGCCACATGAACCTCGGCTATGTGGACCTGTCCAAAATTCAAGTGCTGATCTTGGACGAAGCCGACCGCATGCTCGACATGGGCTTCCTCGGCGACATCAACCGCATCACTGAACACTGCAATCCCAACCGGCAGACCTTGCTGTACAGTGCGACCATGCCGGAACGCATCAACAAGCTGGCCAACACCATGCTGAAGGACCCAGTGACGGTGCAAATCGCGCTTTCACGTCCAGCCGAAAAGGTCATGCAGGTGGCCTATCCGGTGCACGACGACCAGAAGCCGAAACTGCTGGTCAGCCTGCTCAAGGACCGCGGTTTGGAATCCGTCATCGTGTTTTCAAGCCGAAAGCGGTCCATCTCCATCATCGCCCGCTCATTGTCCAAGGCAGGCCTGAACGTAGGATCCATCAGTTCCGATCTCGATCAAAAGGACAGAGAAGATGTCATGCGCCGGTTCCGCAACCGTAAAGTGCACGTATTGGTCGCCACGGACGTCGTAAGCCGAGGCATCGACATCGACAACATCGAAATGGTCATCAACTACGATGTTCCACCAAACGAAGAAGACTATGTGCACCGCATTGGTCGAACCGCGCGGGCCGGACGTGGAGGTGTGGGCATCACGTTGATCACCCCCGGTGAGATGCGGAACTTCGCCAAAATCGAAAAGCTCATCCAAATGGAGGTGCGGAAAGAACCGCTTCCACCAGAGCTGGGAGAGGGGCCAGCATACGACCCCAACGCCCCTTCTGACCGCGGTGGCCGCGGTGGCCGTGGACATGGTGGTGGTGGCCGTGGGCGCGGAGGCCATCGCCGTGGCGGTGGTGGTGGCCGACGAGATGGCGGCAGGCGCAACGGAGGTGGAAACCGACCGGAGGGCCAACGCGGAGAAGGCGGCAAAGGCGGAGGAAACAATCGCCGCAGAAACCGAAACGACAAGCGCCGAGGAGGTGGCGGTCAAGGTCAATCTGGCGGAAATTCATCTCCATCCAACGGCTGAGCCATGGGGGCAGAGGGCTTTGAAGAAGACGACCTCCTCAGCCGACTGGACCCTGAGGAGTTTCGGGTGTTGAGGCGAAATGGGACTGAGCGCCCATTCAGCAGCCCCCTGAATGAAGAGCACCGCATGGGCACCTATCACTGCAAGGTCTGCGACACTGCATTGTACAGTGGCACCGCCAAATTCGATTCAGGGTGCGGCTGGCCCAGTTTTGATGCCGAGATCCAGACAGAAAAGGTGACCCGAATCCGGGACGTCAGTCATGGCATGATCCGCATCGAAATCCGCTGTACCACTTGCGACTCGCATTTGGGGCACGTCTTTCCTGATGGCCCTACGGAGACGGGTACGCGACATTGTGTCAACGGCGTCTGTCTCACCTTCCGGCCAGATTCCCGAGAATAATCAGCGTGGACCTTGGCGGCCTGGCCCGCGGCCCATTTTGCCCAATGCCCTCCTGTCTTCAGAAGACATTTCTTTCTGGAATCGGCTCCGCATTCTTTGCTCGAAGCTTTCTTGAGCGTGCACACAGCGCACCGCAAAGTCCGGGTCAAAGGCCTCTGCCACTTCCATCAAAAATGCGACGCGTACCTGGGCGCTTTCAATTTCAGCAGCTTCTAAAGCATCCAAAAGTGCAGTGAATTCGGCTTGGGTTCCACCCTCGAACCCGCCCAATGCGGCGCGGGCTTCCCGCTCTCTAAGCTGAACGGCCTTCTTATTTTGCTTGTGTTCATTGAATATCGGCCAGAACACCTGCGCTTGATCGGCACTCAATTCCAGTTCTTCCGTCAGAAAACCCACCGCCATGGCATCCATCCGTTCGCGCATGGCTTCACGGTCCGGACGTCCCTCAGAACGACCAGGCTGTTGGGCCAACATGGATGAGACCAAAATCAACCCCGCAAAGAGGCTTGTCATTCGAGCAATACACATTCTATTCATAAGTCTATCATTAGTACAAAGTGGGCCAAGGCTCATCTCCCAGAATCAGTGGGTTTTCTTCGTCCATGACCTCCATCATTATGGACAATTCATCTTCGGTCAGCGCCTCCAATTGACAGGCGAATGTCACACAGGGCTCGGGCCTGAACCCTTCACCCATCGTGGCCAACATGCCCGCCAGCAAAGCGACGGCTGCTGCCACCGGCCAACGGGGGAAGCGCCGCTGATCCTGCCCATTCTGGACATGAAACATCAATTCCGATACCGCTCGGTCCACTGCAGCGTCAGCCACACGAAAACCATCATCGCGGCGGTCGGAGGAATCAGTTCGGTCGTTGGACATCATGATAAAAAACGAAAGGGCGTGGCGATGGTTTAATGAAACAAGGATTCCGATTCCGTTCTCAGGACAGATTCAATCTTTTTGCGGGCATGGTGATAGGACGCCTTCAGGGCCCCCTCTGACGTGCCTGTTTCAACGGACAGGTCAGCATAAGGCCGATCATCGAAGTACCGGGCCTGAAAGACCCAGCGTTGTTTGGGCGGAAGCGTCGAAATCACGGCGTGCAAACGGGCAAGGATCTCATCGCCTTCAAAATCAGGGGAGGACAACAACTGGGCCGTCCGCTCCTCCAAGACAAGGTCAATGGGCGACATCCTGCGCAAGTTGCGCTTGCGTGCGGCGTCTACGGTGGCATTGCGCGTGATCCTCAACAGCCAGGCCTTGCGTTGAATCTCATTGCCCTCAAAACCACCCCAAGCTTGCCAGGCCTTCACAAAAACCGATTGGGCGACATCCTCAGCGTCCTCTGTGACGCCGAGCATCCTCCGACTTTGGGAGAGCACCATCCTGTAATGCGCCCGCATCCACGGCTCGAATTCAAGTGGGGAAGAAGTATCGCTTGCGCTGCTCACGTTCTCCAAAAGAACGCAGCCTTGACGACATCGTTTAACCGAAGGCGGAACGAATCACGGATAGGCCTTCGTGCGCGATACCCGGAGCCGAGGCAAAGGTTTCCGTGCCCGAGAGCAATGCCCCCGGATCGGAGCCTCCCTTGAAATCGCTGGTGTCACCTCCGGCCTCCGTCACCAGCAGCAAACCCGCTGCGATGTCCCACGGCTGAAGGCTGTATTCGAAAAAAGCGTCAAACCGACCGCACGCCACGTACGCCAGGTCTATCGCCGCAGAGCCCATCCGACGCAGCCCGCGGGTGCCCTTGGCAAAAGACGTCAAGGCCTCCAAGTAGTCCGGCATTCGGGTGAAGTCCCAATGGGGAAAGCCCGTGGCGATCAACGCGTCTTTGAGTTGGCTGCAATCCGAACAGCGCATGGCGCGGCCGTTAAGTGCCGCACCGCCTCCTTTGGTCGCAGTAAAGCACTCGTCTCGGTTGGGATCAAATACCACAGCGACGATGGGATCATCGCCATCCACCAAGGCCACCGACACACAGTACACGGGCAGACCATGAATCAAGTTGGTGGTGCCATCCAAAGGGTCAACCACCCATCTGAACCGCGCATCATCCTGCGCTCCTTCCGTGCCTTCCTCAGCCAAAAAACCGGCCTCAGGAAAGACGTTCTTGAGCCCTTGGACCAGCTGGGCTTCTGCATGCTTGTCCACATGGCTCACCAGCGAATTCAGACTTTTGGTCTCCACATCGGCATGCTGAACACGCTGTGCGAGCAAATAATGTCCAACAGGCCGGATGACCGCCTCTGCAGCGGCCAAAATGGCGTTGAGCTCAGACGCACCCAGGCTCATGACTTCCGGCGTTTCCACCACTCATCTCGGTGCAGGAAGGCCAACAACCCCAGACCCGAAAGGAAAATCACCACAGCGATGAGTTCCGCCTGTGTCATGGTCATGCCCATAAATTCCATGGGCGCATTGACCCGGATCTTTTCAATCCAGAAGCGTTCGGTGCCATTGAACATCAGATAGACCGCAAACAGGGTGCCGGGCACCTTCCAGCGCTTGCGCATGGACCACAGAAACGCAAATACCAACGTAGCCATGATGGTTTCGTACAGCGAAGTGGGATAGACGCCCGGGTCGAGATAGGTTCCAAAACCCTCGAAGATGGGCCAGGGGTCTGCCTCCGTAATCCGCTTGCCCACATAGCCCGAGGGGCGCGGCCCCATGACGGCATTGACATTGTTTGGAAACGAGTAACTCCACGCCCAGTCTGGCGCCCAAGACAACCAATCGGGCTTGGGGTTCGGATTGGGAATGCCCCAGTCGCCATCACCACTGACCTGGCAGCCAATCCTTCCGATGCCGTAGGCCAGCATCAAGCCAGGTGCAGTGGCATCGGCCAGGTGCAGGAAACGGATGCCGTGGCGCCGCGCGTAAACGGCCACCGCTACACCCCCTACAATCAAACCACCGTAAATGGTCAATCCTCCAAGAAAGCCTTGTAGGGAAGGGGCTGTAAAAAACGCCACCATCTCCTCCGGGTACTCGAGCAAGTGGAAGAATTTCGCGCCGAGCACGCCGCCAACCGCGGCCACAAGGGTGATCGTACCCGTGCGCTCCCAAGGATGAATGGCGACCTTCTCTTGCTTGGGCTTTTCCAAGCGCTGCCCCATGTCTTCCCTGTACCTCAAGTACCCCATAAGCGCTGCGGCCAGCACCCCAACCAAAGGGTAGCCCTCTCCACTGAACAGGTGCTGCTGGGGTGGCCCCCCTGCACTGAACAAGGTGCCTGCGTTCCACAACAGCCATGACACTTTCCAGCCCAGCAACAATCCCAAAAATGCGCTGGACAACCAAGCCAAAGGGCCCGCACCCTTGCCCACCCATTGCATCTGCTCTTCGGGTTTCAGGTCGCCCTCGGCCTCCTTCCGCTGCAACTCCCTTTTCAGCAAAGCACTCGCAGCCACAAAGGCCAGCGCGACCATCAATCCAAAGGTGTTGACCAACTTCAAGGCAGGAATCTCCACGCCCAGCAGGTCTTGCAAAAGGAAATAAAGATTGGGATACACAGTGGTGGTTTGGCCGTCAAGTTAACGACTCCGACATCTGCGCCAGCACCCGGCCTTCGGACAGTCCTCCCAAAGTCACAGGAACAATGCTGCCCGGCGCCAGATTGGCCGAATGGGGCACTGCGACCCGGACGTACTCAGGCGTGTATCCAAGGCGGCTGCCCTCGCCGTCCTCCACCTCAGCTTCGAGGAGTACAGGACGCACCATGCCTTTGAACCTTGCGGCGTGCGCCCATTGCTTCTTGAGGCTCATTTGACGCAGGACCTTGTTGCGGGCCTTGCGCGCGGGAACCGGCACAACATCATCCATGCGCAAGGCGGTCGTCTTGGCGCGTTCGCTGTAGGTGAAGACGTGGAAATAAGCCGCGGGGATTTCCTCCAAGAAAGAGAGGGTCTCCTCAAATTCAGCTTCGCCTTCTCCCGGAAACCCGACAATCACATCGATGCCGATGGCGGCCATGGGCATGCGCTCCACGATGTGGGCCATACGGTCGCGGTACAATTCGGTCCGGTAGCGCCGGCGCATGGCCGAGAGCACCGCGTCACTGCCACTCTGAAGCGGCACGTGGAAATGCGGTTGAAACCGATCGGATGCTGCGACAAAGTCAATGATCTCCTCCGAGAGCAGATTGGGCTCGATGGAACTGATGCGGAAGCGAGAAACCGCTTGCAAGGCCGGGTCATCCTCCAGTCCGCGGCACAACCCCAGGAAATCTTCGCCTTGGGCTTTACCGAAATCACCGATGTTGACCCCCGTCAAAACAATCTCCCGCGCACCCGCATCCGCCGCCTTGCGGGCTTCAGCCAACGTGGTCTGGATGTCTGCACTGCGCGACCGCCCCCGCGCCAGCGGGATCGTACAGAATGCACAGAAATAATCGCACCCATCCTGCACCTTCAAGAAACTGCGTGTCCTGTCACCGGCACTCACGGCAGGGTGAAATGCCGTCACTTCGCGGATTTCCCCGCGGTGCACAACCCCCCGGCCCAAGGCCTCCGCCTCTGTTTTGACCGCCTCTTGCTGGGCGATGTACTGGGGCAAATTGAATTTCTCTTGTGCCCCCAGCACGAGGTCGACACCGGGAATTTCAGCGATTTCCGCAGGCTTCAACTGAGCGTAACATCCGATCACCACCACAGTGGAATCAGGATTGGCCGATTTGGCCCGCCGCACAATGTTCCGGCATTTGGCATCCGCGTGGTCCGTCACACTGCACGTATTGACCACGACCACATCGGGCCTGTCGTCCATGGCCACACGGGCATAACCGGCTTCCAAAAGCCCCTGTGCCAGCGCACTGCTCTCGGAGAAGTTCAGCTTGCAACCCAGCGTTTCAAATGCGACCCGGCCATGATTTGCCATGGCTCCAAAATTACATGCAACTACAGCGAGTGAAGTGCTGTTTGTAGACCAACTTC
>Ga0213858_10001698_pt1 | contig 10534 bp, 12 predicted proteins | sample PICome_FD_160122 | JGI IMG/M metagenome (GOLD analysis project Ga0213858, IMG submission 160122) | Coastal seawater microbial communities near Pivers Island, North Carolina, United States - PICO245 | ecosystem: Environmental > Aquatic > Marine > Coastal | place: USA: North Carolina | collected... | reverse complement strand
GGCAAAACGACCAAGCGTAAGATGGGAAAAAAGAAGTAATGGCTAAGAAAACGGGTTTATACGCGAATATTCACGCTAAACGTGAAAGAATAAAGCGCCAGAAGGCGGCAGGTAAAACACCAGAAAAAATGCGTAAAGTGGGCTCCAAAGGCGCACCGACAGCCAAAGCTTTTAAGGCGGCTGCTAAGACTGCGAAGAAGGCGAAGAAAAGTGGCGGAAAGAAAAAGTAAAAAAGACCCACGCCTAGCACGCGCCGGCGTCTCAGGCTACAACAAGCCGAAGCGCACGCCTAACCACCCAAAGAAGTCGCACGTCGTGGTTGCGAAATCCGGAGATAAGGTAAAGACGATCAGGTTTGGCCAACAGGGCGCCAAAACCGCAGGCAAGCCGAAGGCAGGCGAGAGCGACAAGATGAAGAAGAAACGCGCATCATTTAAGGCGCGACACAGTAAAAACATCGCCAAAGGCAAAATGTCTGCGGCGTATTGGGCAGACAAGGTGAAGTGGTGATATGGCGAGTAAATTAGACCTTCTTGAACTAATCGCAAAAGGTGGCCGAGACGGCTTAAAAGCTTTTTATGACGTCATGTCTGACAGAATGGAGCTGCCAACTAAAAAAAGAATACAGCCAGATCCTGATCGTGAAAGAATTTTAGATACTGATTACAAAACACCTTCTGGAATTGCGTTTTCTGAGGATCTAGGTCGCATGTACCCTAGAAACCCAAATCCTTTAGCGGCTTTGCCAAAAAAAGATAGAGCTCGGCCACTTATTAAAGGTAGGCAAGAAATAGCAGACAAGTTAACTGATAAAATATTAAAAAGCGGCATTATGGGAAGCGATGCTCGTTTTTTCTATAGCAGCGACGGGCCAATATACAGAGCAGCTCTCAAAGCAGGTTTAAATAAAGACGAGGCCGCAAAGTATTTAGACGATTTTTCTAAATATTTTGCTGCGACATCTCCAAGAACACCGGTAGAGCAAAACATAAGAAATACTACATCTGTTATGGCTAAATTAGATGCAGGAATACCTCATCGAGAGCTTGTGGGTAAAGGAAGTGGCGGAGTATCTGAAAAAGGATACCCAATGATGACCAATAAAGGCGGTATTCATGGGAACTTAATAGACGATGTTATTGAGTTTGGTTCTATAGATAGAGCGACTAACACAAAGCCGGCCACTTTTGGCGCTAATATGATTGGAAATCGTTCTGGGGTTACGGTTGATACGCACGCAATTAGAGGCGCTTTAATTGCTATGAATGATTTAAAAGCAGGCTCTGTACCAGATGGGTTTATATTGCCAAAGTTTAAAGCAGCTTATAAAAAAGACCCAAAAACGCTAACGCCTAACATGATAGACGACACCGTAGGTAAGCAAATGATAGAAGTAGACGGGAGAAAGGTAAATGCTCAAACCGAATACCCAATATTTGCAGATATTTATCACGATGTAGCTAAAAATTTAGATGTCGATCCTGCGGAGTCTCAGGCGCTTGGTTGGTTTGGTCTTGGCGATGAAACTAATCTTGTATCTGATAGAAAAACAGTTTCTGACATTTTTGATGAAAGAATTAATGTTACTGCTAAAGAGCTAGGTATATCTCCAAAAGATGTTGCTAAATTAGTTTTTAACAGAAAAATACCTTTGATGGGTATAGCAGGGGCCGGAGGACTATTAGGCTCTTATCAGAATAATGACCAAGATTTATTAAGTTATTTAAATAGAGGCATGTAATGGCAGATCCGCAAAATATACGCGCAGCATATCGCATTGTCGGTAACTTTCCAGAAATAGCTGATGAGAGGCTTGAAGAAGATTTCGCAGATCCTTATCAGGGTATTTTTAAGAAAAAAGGCGATTTTAAATATTCAGATGAAGATTTAGAGCGATTATATAATATCGAAAAAGGTGAAAACATTATAACAACTGGTATGTATAATATGCGTACAGACGCAGGCGATGACCCAATGGTAGCTATGTCTAGAGCTCAACTAGGAGGATTTTTGCCCGTGCTCGGTTCCGCAGTAGCATACGAAGACTTTAAAACATCTGGCAAATCTTTGCTTGATAACTATCAATCAGGAAACAAGCTTGGAATGGCCAAAGATGCTGCTTTAGGTAGTCTTTCACTTTTAGATGCAATTGCAGTAAATGCGCCATTATATGTGCCTGTAAAAAAAGGCGCAACGAATTTACTTGAACTAGCAGCCAACGCAATACGACGTAAGAGGTAAAACATGGACTACGAAGTAAACAAACTCGCAGACGAGCTCGAGCAGGAGCTGAACCCTAACGTCATGGGCGAAGACGAGCTACAAGGCATCGTCGGTAAAGAGATCGACGACGCAATCGACTTCATCGATAACTGGGTCTCTCCGCAGAGAGCCACAGCCACCCAGTATTACCGAGGCGAGCCGTTTGGCAATGAGGAAGACGGGCGCAGCCAAGTTGTATCAATGGACGTGCGCGACACCGTGCAGGCGATTATGCCGTCGCTCATGCGTATTTTTCATGGCAGCGATCAAACCGTCGAATACGTGCCGCAAGGCCCAGAAGACGTCGCCGCAGCCAAGCAGGCTACCGATTACGCTAATTACATTATAAACCGAGACAACAACGGCTTCCTAGAGATGCACTCCGCCTTCATGGATGCGCTTGTGCGTAAGGTTGGTATACTGAAGGTGTACTGGGACGACCAGACGAAATACGAGACAATATCCTACTCTGGCCTCGACGACGCAGCCCTCGCCGCGCTCATGTCAGATCCAAAGGTCGAAGTGGAAATCGTGGCATCTGAACCTATGGGCGAGCCGATGCAAGATCCGCTTACTGGTGAGGAGATGCCTGCGCCGATGATGCACGCCGTCAGGGCGACATACATACACCCAGATGGCCGCGTGAAGTTAGAAGCTGTACCCCCAGAAGAGTTCCTAATTTCCCGTGAAAGCAAATCGGTTGAGCAGGCCGATTATGTCGCGCACCGCCGTATCGTAACCGTGTCCGAGCTTGTGGCGATGGGATACGACTACGACGAGGTGTATGAGCTCGGCGCGTCATACGACGACATGGATACCAACGTAGAGCGATATACGCGGAACAAGGCGCTGACAAACGAGATGAACGAGCGCCACGACCCTGCGATGAAAAAGGTGCTATACGTCGAAAACTATATCAAAGTTGACTACGACGGCGACGGCATTGCCGAGCTGCGTAAAGTTTGCACCGCAGGCGACGGTAACAAGATCCTGATGAACGAGCCATGCGACATGGCTCCGTTTGCGACGCTATGCCCAGATCCGGAGCCACACGACTTCTTTGGCATGTCTGTGGCCGACACGGTGATGGATATACAGAGAATCAAGTCGTCTATTATGCGGAACACACTTGACAGCCTTAGTATGTCGATCCACCCACGGGTAGCGGTTGTCGAGGGCATGGTTAACATCGACGACGCCATGAGCACAGAAGTGGGCTCGATTATACGCCAGAGAGCCGCAGGTCAGGTGCAGCCGCTTAGTATGCCGTTTGTTGGGCAAGCTGCTTTCCCCGTACTACAATACATGGACGAGGTTAAAGAGGCGCGAACTGGTATCTCTAAAGCGTCCGCAGGGTTGGATGCAGGCGCACTGCAATCTAGCACTGCAACAGCCGTAGCAGCCACCGTAAGCGCCGCACAGCAACATATCGAGATGATTGCGCGTATCTTTGCCGAGACGGGCGTAAAGCGCATGTACGAGCTTGTGCTTCATCTGGTAACCACCCACCAAGACCGCGAGCGCATGATTAGGCTTAATAATAATTTTGTGCCGATAGATCCGCGTGTCTGGAATAGTGATATGGATGTTACAGTTAACGTAGCCCTTGGGCGCGGTTCAGATACCGAGCGTATGCTGATGCTACGTCAAATCGCCGAAATGCAGAAAGATGCGATGCAGACAATGGGGCCAGTTAACCCACTTACCGATATGCAGAAACTGTCTAACACATTGAAATCTATGACAGAAATAGCAGGGTTCAAAGATACCTCGCAGTTCTGGAGTGATCCTGCTCAGTTCCGACCACCGCCACAGCAAGATAAGCCAGACATTAACGAGCAGCTTATCCAAGTTCAGATACAGCAAATACAAGCGGATATTCAGAAGAAAGCTGCTGATCTGCAAATGCAGCGTGAGAAGTTTAGGCTCGAGGATGATCGTAAGCGTGACGAGCTAGAGGCGGAGCTATTTGTAAAAGCTGAAGAAATGAAAGCCAAGTACGGTACGCAGCTTAACGTCGAGCAGATCCGATCCGATCTGGCAATTAATCGGGAAGTTATGAAGGCGCAGGCTGACGTAATAAAAGAGGCTGCGCGTGAAGACTAGACAGCAAATTATAGATGACGGTAGAGAGGCAGACCGTCTACTTAAAGATACAGATCTCAGAAGATTTTTAGATGAGATCGAGCAGGATTGTTGGCTTGAGTTTAAAGCAACTGAAACCAATGATAGTAGTAGCCGTGAGGCTATTTACATGAAATTACGCGGCGTTGAATCAGTACGACAATCGCTGCGTGCAATGGTAGATAACGGGGCTATTGAAATAAAAAGAAAATAAGCCCATAATATGGAGTTAAATGAGATGGCAGAAAACAGCAACCCATTAGGGACTGACCTGTACAGTGCTCAAAATGCAATCAGAGCCATAATTGCGCCCGAAGAGGATAACGCTGCGGCAACTGATGCGCTTGAAGCCGAAACCACTGAAGAAGTAGTGGAGGAGGCTGAACCCTCCGAGGAGATGGAGGCAACTGAGGAAACAGATAATTCAGTTGTCGAAGGATCTGAGGAGGAGCTCGAAGTCGAGGAAGATGCGGAAAGTTCGGAAGACGAATCCTTCGATATACTAGGGGCCATAGTAGAGGTCGATGGTGAAGAGATAACCGTTGAAGAGCTGAAAGCAGCTAATCTAAGACAGAGAGATTACACACGTAAGACGCAGGAACTGGCAGAACAACGCAAAGCGTTAGAAGCACAATACTCCGAGATCGAGCGTGAACGTGCACAATATGCTCAGATGTTGCCTGCTTTGCAGCAACGGCTTGAGCAGAAGGAGCAGGAGCCTGATTGGGACACACTGTACGACACAGACCCCACGATGGCAGCGAAGGCAGAACGTCAGTGGCGAAAGCAACAAGAAGAGCGTGAGGCTCAAATTGCCGCCGTCCAAGCCGAGCAACAGCGAGTGTATGCGTTGCAGCAACAAAAGATGCAACAAATGCAGGAGCAGTACGTTACTCAGCAACGCGAAATACTGCCGGAAGTCATACCCGAGTGGCGCGACAGTAAAGTTGCGGCGCAGGAAGCAACCCAGATACGGGACTTTCTACTTGGCGAAGGATTTACCGAGCAGGACATTGGCGGTTTGACAAATGCCACGCTTGTGAAGTTAGCGAGGAAAGCCATGCTATATGATCGAGGAGAAACGCGAGTTACTGCGGCAAAGGCCAAGCCGAAAAAAGCACGCGCCAAGACATTAAGAAGCGGCTCCAAAGCGTCACAGCCGAGACCTAAGTCAGATGCACAAAAAGCGATTCAGAACGCAAAACAATCCGGTCGTGTCCAAGACGCGGCTCAAGCAATCAAAGCCTTACTATAGGAGATTTATAAATGGCTATTGTAACTAACACGTTCACGTCCTTTGACGCCAAAGGTATTCGTGAATCATTGAGCGACATAATCAGCTCAATTTCGCCCGAAGAGGTGCCTTTCCAAAGTAACGTTGGATCTGAAAATGTATCTAACACTTACTTCGAGTGGCAAACCGATTCTTTAGCAGCAACCTCAAAAACCGCACAAATCGATGGCGACGATGTAGGGTCTTTCGACAGTACATCTGCAACTTCTCGCGTTGGTAACTATACACACATTTTGCGTCGTACAACTATTGTCGCTGACAACCTATCAGCGCAAGATTTGGCCGGCCGGAATGACGAATTGGCATATCAACTTGCTAAACGTGGTAAAGAACTTCGCCGAGACGTTGAGGCAGTTTTGACCGATAATAACGCGCAGGTGGCCGGCAACTCTTCCACAGCTCGTGAGACTGGTGGTCTTGGCGCTTGGATTGCGACCAACGACGTATTCTCAACTGGCGGAGGCACTGACGGTGCATCGCCAACTGGTGACGGTACTGACGCTCGTACAGACGGTACTCAGGTTGCATTTACCGAAGCAATGCTTAAAGACGCAATGCAGGCTGCATTTACAGCCGGCGGTCAGCCAAGCATCTTGATGGTTGGGCCACATAACAAAACAGTCGTATCAGGCTTTGCCGGTATTGCTGCACAGCGTTACATGGCTCCAAGCGACAGCCCAACAACAATCGTTGGAACGGCTGACGTGTACATGTCAGACTTCGGTACTCTGAACGTGGTTGCAAACCGCTTCCAAAGAGACCGTGATGCTTTCATGCTCGACCCAGAGTACGCATCAGTATGCTACTTGCGTCCGATCCAACAGGTAGAGCTTGCAAAAACCGGTGACGCTGAGAAGCGTATGGTTCTTGCTGAGTTCGGCTTGAAGGTTCTAAACGAGGGCGCACACGCAGGCGTTTTCGACCTAACTACATCATAATACAGTCGGGGCGGCTTCGGTCGCCCCACTTACTTGGAGTTAGAGATGAAGCGTATATTTGACCGAGACCCTGCAACCGGAATAACAAAATATTGGCACGTAACCGATAAGGGCGAGTATGTCGTCGAGACGAAGCAAAACGTCTCCGCAATCGCCGAAAGAAATAAAAACGAATACAAAGAGACGCCGAATAGATACAGAGACGTAAACAAGGTGGCGTCAATACCACTTTCAGTGTATTATGAGCTCAAGCGTCAGGGGATTGCAGACGATCCCAAGGCGATGCGTAAATGGCTAAACGATAGTAACAACCAAGTATTTAGGACAAGGGCCGGCACATTATGAGCATTACAACCTACTCTGAGCTCAAGACATCTATAGCTAACTGGCTCGATAGAAGCGACCTAACGAGCGTAATACCAGACTTCATTATGTTGGCTGAGAAACAAATGGAGAGGACGGTAAGGCATCACAAAATGATCGAAAGATCTAGCGGAGCCTTGGATAGCCAGTATAGCGCAGTTCCTGCCGATTGGATGGAAACTGTAAGGTTTAGCATAACGGACGGGAATACTAGCAAAATCGATCAGACGTCTGTAGCCGACTTGATGGACAAGAGAGATGCCGGATTAAATCAAACCGGAAAGCCTAAGTTTTATGCTCACGTCGGAGAAACGTTTGAATTATACCCAACGCCAGATCAGACGTACAACATTGAACTGGTTTATTATCAGTCTATTCCTGCTTTGTCAGATAGTAACACATCTAACTGGCTGCTAACGATAGCGCCAGACGCTTATCTGTACGGAGCTTTAATGCAGGCTGCTCCCTACCTCGGCGAAGACGAGAGAGTACAAGTTTGGAACGGATTATATGTTAGTGCCGTGTCTGCTATTAATGCGGTAAATGAAAGAACCAGACTTTCTGGCACGTCGTTACGTATGCGTCTGTCAGCTATAGGCTAAAGGAGTAAATAATGAGTTTCACTAATTTTTTGGAAACGGAAGTGCTAGATCATGTCTTTGGTGGCAATGCGTACACAGCTCCATCCACTTTGTATTTTGCACTTTTCACGGCAGCCCCAAGCGACACTGGCGGTGGCACTGAGGTTAGTGGCACAAATTACGCAAGGGTGTCTGGTGCGTTTACGGTTTCTGGCAATACAGCAAGTTTAACAAGCACGATTGAGTTTGCTGCGGCAGGTAGTAATTGGGGTACGGTTACGCATGGAGCAATATTCGACGCTGCAACATCTGGAAATATGTTAGCCTACGGCACGTTGAGCGATGACAAGGTTGTAGAGACGGGCGATGTTCTACGCATACAAGCAGATCAATTTACGATTACATTGGATTAACTATGTCATATGGTGACGGTTTATATGGGAGTTGGTTTTACGGTGTAGATGGCGCTTACAAAGACGCTGTTGTAGCCGTTACAGCCTCCTCAACTACTTCTATATCTGCCACAAATATACTTAGCGCGTCCGTATCAGTTGCGGCCATATCTTCGACTACAGTTTCAGCGTCTATGCTGCAAAACATTATTGTTAGCTCAAGCACTACATCGTCAGTTGAAATTTCGGCTAGGTATAAATGGATTGAAGAAGCCGACCCAACTGATACTTGGACGGGGGCTACAGACCCAACTGACACATGGACGCCGCAAACAAGTTCAAACGTTACATGGAGCGAGGCCGCATAATGGTAACAACTACGACAGTATATAGCTTTCAAAAACCTGCCGTTGCAGGAGACGAGGATCAGTGGGGCACATATCTTAATAACAACATAGATAAATATGAGAGCATACTCACTGGCAATACGACTATAACAAGCGTTGTGATTACCACAGCCGATATTAACGGCGGTACGTTAGATAATGTTGTAATTGGTGGCACTACTGCGGCGGCTGTTACTGGTACGACGATCACTGGTACGAGCTTTGTTTCTTCTGGCAACATGACCTTCGGTGACAGCGACAAAGCCATCTTTGGCGCAGGGTCTGATCTACAGATTTACCATGATACCTCTAATAATCGTCTAAATGTTACATCGGGGAACTTATATGTAAACTTACCCGATACTTCGGAGTTCACTGTTACAGGTACGCAAAATACCGCTTTTAAAGTTGATGTAGATGGTGCGGTCACATTGTACAATAACGGTTCTCCAAAGATAACCACCACCTCCACAGGCATTGACGTAACTGGCACTGTTACGGCTGATGGGCTGACTGTGAATAGTGGCACAGATAACGAAGGCATAAGCGTTGTAAGTACAGACGCAGGGTCTTACGTTTCGGTTGCCGACAATGGCACAACAGGAAGCACTAGATTTGGTGCAGTTAGTAATGACTTTAAGATAGACGTAAACAGCGCAGAACGTATGAGAATTGATAGTGGGGGAGACATCAGCTTCTACGAGGACACAGGCACTACGGCAAAGTTCTTCTGGGATGCGAGTGCGGAGAAATTGGGGATTGGGACGACTTCGCCAGTAGTACCTATTACTCTGCAAGCTTCAGGCGCAACAAGCGCAGGTGAAAATACTCATTTACGCATCAATGATACTACAAACATGGCGGCAAATGTTGGTGGCGTCATTCAGCTTAGTGGTGAGGCTACTACTGGAAGTTCTGATCAATTTACTTTTGCCACAATTAAGGGCATTAAAGAAAACGGCACAAGCGGCAACTACGACGGTGCGCTAACTTTTGCTACGCGAACAAACGGTGCATCTCCAACAGTTGAAAGAGTCAGGATCGACAGCAGCGGCAATATACTCCTAAAAACACTCGGCGCAGCCTTGCAGTGGAATAACGGTTATCAAACTATCACGGGTCAATCTTCAGCAAACGATTTAACCTATCGTACATACCAAAACCACATATTTAAGAACACCACTTCTGCAAGTTCTACGACAGATGGAACTGAGGTCATGCGCATATCGAGCAACGGTGACTTGCTTGTGGGGACTACTGATGCACTTCCTGCAACTAATAATGATGCCAGCGGGATAGCTCTACGAGCAGATGGAAATTTAATGACCTCTCGGTCAGGAGCAGTAACAGCACGTTTTAATCGCGGCACCTCTGATGGCGACATTGTAGCTTTCCATAAAGACGGCACCACTGTGGGGAGTATTGGGGTTTATAGTGGAGACCTTACAGTAGGCAATGGTGACGTAGGGTTAATATTTAATGATGCTGTTGGTCTTATTAGCCCGTGGGACATGACGGCAAATGCGGTTGAAGATAACACTATTGACCTCGGTTATTCGTCGGGCCGCTTCAAAGACCTCTACCTCTCTGCTAGCTTGAGACTGAGTGATAGTACAAATACACACAAATACTCGATTACTGCTACAACAAGCGATGCTTTAATTTTTTACGATACCACTGGCAACTCAGAACGTATGCGCGTATCGAGCAACGGTGACTTGCTAGTGGGTCGAACCTCTACAAGTGATACCAATGTTGGCGGTATGATTAGGCCAGATGGCTTTGTGCAGTCCACAAGGGATGGCAACATTGCAGCAGACTTTAACCGTAACACATCGGATGGCGAGCTTGTTCGTTTTTCAAAAGGGTCGTCACCTAAAGGCGCTATTGGAGTTAGCGCCGATGGCCCCGCCTTTGGAACAACAACACAGCAAGTAGCTTTCCACTCAAATGTGTTGTTTCCATGTCAGTCGTTTGGCAGTGCTTTAGATAATGCTATTGACCTTGGCTATTCATCAGCACGCTTCAAAGACCTCTACCTCTCTGGCGGTGTCTACCTTGGCGGTACTGGTAGTGCAAACTATCTGGATGACTATGACGAGGGAACGTTTACTCCTGTTGTTTATGGAACAACTTCAAATGGAACAGGAACTTATACGCATCAAAGAGGCTCATATGTAAAAATTGGTAATTT
>Ga0213858_10001696_pt1 | contig 10544 bp, 8 predicted proteins | sample PICome_FD_160122 | JGI IMG/M metagenome (GOLD analysis project Ga0213858, IMG submission 160122) | Coastal seawater microbial communities near Pivers Island, North Carolina, United States - PICO245 | ecosystem: Environmental > Aquatic > Marine > Coastal | place: USA: North Carolina | collected... | reverse complement strand
GAAACTGGACAAGGATTGGTAAACACTAAACCTTCTACACGAGGTGGTGAGATTGACGCCAAATATTTAGATGGCGAAGACGGAGTATATTGGAGGAATCCAATACATCATAGTCGAGCAGTTCCAGTAGAATGGGGCGGGACAAATCAAAATGGTTATACACAAGGCGATATGTTATATGCTGCTACAGACATTGGCGACGGAACATATACGCAAGTTATAGAAAAACTTCCTATAGGAAATAATAATGCTATCTTGATGTCAAATGGATCTACTCCAATATGGACATCAACAGCAACATTAACAGGAATAACTGTAGCTAACATCCAAATAGGTATTACAGATCCTAATACAATAGATACTGTTCCAGGCACAGGCGATTTAATTCTGTCTAGTGATTCTGAAAAAATAGTCTTTGATGGAGACACTGACACTACTGGTAATGTTGATGTTGATGGCAATGTCAATATAGGTGGTGATACTATATCGTTAGGCTCTGCTATTTATAATGATATAAAAATTGGTGTTGATTATGACAACATGATTAGCACTCAGCTACATGACTTGAGAATAAAACCTATTACAGGTGATACACATATTGAAAGTAATCTAACTGTAACGGATGATGTGCTTATCAATAAAAATCTTACTGTAGATTTGAATACAACTATAAATCAAGATTTGCATGTTGTAAGTGATACACAAATAGACGAGACACTTACTGTTGATCTTCACGCTAATATTTACGATATTAGAATTGGACAAGCACAACCAAATGAGATTGATACTACATTTGGTGATTTAGTATTAGATAGTAATACTGGATTGACAATTATAGATGATGATTTACAAGTAACACAAACATCAACATTTGATAGTGACATTACTATTACTGGCAATATTACTTATGATGGTAATACAACACAAGTAGGCAACAATACGCAAACTGGTAATACAGATATAGATGGCGATGTAACTATTGATGGCACACTTAGAGTTGATGAGCTGCAGTTTGGTAAAACTGTAGATAATGAGATTGATACAGTAAGCACAGATTTGATATTAGACTCTGCCACAGGACAAACTATTATTGATGATAAACTTCATGTAACAGATGATGTATCAATAAATTCTAATAATGTTGCTATTGTAAGTAATACATCACATTTAGGTGACAGCACTCATACGGGTAATGCCACTCATACAGGAAACTATACTGTAACAGGCGAAGTATATGTTGATGATTTACGATTTGGTAATACTTTAGCTAATGAGATAGACACTGCTACTATGGATCTTATTTTAGATTCCGCTACTGGGCAGACTATTATAGATGACAGACTAACTGTAACAGATGATGTTGTCGTAAATGCTAACACTGCATTCAACGGAAATAATACACATATTGGTGACGCAACTCATCAAGGAACAACTACGCAAACAGGTACCACAAACATAATTGGTTATCTAAATGTTGATGGCGAAACACGCATGGATGACATTGTAGTTGGTGTAACACAATCATTTGAGTTAGAAGCAATTAACGGACAAGAGCTTTGGTTAGATAGTGCCGCAGGACTAACTGTAGTAGATGACGATTTGAGAGTAACTGGTAACTTGACAGTTTTAGGTGCTATGACAACTGTAGCAACTACAAACATGGTTGTATCAGATAAAAACATTATCGTTGCTGACGGAAGCGGAAGTGCTATGGATGCTAATGGTGCAGGACTAACTGTAGATATTGGTGTCAATATGCCAGTTATACCGCAGCCAACTATATTGTATGATGCTGTTGATGATTCATGGGATCTCAACAAAGATGTAAACATCGAAGGATTCAAATTCAACTCAACAAGTATGAATAATACACTAAGTGGGCTTACTTCAGATGTTATTACTGTCAATACACTAAACTCACTCAACTCTGTAAATGTAACAGGAACTATCAATTCAACAGGATTGATAACATCTGATACAGGATTTGCTACACCAGGAACTATTAGCGCAACTGGTCCAGGCTATATTGAATCTGTAATGGGATTTACTACACCAGGAACTATATTTGCCAATGGAACTGTTACATCACCAGGCGGGTTTGTAGGGAACGCTGATACTTCATCCAAATGGTTTACTCCACGCACTGTATTCTTCCAAGATGATGCTTTAGGTAATTTGACAGATGTAAATGGGCAATTTACAATAGATGGCAGCGGCGATGTAATGGAAGTTGTGCTTACTATTAGAAAAGAAAAAGTTCAAGACTATATTGGTGAGCTAATAGTAACAGATGGATCACATACAGGTATCACAGTAGATTACTTTGATAATGGCGATGGCATAAAAGGCAATATGAACTTTGCTATTGATCAACCTTGGATGTGGGACTTTACTGGACAGATGTTTACTGCTAACACTGAGACGGGTATTATATCAACATACAATCAAACAGATAGAAAAATAGAGTTTGATATCAATTATGATGAGATGAAAGATGCTATGGCGCCAATGCTGGCACACACAAATCATTATGGAGTTGATATAAGTTATGATGCTCTAAATAAAGTCCTAACTGTAACAACTGATCAAAATGAATTCAAAGATACCACAGGCAAATGGCTAAATGACACAGCCATTACTAAAGGCATTGATGTTACTTATGATGAACTCAATAAGCAAATGACATTTGATGTTCATGATCCTGTAATATCCATATCTGGCGATGCTGTTGGGTCAGCAACTATGACAGACTTAGGTGATGTAGATATTGCAGTAACAATGATTACTAAAGCAGTAACATTAGGCTTGAATACCACTGGAGATTATGTTGAGGATTTAGAGCAGGGCGATGGTATATTACTAGAATTTACAGGCGGTGAAGGATCGCGTCCAAAAATAAATCATGCTAACACAAGTTCAGCATCTAATGTCACACTAACTCAACAAGCTAGTGCAGGACCAACTTATGGTGGAGGTATTATATCATTTGATTATGTCAGTTATATGACATTGGATACATTTGGACATATTGCTGATGTAACTGTGGATCAACTCAGAGTGTATCAAGGTTATGATATACAAATTGTTCCAGTATCAGATTTTGTTGCTGGGACTGTAGGAGCACAGGATCATATTTGGGAAAATGAAGTAAAGTTTGTTGCTGGTAATAAAACTAAGATAACATATGATCAAGCTAACACTGCTCTACATTGGGACGCAACTGATACTTATTTAGTATCAGCTACTTGGGATGCCGTAACTGGTGATGTAACTATTGTCCAACACGAAGACACTGAAATAGATAAAACTGATGGAACAACTATTACAACTAATGTATTGCCATCCGTAACACTATCAATACCTGAGACTTTAGACACACTTACATCTCGAGGTAATATAACTACTAACGCGATTACTGTTGGTAATATTACTAACAATGGAACAATTGTAACTAGTGGCAATGCCACCTTCAAGTCTAATGTGGCACTTGGTGATGCTGCGACTGATAAGATTTCCTTCAATGGGCGATCCGCAACTCATTTGATTCCAGATACAGATGTTACACGAAATTTAGGATCAGCAACTTTACAATGGAATAAATTATATGTTAAAGACATTGCTGCTACTGGTAATGTCACTGTTACAGGCACTGTAGATATTGATAGTCAAACAACTGTTGCCAGTCTAAATGTTGAGGATCTAACTCCAACAAGAGTTGTATATGTAGGCACTAATGGAGAACTTGTTGATGATCCAGATATGACATTCAATGGAACAACACTAAGTGTCAATAGCATATCTACAGCAGCCGCAGTAAATGTTGGTGGCACTTTAGCAGTAACAGGAGCAACTACTCTAAGCTCAACTTTAGCAGTAACAGGAGAAGCGACATTAGCATCTGCTACAGTTTCTGATTTGACTTCTGGTCGACTTGTTTACGTAGGCACTTCTGGTTCTCTACAAGATTCTGCTAACTTATCATTCAACGGAACTACTCTTACTGCAAATACTGCAGCAGTAACTAACAATGCTACAGTAGGTGGAACATTAGGTGTTACTGGAGCAACTACTCTAAGCTCAACTTTAGCAGTAAAAGGAAATACTACATTAGGAGACAGTGCTGGAACAGATACTGTAGCATTTAATTCTAGAGTAAACACTGCTATACAACCAAAAACAGATAACAGTCATGATTTAGGATCATCTTCTTTGCGATGGCAAGACTTTTATGCTATGACTGGAACCTTTAGTGGTAATATTACAAATAATGCTGCTACTTCAAGATACAACTTTACAGGTGGGTATCTACAAGGAACATCAACTTCAACTGTTTTGGCTTTTGGTTCTACAACATTGAATATGACTGCTAACACTATTACACCAGGTACAAATAATACATATAGTTTAGGCTCTAGCAGCTTCAGATGGAATACGATGTATGCAACATTATTTAACGGAACTGCTTCTAAAGCATACTATGCTGACTTAGCTGAGAATTATGTAGCAGATAAAGAGTATCCACCAGGAACTGTAATGATGCTAGGCGGTGACAGAGAAGTAACCGCCGCCATTGGTCCTGCTACGACAAAAGTTGTAGGCGTTGTATCAACTGCTCCTGCTTATTTGATGAACTCAGGTTTGGAAGATGGAACACCTATAGCACTGAAGGGACGGGTTCCATGTCTAGTAGTAGGTAAGGTAAATAAGGGTGACTTGTTAGTAACAAGTCATATTGAAGGTGTGGCAACCGTTACACCACATTGGATTGGCGGAGCTGTTATTGGTAAGGCAATTGAGTCTAGCGATAACGCTGATGTAAAAATTATTGAAATCGCAGTAGGAGTATTATAATGGCGATACAAACCATTAATGTTGGCTACTTAGCTAACGATGGGACTGGTGATGATTTAAGGGAAGCATTTATCAAAGTTAATGAAAACTTTGGCGAAATGAATACACTTGTAGAAAATGCTATTACAACTGAGGCTGAAAATATTGGCACTGGAATTCCTTTACTAAAAGGAAAAGTGGGTAATATATTTGAATTCAAAACTCTAATAGATGGCTATGGAATACAACTTACTGAAAATGGCAATACCGTTACACTGACAGGTGATCCAGGAATGGAAGAACTTCTTATTGTAACTGACAACGGTAGTGTAATATTAGGAGGAGGCAAACCATTGCTTCCTATCCAAAATGGACAAAATACAGAAACTACTATAGAAATGATTGCTGGGTTTCCAGCAAAGCTAAAAATAAATGTTGTTGGCGAAGGGCTTGTAGAATTAGACAAACAACCAAAGTTAGGTGGAGACTTGTTAGGTAATCAACACTCCGTATATGATATGGATGTAGTTTCCGCTAGATCATTCAAAGGTAATCATGAAGGAACTGTTTGGGATATAGATGTTCGAGATTTAGCGAGTGCTATAACTAGCTATGATTTTGGGCATATGGATGATCATACAGATTCATTGCTCGAGTTCTTTTTACGCACCACTGATATTGATCACGGATCATTTGCTGTACCGCAGCCTTTAATAATAGATGGTGGTCCTATTAGGAATTTGATATAATGGATTTTTGGTTAACACCATCAGGCAAAACTTTAGATATTATTGAAGAACGTAAATCTAAAACTATAGAATTACCTCTAAAAGATAGCCTTATTCCTATTGCCAATAACAATGTAAATATATCTATTATTAGTGGTAGCATTCCTAAAGGAATGAGATTGGAAGGACATTCCTTAGTTGGAACTCCGTTTGAAGTTCCTAGAGACACTCCTTACTCATTTGTAGTTAGAGCAGAACAATATGGATATTTCGACGATAGAACTTACTCTGTTATGGTACAAGGACCTGATAATCCAATCTGGGTTACTCCTGACGGAATTTTACCAGTTGGTCCAAACGATGTCTATTTTATACTCGATAGTGCTATAATAGATTTTCAACTTATAGCATATGATCCAGATACCGTAGCAGGCGACAATTTAGAATATTATATACAATCTGGTGAAGGAGAGCTTCCCCCAGGTATTACTTTAACTCCAGATGGGCGACTACAAGGTATTACAGAGCCTATTTTAGAAATAGAAGCAGTAGCAGGTACTGGCAACTTTGACTCAAATAACTTTTCTACATATCCATACGACTTTGGTATTATAAATGACATTGGTTACGATCACTTTGAATTTGATACTACTGAGTGGGATGAGATATTTAAAAGTAAGTTACCAAACAAGCTAAATCGTTTTTATGAGTTTATTGTAACTATCTCAGATGGCGACAGTATATCTAAACGAAAATTTCAAATATATCTTGTAGGTGACGATTTCCTCAGAGCTGACAATACTATTATGCGAGTCAGTAATGGCGTATTTACTGCTGACAATTCATATGTTAGAACTCCAGTATGGTTAACTCCTGCAGACTTGGGGTATAAACGTGCTAATAACTATATGACAATATTTTTAGATGTAATTGATTTAAATACTTTAGTTGGTATCATTACATATGAAGTACAGAAATATAATCCTGACGGAACAGATAGTGTGTTGCCGCCTGGACTAAAATTAGATTACTATTCTGGTGAACTAGCAGGAAGGGTTCCATATCAAACTGCTGTGACAAAAGAATACAAATTTACAATACGAGCATTACGTAGGGTTCCAAATGATCCTGAGAAGACTCACAAAGATAAAACATTTACTATAAAGTTATTAGGTGAAATAGATAGCTTTATCCAATGGATCACTCCTCCAGAACTAGGCACTATAAGCCCAAACTTCAATTCCAATCTGAGAGTAGATGCTGTAACTACAATGCCTAACACGCCTGTTCGCTATAATATTGTAGCAGGTTCCTTACCACCTGGATTATCATTAAGTATCGAAGGTGATATTATTGGAAGAATAAAAAGTTTTGGAGTTGCTAATAAGTTTGGCATTACTGTATTTGATAGTAATCGTACTACTTATGACAAACACATAACTACAATTGATAGAGAGTATCGCTTTACAGTAAGAGCAAGAGATAGGGCAGGATATAGCGCAGTCGATAGAGAATTTATATTGAAGATTACAGATCCAGATAATAAACTATACAGTAACTTATACTTACAACCATTATTAAAAGATACACAACGACAAGCATTTAAAGAGCTAATAAATAATCACGATTATTTTCATAGCGAATTTATATATCGTCCATCAGATCCAAACTATGGCATACAAAAAAATATGCGAATGTTATTATATGCTGGTATTGAAACAAAAGAAGCAAGTTATTATGTATCTGCTATTGCTAAAAACAACAAACGCAAACGATATAGAATGGGCGACATTAAAACTGCTGTAGCTAGATTAACAGGAACAAGGAAAATTGTATACGAAGTTGTCTATATAGATGTTATTGATCCAGCAGAAAATGGAAATGGATCTACACGAAAGTCTTTTGATGCTCGTAAAAAAGAAAATATTAAAGTAGATCAAACAATGTATGATTTAGATAGAGATAGTGTTGAGCGTCCTGATCCGTTTGGATTAGAAATTGGCGCACGGCATGGAGACATTCAACATAAGTTTGATCCTTACTTAATTGTTGAAGATCGGTTTGGAAGACAACTAATCGTAGATTATGAAAATCTTTATGGCGTGGATTATAAAAGTGAGAGCTTTATCCAGAATCCAAATGAACCTTGGCGCTTCCGCCCCGATCCTGAGAATACTATCAAAGCAGATTACGATGGAATGACTATTGATGGCTTTGGGAAGAGACACAAATATATTTCTAATGTTCATCATTCTAGAGATAATATTAGAAATATAGGAGAAACTGAAATTGAATACTTGCCATTATGGATGAGAACTTCTCAAATAAATTCTATTGAGTCTCTTGGATATGTAAAAGCTATTCCTTTGTGCTTTTGTAAGCCAGGCACAAGTAAGGAAATATATACAACATTAAAACGACATGATGTTACATTTAAGAATTTTGATTTTGATATAGATAGACTTATAATAGATAGCACTGAAGGATCATCTGATGAGCAATATCTAGTATTTCATAATTATAGTTACAACGTATAACACTGATAAATATATAAAACGGAGAAATGAATGTCAGATATAGTTTCAATTGATATTGATGAAAAATTTCCAGTCGCTGGACAAGATAATGATAGCCAGGGATTCAGAGATAATTTCAGCATTATTAAAAATAGTTTAGCAACTGCTAAAGCCGAAGTATCCGAGCTTGAAGAAATTACTGCTAAGAAAAATCAAGACAACGACTTTAACAATAATGAGATACAAAGAGCTAACTTTATTCAAGCTACTGAGAAAGTAGTCTTACAAGCAACAGGTGTATCGTTATCTTTACATTGGACATATGGTAGCTATCAAGAAATAACAGTAACTAGTGATGTTAGTTTAACTTTAAGCTCTTGGCCCGATGCAGGAGTATTAGGTAAAGTTCGAATAGCAGTTATATCTGATGGCAAAAATGATTATAATATTACTTGGGCAAGCACAATGGGCAACGATATTTTAGCAGCCCCGGGTTTTGAAAATCCATTTACTGTTGGATCTGAACGATGGGCTAAAATATTTGACTTTTGGACTACTGATGGTGGCGATACCGTGTATGGACATTTCTTAGGCGAGTTTGCTCCAGCATGAGTCATCCTCTTGTTACAGGCTTGGAAGAGCTATCAGATGAGGAGTTATCAGCTCGTATCATGGATTTGACTAACAAATACTATGGTGTCGCAAATCCTCATGTACAAAATCAAATGATAATGATTATTGAGGATCTGCAAGAGGAACAACTTCGCAGATTTGAACTGAGAAAAATAGAACAGTCAGAAGAACAAGCAGAACTTGACAAACTTATTAGAATCAGTTAAAATAAGAAGTATATGCAACCTATAATAGACGACTTGGGAAATCCCCGCTTCAACCATAAATCTGTCCGTGAAACTATCTACGCCGATAATCTAGACATAGTTCATAACATAGAGTTTGAAGCTGATGAGGATATAAATAAATTTATGCAATATGCTGACGAGTTAGGTATTGATATGCCAAAGCTCTATGAAGATTTAGATATGCCTGAGGCAAAGTTTGATTGGTATATGAAAACCAATTGGCGAATGCCTGAGCAATATAAAGAGATCAATCTTAAACGCTTCTTTAATCATTTTGTTGATGGACTAAACAAAGAAGAATATAACAGAGTACAGGAGGAGCTTGGAGAGTTTGAAGCTCGTGGTTTGGGTGATCTATTGAGATATATGATTTATCTAGTAGATGTAATGAGAGCTAATAATATTGTATGGGGTGTAGGTAGAGGATCAAGCGTAGCAAGTTTCTTACTTTACCTTATAGGAATAAATCGTATAAACCCTATGAAATATCATTTAGATTATAGAGAGTTTCTGAGATAAGGAGAATATAATGCCAATGAAACAAACAGGTAGAGTGTTGCACACAACTCTACAAGGAAAACAAGTTGATATGGATATGCTTCGTCAAAAAAACGAACTAACTCCAGCAGTAGGAAATATTAAAGTAAATGCTCGAGGAGACGAGCTAGGGCCAGGTGGAAGAATTGTTCGTAAAAGAGAAGAAGTTCTTAGAGAGTATTACCAACAACAAGAAGGAATGCCTGATGAAGCTGCAGTTCGAAGGCAACCTAATATTGTTAATGTAGAAGAAGAAATTAAAACAACTACTAAACGAAAATCTGCTACTAAAAAAGATGATCCCCTTGTAGTAGAAGCCCCATCTCCTTCAGGTGATGACTGGGTTGAAGACGGTGAAGGAAACTTTGTTCCAAAGGAAAAATAAAATAAATGCTGATTGCTAAAAAAATTACTAATAATATAGTTCTAGAGCTTGAGTTATTTAAATGGATGGCTAACTTATCTTGGTTTGTTTTCTATGAATGGAGCTTAAGTTTTAAATTTAAAGGTGATCATAAAGGCTTATATTGGAGCTGGTGGATATTGGGTTTAAAATTAATTGAATTTAATATTTACAGCACTGCACACGACTCTAACACTTTTGATAAAGGAAACGATGTATAATGAAGTTAACAAAGACTTTCGTCCATATGGGGATAAAGTCTTTGTAAAAAATATGAATTTTGGTGAGCAAATTAGTCCTGCTGGTATTATTATTACAAGTGATGATCTAAAGACTAGAGGAGTACATCCTCGATGGGCAGAAGTTCATGCTAAAGGTCCAAAAAATGAAGATGATTATCAAGTAGGAGATTGGGTTCTTATTGAGCACGGACGCTGGACAAGAGGCTTTGTTCTCGGTGATGAAGAAAAAACTATTGCTCGTATGATTGATAATGATTGTGTGCTTGCTTGGGATCATGATCCCCCAAAAGATGTTATTGTTGGAGACTAATGGACATTAATCTTAATAAATACAAAGACTTTGTAAAAGAGGTAACATCGGATGCCAGTAATAATACAGATGATTTAACAAGACGACTAAGTCAGTTAGAAGAATCTACTAATGTTAA
>Ga0213858_10001695_pt1 | contig 10546 bp, 11 predicted proteins | sample PICome_FD_160122 | JGI IMG/M metagenome (GOLD analysis project Ga0213858, IMG submission 160122) | Coastal seawater microbial communities near Pivers Island, North Carolina, United States - PICO245 | ecosystem: Environmental > Aquatic > Marine > Coastal | place: USA: North Carolina | collected... | reverse complement strand
ATACATTCTTTGGCGGAGAACAAGGAAATTCATTTGATCATAACTTTGAAGAAACATCTCTACCCTTCGATGGTTCAATATCTTTAACTAGTGGTCAAGATTACACAGCGGTGTTCACTTCTTTTGATCCTAACACAACTGGAAGAATACAATTTACAATACAAGGTCCCGGAGAAATCCGAGCTAATATACCAGAGCCTATGCACATTGGTTTATTTATGGGACTTTGTTTACTAACACTAACACTAATCAAGAGGAAATAACTATGGACAAATACGGAAAAGGAAGTTGCGGCGAAAGAGTCAGTAAAGGTAAAGGCAAAATGAAGAAAGGGTACGGTAAGTAATGCCGGGAGGACTTATATCAGTTGTAGTAATCGGAGACAAGAAGAAGGGTTCTTGCTGTCCAGCTTGTGCCGCCGAAAGTGAAGCAAAGGCTATACGCCGTCCTAGCGTAGGCTCAGTACGTAAGAAGGTATAATGGCTAAAATTTGTAAAAAAGGAATCGCTTGGGCACGTAGGACTTTTGATAAATATCCTAGTGCTTATGCGAATATGGCGGCTAGTAAGTATTGTAAAGATCCTAACTACGCTAAGAAATCAAAGAAGAAGAAATAATGGGTGAGCTCAAAAAGTGGAGAGAACAAAACTGGGTACGAATCGGAATCGATGGATCCATCAAAGGACCTTGTGGAACCTCAAAAGACAAGAAGCGACCAGACCGTTGCCTTCCAATGGCTAAAGCAAAGAGCCTCAGTAAATCTGAAAGAGCGGCTACAGCTCGCAAGAAAAAAGCTGGAGGAGCAAAAGGAAAACAATTCGTAGCAAATACACCAAAAGCAAAAGTAAAATTTAAAAAGTAATGAGCTTAGACAAAAAGAAAATGAAGTGCAACGTACCTCGCCGAGATGTCCAAGGCGGCAAGAAGTTCGTAGTAAAAGCTTGTGAAGGTGGCAAAGAAAAGATTATTCGTTTCGGAGATGCGAATATGAAAATCAAAAAGAATATACCAGCTCGTAAGAAAAGCTACTGTGCTCGTAGTGCCGGTATCAAAGGTAAAGGAAAGATGTCCGCTAACTATTGGTCCAGAAAAGCTTGGGACTGCTAATCAATTTAAACTATGGCTTCAATAACTGTAAATTACAATTTAAAAGATGCTGGTTATCAAAATTATGCTAACCAAAAGATTCGCTTTACGCTCTTAGGAACTGGTGCAAAATCATCAACTGACTACGTAGTAGCTAAAGGTGCTGTAATAAGCACATCAGATTCCAATGGAGATGGTAGTGCTACATTGTATAGATCCGCCGAATCTGGTGTAGGTGATAATATATACGAAATATTACTTCCCGGAAACGATAGAATACAAGTAGTAACACCGGACGCAGCTTCAATCGAGTTAGCTGATTTGATTGTAAATCATAGGGTTCAAGCATCTACACCAGAAGTCACTGGTATTAATACATCTTCGTTGACGGCTACGACAGTAGACTTAAATGGAGGAACTATAGATGGAACGACTATCGGAGGTAGCTTGGCAGCCGCTGGTACTTTTACTACTTTAACTGGAACTACGGTTGATTTAAATGGTGGTGCTATTGATGGAACCACAATAGGAGCTAGTTCTGCCGCTGGTGGTACATTCACGGCAATAAATGGAACATCTTTAGATGTAGGTGACGGTAATATAACTAATGTAGGAGATATAGACTGTGATTCAATTTCAGTAGCAGATGCTAGTGCTGGATTAGATATTAACTTCGGAGGTAACACTGGTTTAAATACCATTAACTTAACTGATAATCTAGCTAGTGCATTAGATGTTACTGAAGGCTCAAACTCGTATTTAAAATTTACTACCACTGATAGTTCAGAACAAATCGTGGTAGGAAAGAACTCTACATTCGCTAGTACTACTATTGCAGATTTAGGCACAGTTACAACCGCTGACATTGATGGAGGTACAATGGATGGTGTAACTATCGGAGGTAGCTCTGCGGCAGACATAACTGGAGAAGATGTATTGGCAAATAGAACACTAGGGTACACAACTGGTAACGGTGGTTCTGTTACCCAGAATACAAGTAAGTCAACTGCGGTAACATTAAATAAAACAAGTGGCATAATCACTATGAACAACGCTACATTAAATCACGACACTAACGTAGAGTTCAGATTTAATAATAGTTTCATTGATGCTACTGATGTTATTATAGTGAACTTAAAAAGTGCTATTGGTTCATCCTCTGAATATATAGTATCAGTTCACGAAATCAATAACGGTTATTGTAATATTTTATTAAGAAATGTATCCAATGATAACGGAAATAAATCAGATGCCGTTCAATTACAATTTGCTATAATCAAAGCAGTCAATAGCTAATGGCAACTTATTCAAAAACATTAAGGCTGCACGATAATATCGTTTCAGTAAAGGTTTTACCTCCTAACCAGTTCTCTCTAGTTAAAGCCTATGAGTACGTAAGTAAAGGAGTGCCTCCTAATAAAATAAATGAAAGAGATAGGCTACAAACTCCAGATGGTGTAGACCTAGTTGAGGATGCGATCTTCTTAGAGGCTGAAGTTGATAATAATACAAATCCTCCAGTGTTTAGACAGCAAGTAATAAACGGTGTTTTTTCTGATAACGTTATTAAAATACACGAATACGAAACATTAATACCGTTCACTTATCCCGGCACTGTAGATTTAGTTACAAAGGAGTTCGCTGGAGCATATTCAGATGCTAATGTTTCCGTAAAATTAAAACCACCAGTTCAATCCGAAATAAAAGCAAAGGTGTTTGAGTTCGTTCAAATTAGTTCAACTGTAAGTGATTCTGATTTCAATCAAGACGGAGCCGTTGGTTTATGGAGACCCAATCAATGGGCTTCAATACAAGCGATAGGTGGAGCAAATAATGCCTCTATCGCTGGATCAAATCCAATTACCTTTACCGCCTCTCAAGATTTTAGAGGATATAGGTTAGCCGATGGTTTTGGATTCAGTTCAAGCGGAAGAGATAGAGCTTCATTTAATGGTCGTAGGGTCACTGGAAGCGGTCAAACTAATAATACATTCTTAGATGTAACCGCAATAACACAAGGACCGCCGGATCCTATAGGGTCAAAGTTTGTACTTGACATTGATTTGCAACCAACATTTATTGGAGCTGATGGAACAACTTATTATAAAAAATCAATAATAGTTTCGGATACAATAAAAGCTCAAACAGATAGCACATTACCCTATAATTGATAATTCAATGATAGACACAAGACAAGAAAAGGAATTAGCATCCCAAATAGCTGCTTCAAATTTTGATCAAATGTTTGGGGGCTCTACCTTAAGTGAAGCTCTTAGAACACCTATGGCTACCCAAAGTACAAGAGTAAGGAGAGCAATAAAAGATTCTTACAAAAAAAACATAGACCAAGAAAACGCACAAAATTCTAATCAAACATTTGAACATATTAGTACAGATGATTCATTTAATGCAATAGGAGAATCCGTACAAGAAAGTAGTGGTGACATTGATTCCTTTGAGGAAACTGATATATATGTGGTTATAAATGGTGTTGCAGAGCTAAAAACATTCTTGACTAAAGATGCAAGTCAATAATAAATTAAGGTATAATGTCATTTAATTTATTACCAAAGCATCATTATTTAAGTATACTTCCGGGAAATTTTGGATATGATGGCACTAGGGGTCTATATTTACCATCTGGTGACGATTATGACGAAGTAACTGGGATATATACTTGGGGCGGAAACCCTAGTGCAGCATTTCAAGGTTCAACTAAATTTACTGCAGAGCAAGCGATTTTTTGGCATTACAATGTAAGAGGTTTTAATTGGGGAAATTTAAATCTAAATTTTCCCTCCGGGATGAATAATAAAGCATTTGAAATTCTTTTTTACCTAGAGGCTAATTCTGATATACCAAATTATTTTGATTTTTTTAGTACTCCTTTTAGTGGAAAGAATACTAGAGTTAGCTCATCAATCCCCGGAGACAAATTGCTCTGGGGACAAATTCCGTTTTTTGGTAGAGTTTCTAGCGAACCATCATCTTTTCAATTTGTTCCGATTGCCATAAGTTCAGTCCTAGGAAGCGTTTTAGGTAATTGTACATTATCTATAGCTTCCGAAATAGTAAACCTTTCGGATATTGGTATTCAGAATAATCCCCAAACAGTAAAGAGGTACGGAGATGGTACTACGGAAACACACACTGTTGATTTTACAACTGGAATAGAGACAATAGTTTCTGAAAGTCCAGATCCAGAAATAGAAACTACAGTAGAATTTGTACAAGTTCCCACAACCGTTATGGCAGAATCTATTATATCAACGGATCCACGCGAAGTTTCACAATACTTTTATGATGCTTACTCCGGACCCGAAGGACTTTCTGGATATTACCCGACAGAGGGTGCTTTTCAAGCGGCAGTAGCTGCTAAAAACGCCCTAAATCCTTCAGTAACATATACTGCTACCCCCGGTAAATTTCCCCGAAAGCAAAGAAGGGCGATAGGTGTAGGTGGTGCAGTATATTATCAGCTCTTTGATCCATTCTTACCATCAGCACAGAGCCATATAATATTATACTAAATATGGATAATGATTATATATTTTTAGTAACAAGCTATAACTGTCGACCATACATAGATGCGTGTATTACTTCTATGTTAATACAAGAGGATAAGGACTTCGGTATAATATTTGTCGATGATGCCTCTACGGATGGAACTGTAGATAGGATAAAAGAAATATCTAGAGATATACATAACGATCACGTAATACACGTAAACGAAGAAAGAACTAGTTCTGCGGCTTGGAATCAATACCAAGCAGTTAAAAAATATGTAACGAATCCTAATTCAAAAATATGTATACTAGACGGAGATGATGAATTGTATAACGAAGAATCTTTTTCGATTATAAAAAGTTCTGAGAGTTTTTCACCTCAAACATTTGAAGCCGGTGTTCTAGGGTTCCAAAGTATAATACCTAGTAGATCATTATATCAATCAATGTATAGAACAAGTGACCCATATCATATGCGGTACTTTAAAGCTTGGCTATATAAGGCTGTTCCGGAATCAATGTATTACAGAGATGGTGAATTAATTAAGGCTGCTAGTGATATTGCATTTATTTATCCAGTAATACAATTACTTAATCATAACTTTGGTATGACTAATTTTGTTGTCTACAAATGGAAAAATAATTTAACTGAACACAATGATCACTTTCTGAGATTAACAGAACAAAGGGATAATTCAAATTACATTCAAGGTAGAGAAATAATGACACCCTTAACTGAAGAACAGATACAAGATATAAAGGACAACTGGAACTCTTGAGCAATATGATATAATAACGATTATGGCAAACGGATTTATGAACCCTTTTGGGACACAGACAAGCATACCATTTTTATTTGGGGAAGACCCAGCATCGCAACAAGCACGAGAATCATTTCAAGCTGCTGGTGATGTAGCACAGCAACTAATTGGATTACAAGACGCTAGGTCTCCAGAGTTATTGGCTCAATTAGAGGAAGAGGGTGTAAAAACCGTTGGAGGTCCCGGTCCATTGGAAGCATTTCTTCCGGCGTCTCCCATAGGTGGACTAAGACAATTAGGTGGATTACAAAAATTATCTAGATTTAAACCTAGTGCTACTCCTAGCCAATTACCGGTACTTAGAGGTGGTCAATTACCAGATGTTCCCGGAGGTAGACCTCCAGTTTTAAGAACTGGTCAATCCCCAGCAACTGTAACTACACCTCCTTCTACATTCGTAAGAGGTACTGGACCAAGACCAATAGATGCAGAAGTATTAGATGTTCCTAAGGGCGGAGGATTGATTCCGTCATTAGCTTCATTAGGACTGGTCGGTGCATTACTAACGGATCAAGCAATGCAAGAACCATCTCAAGGACAAGTGGCTACTGCCCCCGAAGGAGTTACACAACCACAACCTACTTTAACGACAGTTCCGGGACTCGAAGGAGGATTCGGCGGTATGGGACTATCTGAGTTTTTAGCACCGGATAGAGCAAAACAAGAAGCTTCTAGAGCTGCATTTGAGCAAGCATCAAAAGATAGAGAAGCTAGGTTGGAAGCAGATCTTGCTGCAAGTAGAGCACGAAGGTTAGGAATTTCATCCGAAGATTCTGGCAAAATGTCAATGTCTGATTACAAACAACTAGCTAGACAAGCTGGAATGAAGGGATCCGCAGTAAACGCAATGGCTAAACAAATGCAACAAGAAGCCGAAGCTAAAGCTAAGAAGGCGGAAGCAGATATTGCTGCTACAGAAGCATTGATTGCCGCACGTAGTGCACCAAAGGCTACTACTGTAGAAAAAGATTTAGCAGACATTGAATCACGATTTGCATTAGTTGGTGTACCATTTAGAAATCCGGACGGAACATTAACTCAAGCGGCAGAAGAAGCTATACTTGCTAAAGGTCGTATAGGTGAAGCTAGTACACTAGGGAGTGGTTTAACGCTCACCGATGACTTAGCTAGGCAATTCTTAGAGCAAGCCGGCGGAAACAAAGAAGAAGCACGAAGATTAGCCACAGAAGCCGGATACACTGTTAGTTAAAACAATGGCTGATATTTTCGACAGATTGGATTCTGAAAAATCTGGCGATATATTCGATCGCTTAGAGACAGTTGACTCAAAGCCTAAAGATATATTCGACAGAATATCGCAAACCCAAGAGGTAAAAGAAGAACCTTCTCTAGGTGCTATAGGTAAAGGTCTTGCCGCCGAAGTTGCATTGGGCGAAGGATTGAAGTACGGATTGACTACAGCTGGTGCATTGGTTGGTGGTCTTCCGGGAGCAGCAATCGGTTACGGAGTAGGTGCTTTAATAGGAGGTATAACTGGCTCACTAGCAGCTCAAAGAATCGAGGGAAGAGACGAGTACAGCTGGGGTCGTGTAGCTGGTGATACTTTATTAAATACATTGCCGCCATTTGGCAAAGTAGCTAAAGGTGCAAAGCTGTTACCTAAGTTAGCTATCAGAGGTGGTACTGGTGCGGCAGTTGGTGCTACGGCTTCAGCCACTCAGCAATTAATTGATGAAGGCGAAATAGATATGGATAGATTGCTAGTTGCTTCCGCAACTGGTGGAGCCCTAAACATAGGGCTAGGTGCTGCCAGTGATGCACTAGCTAGTAGCTACGCTAAAAAACTTTCTGGTAAAACTCAAGATGAAGTCGATGAACTATACAAAAAAGGAGACGTAGATGCAGTAAATGTAGTGGATGGTGTTACTGGAGGAGATCCAAGAACGGTAGGTAAACGATTAATAGATTCTATAAACTCCTATATAATACCCACGAAGGTTTTAGGTCGAGGAACATCAGAAGCCATAAGAGAAGCTCAATCAAAGTTTGAGGCAGCCGCGGACTCAGCAATGACAGCCGGAAAGACTATTGATAATATTTACACCAAAGCGTCTAAGGATGGGCAAGATTCTATTGATAAATTTATTAGAGGTGAAACAGATGAACTTATAGATGAAGTATCTGATCTTAAACAAACATTGATGGATGCTAGAGCTTTGCAAGAGAAAGCACAAAGAGACTTACTAGACTTAGATGCAGCTGGACATATTAATTTAGATGCACTACAGCGTAAAGCCATCGAGGACAGTATAAGAAGTGGAGGATACAAAAGAACAACATATAAGTTCTTTGAGGACGTTGATTATCAACCATCAGAAAAAGCTAGGAATGATTTGATAAATTCATTTAAAAAGGATGGAAAAACAAATGAAGAAATTGAAGAGTTTTTAGCAAAACTAGACGGAATAAAATACGGAAAATCAAAACAGAGTATATATCAACAGAATTCTGTGGATGGATTTAAATTCTTGAGTGCCAATAATAATTTCTTAAAAGACAAAAAAGAATTACCAAAAGAGCTACAAGAATACTTAGGTATATACACTAGACCCGGCGAAAAGATAGAGGCTACTATAAGAGGATTAGGTAGGTACGCCGCTAGAGATATTGGTGACGCTAATATAAAAACAAATTTAATTAAATCAAATTTAGCTTCAACCCAAAGACTTAGCACTGATTACGTACCACTTAGGTTAGGTGGAAAGACTGATAATCAAGTTAATTCTCAAGGTCAAATACTTTACGTACACAAAGATATACAGCGAGCACTTAATGTAGCTATTTCCCAAGATTATGGATATGGAATCAAGGGAGGTAACATAATTGATAGAACATTAGGTAAACTTATTGGCACATCAACTGGCTTGACTAAATTTTCAGCGGTTGTACTTAGTCCATTGAATTATCCTTCGCAGTTCATAAGTAATAATATGGATATGTTAGCTTTAGGAGTTAATCCATTTAAGTCCTTTAATCCGAAAAGATATGAGTTTGCACTAAATGATTTTAATACTACATCAAATGGAACGAAATTCGTTTCCGATATGTTTGGGCTTACTAAAGGTGGAAAGCCAAACTTAGCTAGAATGAATAGGCTAAAGGAACTCCAGTTAATGGATAAAGGTGTATTTGCTGGTGATGTAGCTGAGGCTATTAAGAATGGTATTGATTTTAAATCACTACAAAAATTTCAATCTAGATTTGGTAAAGGGTATAATGTATTTGATACTACGCAGAGATTAATTATTTTTGATCACTACAAGAACTTTATACGAAGACAAGCATCTAAAGAATCAGTACTCAGAATGGGTAGGGATCCAGAGGCTCTCCGTTTTGCTAGAGCCAAACTAGGTAAGAAGGCATCCGATGAAGCAATAAGAGAAGAAGCCGCCGAATATATGGTGGAAAAACTTGCGGCTGAAATAACAAACTCTCAGTTCTCTAATTACGGTAGAATATCTCCTTTATTTAGATCTCTTTCTAGGTACGGTTTCCTTAATGAGTTCGGAGCATATATATCTGAGCAATTCAGAACGAAGTACAATCAGTTCGCTATGTCAAAGAATCTGATGAGTGGTAAGTTCGCTAAAGAAATTGGAGATAGGTACGGACTAGAGTTTAACCAGAAAGCTTTAGCTATGGAGGGTGCTAAGAAGTACACTAATCTAGCTGTATACTTAGGTGCCGTAGGTGCACTTGGTGTGCCAATGTGGAACAGAATGAATGGTATGGATGATGATCAGCAAAAAGCTTATAGAGAGTCTATATCAGCTGATTGGAATGAATTCAACCCTATGTTGGTACAAAAGATCGGAGAGGATAAGTACGCTGAAGTAAATACATCCTACCAGATTCCAGCAACTGATTTAATGGAAATAGCTAACGCCGCTATGAGAGGTGATGACGCTGAGGAGGTTGTAACTAATGCTGTTAAAGCGACAATTAGTAAACTTAGGGGTGAGGGATTAGGGCAAACAATCAACCTTAAATTAATTACAGAAGCATTTAGTAACAGAGATTTAAGAACTGGTGATAAAATTACTGCGAAAGAAGGATTAGAAAATTATTTAGATATGGCTGGTAGATATTCTTACGAAGCATTTACTCCAAGTTTAGTAAAGAAGATTTCAGAAGGTGAATACGGAAAGGATAAGAGTGTAACTGCTAATACAGTCGAAACTGTACTGGGATTGAGAAGACAAATCACTAGCTTCGAGAAAGGGTCTTCATTTAAGATGAACTCAATCAAACAAGATTTAGAGTTAATAAGAAAAAATTATGTAGCTGCTACATCGGACGCAATTGATGGTAAGAGGGTGGATTTGCAAAAAGAATACGATGAAGCTAATAGATTGTATAGGCAAAAATTAGACAAAGCACTGAAGCACATTAATAATTATAGAACCTTAGGTATCAGTGATGAGCTCATAAGGAATAAAGCTTTAACTAAACTTGGATTAAAAGCATCAGAGCTAGATATGCTTATGATGGGTCAAACACCAGATTACTCTATATCATCTGGGATAACCGGAAAAACTAGATCAGAAAAGATTGAGCAATATATTAACATCGGTTCAGAGCTACCTCCAAGTATGGTTCTTGAAATGCTTCAGCAAGACTTTGATCAAGGTAAGATTAATCGCTCCGGCATAAGAGCTGTTCGTAACGGTATAAACCTAAAGAGTTTGTACGAATAAAAAAAAGCCCCCACCGGAAAACATAAAAAACGGTGAGGGCTAGTAGATAATGGTTAACAATAACCGAGCTAACAGAACTAAGACATATTAGAAAGTAATTCTTTGAGGTGCTTCTTCTGATCTTGTAACTCCTTGCGGCGTTCTTCAAGAGCTTCTATGCGGTAAGAGATTTGACGTGACTCCATACGGATCATATCAATGCGAGTTTGTAGGCGTTCTGTATTTTCCTTCATTATCTTTTAGTTATTTGTAGACTTAATGTAAAGTTCAAGAACCCTACTGATAGCCAAATTATTCTGTCCCCCTTGAGTCCATCCACTTCTACAAACAAAGAAGGGAGTATATAGATTTCGGGAACCTTGAATATATGTAATCTCATAAATGTAAAATAGTTGCGTCCTTTGCCGAGAGGTAT
>Ga0213858_10001694_pt1 | contig 10549 bp, 23 predicted proteins | sample PICome_FD_160122 | JGI IMG/M metagenome (GOLD analysis project Ga0213858, IMG submission 160122) | Coastal seawater microbial communities near Pivers Island, North Carolina, United States - PICO245 | ecosystem: Environmental > Aquatic > Marine > Coastal | place: USA: North Carolina | collected... | reverse complement strand
ATCCTTATCATAAAGGCTTTCCTGTTGAACATTATTCCATCCCACTTGAAGGTGTTATGAATAAAAGTCCTGAATTAGAAGGAGTGTATAACTTTAGTCGTTTTGATTTCATTTCAAACCTAGGCGGCAATCAAAGTGCAGTGTTCTTGTATTATCCACCCGGGGGGTTCGTTGGGTGGCATACTAATCAGAACAACTCAGGATATCAGTTTATCTTTTCTTATTCTGAAAAGGGTGATGGATACTTTCAGTATTACGATAAACAAAAACAAGAGATCGTGAAGATACCTGATGTGTCAGGTTGGAATGCTAGATACTATCACTTTGGTGAAGACCAACCTGATCATTGTTGGCACTCTGCATATACTAACGTACCACGTATTACTATTTGTGTTCTTTTCAGATGGTGGGATAAGCCACAGATGAAAGATCAAATTTTGGCTATGAAGGATCAACTCATAGAAGAAATAGAAATGGAGATTTAAATGGGAAAGAAACTGCATACCTACTATCACGATAACGGCGAAGAATATTGTGAAGTACATATTGACTTTAAAGAAGAATTATTGTATATTAAATACTTTAAAACTGATGCTGCAAAATGGTTTCATAAAGAAGAATTTGTAGGTAAGTCATTACGTTACGTAGAAGATGCAGCAGAAAATTGGGCATTAGGAATTAAGAAAATTGATCCACAATATGAGGGCACACTATTATGATAGATAATGTAAATAATCCCATGCATTACGCAAGAGATGGTATGGAAGCAATTGATGCTATTGAAGCAATGACGAGTCGTATGTCGGGATGTTACGCACCACATGCAGCTAACGTAATGAAATATGCTTGGCGATTTGAGTACAAGAACGGTCTTGAAGATATTGATAAGGGTATTTGGTATTTTAATCGTTTGCGTGGAGTTTGGCTGAGGAATCACCCATGACAGGCATTTTTTATGATACAGTGGAAGTAGAGAGTATGACAGAAGAGTTTACTGTGCGAGTAGAACAAACGCCATTAGACATGGTGGTAGAGTTTGGAACAGCTATGGGGCAAGACGTTGGTGTGCCGTATGGTAGAGCAACAGATCTTGAAACAATGCGTTTGAAACTAATCGAAGAAGAATGTAAAGAGGTTCACGAATCTGATAGCACAGAGAACCTACTGAAAGAACTCGCTGATCTTGTATATGTTACCTATGGAATGGCGGCTACTTTTGGTTGGGATCTTGATGAGGCGGTTAGACGAGTCCACGCATCCAATATGAGTAAACTTGGTGAGGACGGTAAGCCGATCTACAGGGATGATGGTAAAGTCCTCAAGGGTCCTAATTATAAAAAGCCTGATCTTAGTGATTTAGTATGATCTTAAGATTTCTTAAGTTTATATTTAAATCAAATAGTAAATGTACACATGATTGTAATCAAGGGAGAGACTGTACGTGTTCACGATAGAATTTGATCTAGACGAAACTTTAATTACTATCATGGATAATACAGGAGAACTAGAAGATGTTTCTGCTCTCCTGTATGATGACTATTGCCACTTCAGACAATGGAATGAAAAGAGACAAAGGTTTGATGTTATCACACTAAAGCCTGAGATGTACCTAAAGCTAATGAAAGCATTTAACTTAGGTGAAGGTACATACGAACTTGTTAATGTGGACAGAACCTAATTATTTCTTTTCGGGTGCCTTGCCTTTAGAGTATGCTTGCGCACCAAAGAATGCAGCAACAAGACCTGCAATAGCAACAAAGTAGGTTGGGGCAATGTCCCCAATCAACTGTGCAGCATCCTCTACACCAAAAATACTAGTAACAAGTATAAGTACAGGATACAAGAGCATACCCCATAAAGCGAACCATGCCATCTGACGGATTTGATCCTCTTTGGCATCTTCGTTTTCTTGCATTTTTTTCTTATGTTCAAATTCAGCAATCTCTTTTGCTCTTGCCATTTCTTCATCAGTGATAACTCCATCCCCATCCGTATCTAGATACGCATAGATGGAATCAGCTTGCATCATCTTGGCTTCTGCTTTTTTATCAGCCATAGTTCTTAACTCCACTCCAAAGGCGTTCTTTTCGCCCATTACCCTGCAGGGACCAGTGCGGTAATCGCAGGTCCAAAATATGATACAGCACCTAATAGGATTGCAATACCCGCAATACCAATCAAAGCCCATTTCATCTTGAAGTCATCTACAACCATTTTAATTCCAACAAGTTCGTTACCAAGAACTCTTAGCGATAGCTCCATTTTACCTTCGGGCATATCGATTGGAACGTTCTTTAAATCATCTGCCATATCTTTCTCCTTTTTGAATATTTATAAAAAAAGGGTCTTGACAAGCACATATAGACTATATAAACTATAGATATGAGTAGAATAGTAAACATAACAAGTGGAGTAATAACAATGGGCGTGTTAGCCACATTGGGTATTGCCGCTATGATGTCTGCCCCTGTGGTAGACCCTAAGCAGCATGAATGCCTATCCATGAATATCTACCATGAGGCAAGAGGTGAACGTATGGAAGGGCAGATTGCTGTTGCTCACGTAACAGTTAATCGTGTCAATCATGATAATTGGCCTGAAGATATTTGTGAAGTTGTGTATCAATCGAAACAATTCAGTTGGACACATCTTATCAAAGACCCTACACCAAAAGAGAAAAGAGCTTGGAAAGAAGCTCAAATCATTGCACGAGATGTGATGATTGGTAACACCGAAGATCCTACAATGGGTGCGGTGTTCTATCATGCAAACTACGTCAATCCTGATTGGGCAAAACAAATGGACTTGAGTAAAGTGATTGGTCGTCACTTATTTTATACATGGGATGGAACTTGGGACTAAATACAAACATACCGACAACACTTGAAAGTTTTATGTCAGACATGGGTCTTACTGCCAAAGAAGACTTACCTGCAAAACCTGATATAGTATGGCCTGAAAAGAAAGAAATGTATCAAGCATGGAAGCCAAGCTATGATGGTGAGGAACCGCCATTCTGATTTATACATCAGTCCATGTAAACAAGTCTGTAGATTAGACAAAGGTGTTTGCATTGGATGTGGGAGAACAACGGATGAGATCACTAAGTGGTCTCAATATTCATATTATGAACGCATGAAAGTTATGAGAAGGTTAGGCTATGGAAAAAGAACTTCGACGCAAGATCGCATGGCTAGAGAAGCAGCACGAAGAGCAAGCAAAAATAGTTGATGGTATTGAGAGTGATCGTAGATTAGATCGTAGTGATAAGGCAATGAAAAAGCTTCGAGATGCTAAGAAAGAAAAACTTAGATTAAAGGATCATTTAGAATGGATGAAAACCTTAGAAAAGAAGCTAACAGATTTCACTGGATCATAAAAGGTCATCTCATTCCTGAATCTTGGTCAGACTTTCAGGTAGAACAAGTCTATTATAGTTACATGAAAAGAATATGGGGTAATCATGAAGCAATCATCCACGAAGAAGGATTCGAAAAAGCTTGGGCAGAAAGAACTGGAAAGCTGTAGAGATTGTGCGGAATACGGTGGTCACTTCTGTGATGAATGCCTAGAAGAACTTCTTAAGCGTAAAGAGAAAACTTCATAAACATTTCACATAACTTTTACACGTTTGTTACATTCGTCTTATATATTATTATGTACAGTTAAATGAAAAAAGGGCGTACAATGAAAAATCTACTTACCTTAACAGCAGCATTTGGTATGGCTGCATCTCTAGCAACCGCACGTGATCAAGTTCACATTGCAGGATCTTCCACAGTATTACCATATGCATCTATTGTAGCTGAGGCATTTGGTGAAAACTTCGACTTTCCAACACCAATCGTAGAAGGTGGTGGATCAGGCGCAGGGCGTAAGCGTATGTGCGAAGCTATTGGTATGAACACAATCGATATTGCTAATAGTTCTTCTTTGATGAAAGATGATGAAGCAGCACGTTGTGAACAAAACATTGGCGAGTTCACTGAGGTCCGTATTGGATACGATGGCATCACTTTCTCTATGCGTCATGAGAATGCAGGGTTCGATAACCTAACACCCATGATTCTTTTCTATGCATTGCATGAAAACTCGACAGCAACGACATGGGATCAAATAGATGAAACTTTACCCAATGTTCCGATTAAAGTTTTCTTACCAGGTACAAAGCACGGCACACGTGAAGTGTTTGATAAAAAAGTCATGATTGATGGTTGTAAGGCTGCAGGTGAGTATGATAATCTAGGAAAGAAAGGTTGCATGAAAGTGCGTACTGATGGATTGTCTGTAGACATTGATGGAGACTACACAGAAACACTAGCATCACTAGAAGCAAGTCCTGAGGGTGTTGGAGTGTTTGGTCTATCATTCCTATTGAATAATACTGATACAATCTATGCAGCTAACATTAGTGGTGTAGAACCAACAACTGATACCATTGCATCGGGTGAGTATCCTATTTCACGTCCACTACAGTTCTATGTAAAGAATGCTCATCTTGATAAGGTTCAAGGTCTCCGTGAATATATTGAGTTCTTTGTTTCTGATGAAATCGCAGGTCCTGATGGTCCTCTTGCTGAGTATGGTCTTGTATCAGATCCTGAACTAGAAACAACTCAGGAACTCGTATCAGGTCTGTGACATTATAGACACACTTTTAAATAACTAAAAGAGGGGGTTGACTATCAGCCCCCTTTATGATATAAGTATGTCTGTAAATGTTATAAGGGTTATATGGACTTGGGGGCAGTACCCAACTGCTCCACCATAAACACATAAAGTGTGTTTTTGATGGGGCAGAAATAGGTTCGACATGTGGTCTAGTTTACAAAACACAAATGCAAACGATAACTTTGCACCATCTGGATTTGCTCTAGCAGCATAATCACAGGGGGTTGGCTACTTACCTAGCAACAGAAAAGTAGCACTTTATTTTATGTTAACATTTAGAAGGTAAGACAAATGAAAATCGCAGCAATCGCAGCAGCAACAATGGTAACACTTGCAGCATGTGCAGGTACAGAAGCAGAAGCAGTCGAACTAGGTAACACAGGCGTGTCACTAGGCGGTAAGTTCGACACAAAGTATGACACTGGCGCAGAAGAGTTTGCAATGGAGTTCGTTCCAAAAGCAGGTATTAATCGTTGGGGTGTAGACTTCGAAGCATCAACAACATTTGATGTACTAGGTCTAAACGAAGATGACGTATTCAAAGGCATTGATCTAGAAGCTGGTTACACAATCGGTAACACAGGTCTACGTGCATATGGCGAGATCGGCACAGACGCTGATTTCGAGTTCGGTGATGCAACAGTTGGTGTATCATTCGAGTTCTAAACTTGCTATATAGTAATAGGGTCACTACTCAATAAGTGCGCAGGGGGCCATGGTTAGCCCCCTATTTTTATTTGAGGATATTATGCACGTTGAAGTTTTAGAAGTTTTAGATGATATAGATTATCAAAAAATACTTGAAGAGGCTAACTCAGTCAAGATGGCACTTGGCAAGGGTTGGAGAGATATTGATCAAGTAGGTATACAAGGTCATAAACCAAATCTAGATCCTTTAGAGGAGTGGGATAAGTCTATAGGATATCCTATCGTAGATGGTAAAAGTGGTTATCCCGGCCAAATTAAATATCCCGAAACTTATTTTAAGTATCCGCTTTTTGATATTCCGACTATTAATCGATGTTTAGACAAATATGGATTAAAAAGAACAAGGATCATGAAAAGTAATTCTAAATCCTGTTTAAAACTTCATAGTGATTTAACTAAACGCATTCACATACCTCTTATAAGCAATCCAGATTGTTTTATGATGATAGACGATCAAGTTTATTACTTAGAACCTGGAAAGATTTATCTTACTAATACTACTCTTAAACACACAGCAGTAAATGCATCATCTAGTTTTAGAGTTCATATTGTAGGATGTCTTTATAGTTAGGAGGTTAAGATGTTATATACAGCAGCAATATTAGTGTGTTTGATAGGCGAAGAGCGTAGTTATGCGACATGTCAAGTCATTAATGCTCAGTTCAAGTATCCAAATGAAGAAATGTGTTGGGCTGCAATGAACGCACAGGTGAGATATCAGGGACAAAACCTTTTGAAGGTTGGATATGAACTTGTTGACGCTAAATGCATCAATTGGTTAGAAAAGAAACAAGAATTATAGAGTGTCAATTATTTGACACCATAACATGTGATTTGAATAAATAAGCATGAGAGGATCGTAAATGGTTAGGTTATCACTTTTATATACACTATCCCTTTTATTAGGAATTATGATAGGATTTGCAGCTTGGGGTCAAGACGTAACTGATCCAATTGTAACTGAAAACTATAATGAGAGTAATGTAACATCTAGTACAGACTCTCGTACTAAAGTTGAATCTCCACCACCATCTGCGATTGCACCATCAATCAATTCTGCAAACTCAGATTTGTGTACGGTTGGTGTTAGTGGCGCAGTTCAAACTCAGATACTTGGTATCTCAGCAGGTAAAACTGTACGTGATATGAACTGTGAAAAATTAAAGAATGCTAAAGTTTTATATGATATGGGCATGAAAGTTGCAGCAGTATCGGTTATGTGTCAAGATGAACGTGTCTTTGAAGCGATGATGAACGCAGGTACACCATGTCCATATGATGGTTTGATTGGCGATGCAGCAAAAGCAGCATGGCTTGCGAATAAAGATAAACAACCAATTGAGGGCGATACACGTAACCCTCTAGCAAATATGGATGAAGATGAGAAATCAACTCTTATCGGCGGCGGTATTGTGGGCGGTCTCCTGCTCCTATTGCTACTCTGATACAACATATGGCGTAACAAATAACGCAGCAGGTAACGGTCTTACATGGGGTATGAACGGTGTAATTCCTGATGCATCTCAACCATGGGTCACTGTAGAGATTCATGGATTGACATATCGTTATACTATGACAAAAGATCCTCAGTCGGGTGCAACGGTTTTTGTTAGAAACAAAGATGCTATTGATGGTGGATATGTTTTTGAGGAGTCTGATGATTGGTCTCAAAAGCCTGGTGGTAACATCCAAAAGTTTTTTAGATTTCCTTACAGTAACTCTGTTAGATGGGGCGATGGTTCTATAGACGTGGAGGGTGAGGGTGTAGTATCAGATGCTATTGTTACTTACAACTACAGATTAACAGTTGATGATGATATGATGAAATGTGCTGCAACACCTTTGGCAGATCCATCCTGTCCTGGTTTTGAACAGGCACTAAAAGAATTTCTTGAGAGTATGGAAAAGCCTAGTATAGATGATCCGTTTTATGATGAATGGGTACAGGCAAACTTATCTTTAAACGATGAGGCAGAGGAAAAAGACGAAGAAGAAGTTAAGGAACCTGAGGAAAAGGAATCCAACTTTGAGAAACAATTGGGTGGAGAAAATTCTGTGGATCAATTGGGCGGTAATCAGTCTAAAATTATTGCTCAAATTGCACAGACACCTAAAATAGAATCCTACTATATAGTAGCGATACCCGGTGGTGTTTATGAAGATAAACTGACCTTAGAAGGTGGAACCATCGATGATAACAGAAGAGCGTTGAGAAATTTGTCGTCTGATAAAACACACAGAACTATGGTTCGCTCACAATATGATTAGAGCAAGGAGTAAAAAATGTTCAAATCAATCGTAGTAATGAGTACTATGTTGGCGGCTACTGCAGCTTATGCTGTTGACTCGCCAATTACAGGTAATGTGTCTTCGAAGTGCTCAATCTATACTGATGTTTCGGGTGTATATGGTAACCCATCACCTGATGAACTCAGTACCCTTCCTGCAGATGGTGGTGTAATGCCAATCATCCGCTATGACGTATCTATTGCCGATTATTACACTGCAAAGATTGAATGGCCTAATAGCTTTACCACAAGTCCAAGTCTATCAGACTCTCTTACGTGGACAGGTGAAGTTGAAGTCTCATCCACATCTGATGTAGGTATGGCAGGTTATGAAGCAGCTAAAGTCGAATACGACAACGTAACTGAATACGATCTAACAGTTGCGGGTTCGACATGGTTTAAAGTCACTTCAAATGTAACATATGGTGTTGATAAATCTTTCCCTGGTGGAGAGTACAAAGCCAATGTTGTTGCGGAGTGTGTTGCTAATTAACGGTAGATAATATGAAACATATAATTATCGCAGTAGCATTATTGATTACCACTAGTGCTACTGCTCATGAATTGACACCAACATACCCAAAACTTTCTCAATCGTTTGTGAATGGGGTTGTTGTAACTAAAATGAAATTATGGAATAGGCGACAAGATGTTAGCTACTATGAAATAGATGTGTATGACGAAGAATGGAATAACCTTCCGTTTGCCTCATCAAGTAGAATTATGAGAGTTGACTATTTGGCAAGCAAAACCTTTGAAATATACATCAAGAAAAAAGATGTGAAAAAAGTTGAATATATATGTACGACATCTAAACAATTAAAAGAAGATGTGAAATCGACAGGGGTAAAGTCAAGGATCTGTTCGAGAGTAAAGTGAGATGATTAATGAGATTTATGTATGGACTAGCGTTTCTAATATGCACGTTGATATGGATATCAGCATCATTTGCTGATTCAAGTTCTTTAAACTTAGCCCTACCATCAGCACCTGGTAATTATCAGTCTGATAAGTTTAGGGCAGGAGAACTAGATTGTGCCAATGCAATAGGATCGGCTACAAATTTAGAATTGGGCGTGACGGGCATTATCAACAAGGGACGTTACGATTCATTAAACAATTACTTTAACGACACACAGGCAGGTGATGTTGGAGTTTATGCAAGGATAATAATCCCACTTGGCAAAAGAGTTAAAAGCAGAATTAACTGTAACAGACTATATGAACTTGAATTGAGAATGAAACAACTTGAAGTGCAAAGGCTAGAAGCTGAACTGAAACAGTTGAAAGAATTACAATTTGAGGAATAGGATATGGCAGAGGTTGAATTTGGTGGAATGACGTTTAAAGGCGGCAAGATGTTTGCTGTCTTAACTGCGTTATCAACATTGGGTGGTGCTGCATGGGGTGGCTTTGAGTTCTACAAAGACTACATGGATATGAAAGAGATCATCCAAAACATCGACATCCAAGAAATCCAAGCCGCTAACGAACTTCAACTACAGAAACTAGAAGATGCTATTGGTTATACTCAAGACATTAAAGATGATCTCAAATTAGATATTCTAAGACTTGAAGAATTGGTTGCTGCAGTTGAGGATAAGACTGATAGAGTAAAGTCTAGGGTTGATAAACAACTTACTGATTTGGATACAACGGTACGCACTCTTAGAAACGACACTTATAATAAACTTGATATCTTTGAAGAACGTCTAAGACTAACACTAAAAGATAATCAAGATACAATGGCTAGTATGCGTGACAATATCAATACGCAACTAGAAACATCAGAGAATAGAATTAAGGATACACAAGCGAGTATAGGAGATACGCTAGAGGGTATTCGTAATGAAATGAACCAACTACAAAAGGATGTGACAGCTTCTATCAGAGAAGTTGAGGGGCTAATCCGTCTTTCTGATAAAGACTTAAGAGCCGATATGAAAGCGTTGGATAAATCGTTATCTGAAAAATTACAAGAAGCACTTGATAATCCTCTAGCTCAATAGGAGCAATGGACAAACATGATCAAGCTATCAAACGCATTCGAGACATCCGTAGAAGAATTGAAGAAATCAGGAATACACTTCATTCCACACAGAGGGTTCAGCGACAATCAGAAGTGGGAAAAGACAAACCGCCTGTGGTTGAAACACAAGCGGCAAGCGAAAAAAGAAACTCAGACCTCGAAGATCTCAAGCGCAAGTTGACAGGGCGTACTCAATAACAGGTTTCTTAGACGCTGTATAGTTTGTCATGAAAACTGCTTTTGATTCATAAACAGGTTCTTGGGTTTCTTTGTCAACAAAGGTTGAGTAACGGTAAGGGTTATAGGTTGCAGTTCCCCGATCTTTAATAGTGACACACTTAACCAAAGTGCCACGAACAAAAGCGTGTACATTCTTACGTTTCTCCTCTAATACTTTTTTACGTCCACCTTCACGAACAACAAACTTAACATCTTCTAATGTAAGCGCACGTGTGTGATTGATAACACGTCCCTTGTTCTCGCCCTCTAAGGCACGAACAGAGAAACATTTCTTGTGTAGGTTATAGTAAACTTCAACTCGCATATCGTTTCCTTTATGGTGTGTAAAAACAAACTGCAGTGCCATCTTCCATTGAGCCTGTCAGACCCTCACGTAAAGCGTAAAGAACATCATAGGCACTCTTACTATCTTCGGTTAGCCTATCCCAACCACGACGATCCATTGTATCTAGGATATGATTGATAGCTTTTACTACTGATTTTTCTCTAGGTACTGTCATTTTTATTACCTCTCTTATTGAAATAGGGGTGCCATTTTGTCGTAGACAATGTTGAAAGCATTGATCTCGTATTCCCAATGCTCATAGAAATCCCAATCATATTGAAAGTCGCA
>Ga0213858_10001692_pt1 | contig 10551 bp, 6 predicted proteins | sample PICome_FD_160122 | JGI IMG/M metagenome (GOLD analysis project Ga0213858, IMG submission 160122) | Coastal seawater microbial communities near Pivers Island, North Carolina, United States - PICO245 | ecosystem: Environmental > Aquatic > Marine > Coastal | place: USA: North Carolina | collected... | reverse complement strand
TCGTGCGTGCAATTTCAAATATTATGGGTTGAGTGCTCCGAAGAAAGACTTTTACTATTCTGATGGAGTCAAACACTCAAGAGGTAGTGTGAAAGGTGCTGATGGTGAGTGGAAAGACAGAAGTAGAAAGCATAGATATTTGATGGTATTTGATAAGAAACTTGAGGTCTTGTGGGATGAAGAAAGTTATGGTATAATATAGTTTCCGTGTGAAGGAAGATGCACTTTGTGCTTCCGTTGCCCCTGCTTTGCAGGGGTTTTTTTATGGATAAATAACTCATAACGGAACTATAAGCACTAATAAGATGGGTCTTTCCAGATTAGATAATTTTCTGAAGTCAGTTCGTGGCACTATTCTCTACGTTGATCCAAATAGCATTGATGCTACGGATAGTATTGAGAATCAAGGGAATAGTCTTACCAGACCTTTTAGAACTATTCAAAGAGCTTTGATAGAGGCATCTCGTTTTTCCTATCAAAGTGGTTTAGATAACGATAGATTTAACAAAACAACCATCGTATTGTATCCTGGTGATCACGTTGTAGATAACCGACCAGGATGGATACCAGATGGTGCAAATAATTACAGACTTCGTAATGGTTTAACGTCAAATAACCTCCCATCTTTTGACCTTACATCAAACTTTGACCTGACGACCGTTGATAACGAACTGTATAAGTTAAACAGTATTTACGGTGGTGTTATTGTTCCTAGAGGTACATCCATCGTTGGTATGGACCTTCGTAAGACTGTCATCCGCCCACTTTATGTTCCCAACCCAGAAAATGATCAGATTGAAAGATCTGCTCTGTTCCGTGTAACTGGTGGTTGCTACTTCTGGCAGTTCTCTATACTTGATGCTCCGCCAAATGGAACGTGCTATAAAGATTATACTGAGAACAGATTTGTTCCTAACTTCTCACACCACAAACTGACTACTTTTGAGTATGCTGATGGTGTTAATAGTGTAAGTATTGATGATGACTTCCAGACCTATTCTACGAATAGAACTGACCTGGATATGTATTATGAAAAGGTTGGTCTGGTATATGGTCAAGCATCTGGTAGAAACATCTCTCCAGATTATCCTGATGCAGGACTTGATATTCAACCCAAGGTTGATGAGTATCGTATTGTAGGTTCCCGTGGTGCTGAAGTTGGTATTTCTAGCATCCGTGCTGGAGATGGTGTAACTCCAACTACTACCATTACTGTTACTTTAGCAGGTGAACTTGCTGGTGTTGATGTTGATACTCCTATCAGAATTAAGGGAGTTGGTTCTGCTGGATATGATGGTGAGTATGTAGTCTCTGATGTTATTGCAACTGGTGCTCAGCCTGTAGTTGAATATCAAGTTTCAAACCCACCTGCACAAGCACTGCCTTCTGTATCTGGTTCTACGTTCAACATCTCTGTTGATACTGTAACCTCTGCATCCCCATACATCTTCAACTGCTCACTCCGTTCTGTATACGGTATGTGTGGTCTGCACGCTGATGGTAACAAGGCAGATGGATTCAAGTCCATGGTTGTTGCTCAGTTCACAGGTATTGGACTGCAGAAAGATGATAGAGCATTTGTAAAATATAACACCACCACTGGTTTATATGAAGACTCTACAGTTGTAGAAAACCTTCATACTGATGGTCTTGCTAAGTACAAGCCAGAATACGAAAACTATCACCTCAAGACTTCTAACGATTCTTATATTCAGGTTGTTTCGGTCTTTGCTATTGGTTACGCAAACCACTTCCTTTCAGAGTCTGGTGGTGACCAGTCAATCACAAACTCTAACTCTAACTTTGGTGCTAAGGCGTTAGTTGCAAGTGGTTTTAGAAAGAATGCATTCCTTAGAGATGATGCTGGATACATTTCACACATCCTTCCACCAAAGGCAATTGATAATCCTGAGACTACTGTCGAATACAATTCAATTGATGTTGGTGTTACAACTTCACTTGGTTTAACAGACCGTCTGTATCTCTACAACCAGACCAACCAAGCAGTAAAACCAGATGGTATTGTCGGTGGTTATCGTATTGGTGCAAAGGTCGGTGATACTTTAAATACTGTCATCACTGGTGCTACTGGTATCTCCACAGAGTATTCGGCGTTAGTTGTAATGCCAAATACTGAGTTTACAACTTCAGAAAAACTTGCAACTGTTGGTAGAAACGCTGGTATTAATAGCATCAGCAACAGCACCATTACTTTAACTGGTCCTCACGCATTTGAGAATGGTGAAAGCATCCGCGTCATTTCTGAGACTGGTCACGTTCCTGATGGACTTGATAGTAACCAAGTTTACTTTGCTATCACCTCAGGTCTTGGTTCTGACCAGATAAAAGTCGGACAAACTCTGAATGATGCTATTGGTTTAAACCCACTTACTATTAACAATAAGGGTGGTACTCTTAATGTTATCAGTAGAGTCTCTGATAAGATTCCTGGCGATACTGGACACCCAGTTCAATATGACGTAAGTAATTCTCAGTGGTATGTAAATGTATCTGCTGCTGGAACTGGAAACGGTATCTACAGTATTCTTAATGACCTTGGAACAAACACCATTGGTGATGCAACTCCAAGAACATACATTAAGAGAACACCTGATACCAGAAATATTGATGATACCATTTATAGACTTCGTTATGTAATTCCTTCTGACTCAGCAACCACTGCTAAGCCACCACTTGAAGGATTTGTAATTCAGAACTCTAATACTTCCATTGGTTCTACTAACACCGAAGTTGCCTATCAGTTCAACCCACTTGGTGCAACTCTTTCTAACTCCACTGAGTTAAGAAACCCAAGAATTATTGCTGATGCAAGATGGGCATCAAACACTGCAAGCATTGTAACTGAACTTCCACACGAACTTAACGTTGGTTCTCAAGTTGAAATTCTGAACATCACCAGTTCAAACAACCCTGTTGGTACTGCTAACTCTGGTTTCAACAATACTTTTGATGTCGTTGGTATCAGCAGTGCTAAGGAGTTTAGTGTTACTTTAACCACTAACCCTGGTACATTTACTAACAATACCTCAAGCAGAACTACTTCACTTCCATACTATAAGAATAAGCAATACGCTAACTCTTATTACGTTTATAAGAGTGAAGAGATTCAAAAGTATGTTCCTGGTGAGAAAGATGGTATCTATCATCTGTTGGTTGTTAATACTTCTAACGCACCAACTGTTGCGCCATTTACTGGTGAGAAGTTCTCTCAACCCATTCAGAACCTCTATCCACAACTGAATAGAGATAATACAACCTCGGATCCAAAGTCTGCAACTTCTTTTGCACTTCCAACAACAATCGGTCAGGTTGTAGTTGATGAACCACAGAAGAGTATTACAAGAGAGACTTTAGATAAAGCTCTGACTGACTTTAGAGTTGGTTTTGCTCTTACTGATGTTATCTCTACTGGCGCTGCTGGTACAGTTCATACTTTATATTCCAACATTGACCACGGACTTAACCCTGCTGCAACTTTAAACATTGTTAATCCTGGTACTGGATATGGTGTTGGTAGTGGTAATACCGAATATTACTATAATGCAAGACTTGTTGGATATGCAGGTTCTACCACTGGTTTAAACGCAACCGCAAGAGTTACTGTTAGTGCAGCAGGAACTATCTCCGACATTATGATTATGGATGGTGGTAGTGCTTATGGTATTGGTAATACAATGTCGGTTGTTGGTATTGCAACCACAACTTCCCATAATGTTGCGACTGTAAGTGTTGCAACTATTATTGATAACGTTGGTGAAACTCTCTCAGTCAATGGAGTTGGAAGCACTACGTTTGATGGATATAACGGATACTATCGTATCACTGGTATTTCTTCTGCAAGAGAAGTTACTGTTTCTTCTGCATCCACTGTTAATAATGCAACAACATCTGGTGTTGGTCCATCACTTACTTCAGATGCAAATGCACGCTTAACTGGTCAGACACTAGATGTTTCTGGTATTAGTTACACTCAAACAACTGGTATTGCAACAGTAACAACAGTACAAAACCACGATCTTCAAGTTGGTAAGTCTGTATTACTGAGTGGTGCTGAGGATAGTTTCTACAATAGAAACTTCTATGTTACTCAAGTTGTTAGCCAAACACAGTTTGTTGTTAACGCTGGTATCTCTGGAAACCATTCAGTTGCTGGTTCTATCTACGCACATAAGACTGGATTTATTGCAAACTCAGGTAATACTAGTAAGTCTGATGAGAACCTTGGTGGTAGATTCGTTCCAACTTATGCTGGTATTACGACAACTATCTCTGCGGTTATTAACGATGCAAATGCAACAACCATTGAGATCTCTAACGTAGAAAACTTTAACTTCCAGATCGGTGACTTCTTACTGGTTGATGAAGAGATTATGAGAATCAAGAGTACCGTTACTGGAAACCCAGTTTCTGTATTCAGAGGACTTCTTGGAACAGGAAAAGCAGCACACTCAAATGGTTCTGTAATAACAAAGATTGCTCCACGTCCTATTGAGTTTAGAAGAAACTCTTTGATTCGTGCATCAGGTCACACCTTTGAATATGTTGGATATGGTCCTGGTAACTATTCTACTGCGTTCCCTGATAGACAGACTAGAAACCTTACCGCACAAGAGGAGTTCTTAGGACAAGCAACTCGTAAAGAGAGTGGTGCTGTACTTTACACTGGTATGAATGACCAGGGTGACTATTATGTTGGCGGTAAGAAAGTCAGCGGAACCACTGGTGAAGAAGAAGTATTTGATATTCCCATCCCAACTGTAACTGGTGAAGATCCTACTTCTGGTGCTAGTGTTGGTTTTGATAGAATATCTTCTTCTGAAGTAGCAATCGAACGCTCCTTGAGAGTTGAAGGTGGTCCTACTGGAGATGTTGTTTCTGAGTTTGATGGTCCTGTTGTCTTCAGCAACAAACTGACTTCCACATCTACCAAAGGTATTGAAGCAAACTCCATATTCTTACAAGGTGATAGATCAGTATCGAGGAAGTTTACTGTTGGTGTATCAGAACCAACATTAGCGGGCACTCCTGGTGATGTTGTATATAATGGAACTCCTACTACCAACGGATACACTGGTTGGATTTACACAACTAACAGTGAGTGGAAGCCATTTGGTTTCCTTGGTGGTAATCAACCACTGGTTGGATTCTCTTCCCAAAGTAGTTTCATTGGACTTGCAACCAGCCTTGACTTCCGTTCAGGTATCGGTGCTACCATTAGAACTGAATATAATGCAACTGCCGGTGTTGGAACTGTTATTGTAGATGCATCACCACTGAATGTTGGTGTTTCTACTGGACTTGGACTGACTAAGACTTTCGTTGGTGTTGCAACGGAAATTAACTTCATTGGTTATGGAGTTACAATTGCTGCAGTCTATAACACATCAGGTATTGCAAGCGTCACCTTTGATGCTACTGGTGGTGGAACTGGTTCTCCTGGTGCTCCTACAAATTCTGTTCAGTTCAATAACTCTGGTTTCTTCGGTGGTTCTTCAGACTTCTCGTTTGATGGATTTAATGTCTTTGTAGGAAATAAACTTGGTATTGGTAATGTAAGTCCAAATGCAAAACTTGAAATTGATACTGAGACTGGTGAAGCACTTCGCATTAACTCAACTAGCGGTGCTGGTAATATTGTAAGAGTTAATAATACTGGTGGTGATACCACTCCATTTATCATTGATATAAATGGAAATGTTGGTGTTAATACTTATGATGCAGCAACTGCTCTTGATGTTAGAGGTGAAGTATCTGTTGGTAGCACTCTCCGCATCTATGACCAAGACCATAGTCATTACATTGGTTTAAGTATTGGTGCTACTACCTCAGACTACAACTATAGATTGCCACTTAGCGATGGAAGTTCTGGAGACGCACTTAAGACTGATGGTTCTGGTGATCTCAGTTGGGGATATGTTTCTCCTCAAAGTGTATTAGCAGGAGATGGTATTCTTATTCAAGAAGTTGCTTATCCAAATGGTAAAATTGATGCAACTATTGTTAATGTGGGTGTTACTAGCATCACCGCTGGTGCAGGTTTGACTGTTACTGCTTCCACCGGTGACATTACTATTTCTCAAATTAATGCATCCTCTGGAACACTTTACCCATTCACAACAAGAGGATTCGGATACCTGCTTTGATCAGGTTCCGTCCTCTTTAATGATAAGAATGTTATAAGCACTACTTGTTGCAGTAAATGTTTCAAGTGGTGCTAATATTACTTCTTTTGGTGCGGGTGTAGATGCTGTAACTGTTATAGATCCACCATTGCCCCAAGATATTCCAATAGGTGCTTCAATATAAGTAAGTCTAACTCTTACGTTTTGACCTGTTGTGTTTGTGTATGATGGATTTGATGATCCACTTAAAACTTGAGATGGCATATTAGGTTCCGTCCTCTTTGATTACTACGATGTTAAAAGCGCCAGATAGTGCAGAAAATGCTTCACCATCTGCTAAAACTAATTCTGTTGGAAACTCTCCTCCTGGTGTAATTGTAAGGGGGATATAATGAACATTAGCAGTTGCAACATCAGTACGTCCAATGTATTGTGCGGCACTCAACCTCGGTGGCGTCGTCAGAATTTCACTTCCAGTTCCAGCAACCGACGTAAAAGATCCTGTCGCTTTTGTAGATGATACTGAAAGTTCTCCAGGGGATGATACTGAACCACTCCCTTCAAAACTTCTTATTTCACCATTGATAGTCATCACATCTTTACCAACTGTTGAATCACCAGTTACAGTTACACCAGCCCAGGTCATACTGGTACAGTCGGCAATGTAGTTCATCAAAAGCCTTACGTTTTGACCTGTATTATTAGTATATGATGGATTACTTGTTCCACTCAAAACCTGAGACGCCATGCTTTTATAAAATACTTTTCTTATATTTATAAATAACTAAAACACGATTCAAGGGGAGAGTGAACCTTGGGATTCAATAAGAACTTTGTCGTAAAGAATGGTCTTGAGGTAAACACTAGCCTCATCTTTGCGGACGCAGTAGGAAATAAAGTTGGTATTGCGACAACCAACCCAGCAGCAGACTTAGAAGTAAAGGGAACAATAAATGCAGAAGACATCACCGTAACTGGTGTTGGTACTTTCCCTTTAGTTGATGCGACAGACGCAAGTATAGATAACGGTTATATTAACGTTGGTATTATTACCAACCTTTCTGGTAGCACCTTAAGTTTCAGTGGTATTAGCACTGTTGGGTCACTTTATATTGGTGCAAACTCTGTTTTAAGTTCTGGTAGACAACTCCAGAATATTGCTTCACTTGATGCAACAACATTAGCAACTATTGAAGCAGCAATTGCTGATTCGCCAAACGAGTTTACAAACCTCATTGTAACGGGTGTATCAACCTTAGGTATTGTAACTGGTGCAACCTACTTTGGTGATGGTTCCAACCTTGACGGTGTTAAAATTGGTGTTAATACCAATGGAGTCAATGTTGGATACGGAGTATCATTACTTGACTTCAGAGGACCTGGTGTTAGCACTGGTTTCTATGATGCTACTGCTGGTATTGCTACCGTATACTTCCAAGGTGGTGGCGGTGCCGGTGCTATTGGTATTGGTTCAACTTTCCCAGGAACTCCATACTCAACTGCTGCCGATCCACAAAACGGAGATCTGTTCTATCACATTGACTATGGTAGAACCTTTATCTACTATGATGAAGCAGAACTTGGCGTTGGTATTAGCACCTATTGGGTAGACTCATCTCCATACAACCAACTTGGTGCCTTCTTAGATAAGACTGGCGATAGTATGCAAGCTGGTCTTGGAATTACTGCTGGTACTGCGAGTGAACCTGGTATATTCTTTACAAATGCTCTAACCAGTGGTGTATTCTCACCTGTTGCAGGAGAAACAACGATAGTTTCTGTTGGTAATACTATTCTAAATGTAAATCCAAATGGTGCAGTAGTTAGTGGAGTTCTTACTGCAACTACTCTTTCAGGAACTACTGTCTCTGCAACTACTGTTTCTGCGACTAGTATTTCTGCAACAAGTGCATCATTCTCTGGTGATGTAAGTATCGGTGGAACTTTAACGTATGAAGATGTTAATAACGTTGACTCTATTGGTATTGTAACTGCAAGGAGTGGAGTTCACTTTGGACTTGCTGGTGCTGGTGGTTCTGTAAGTAGTGCTGGAAATGCAACCTTTGCTGGTATTGTAACTGCTACATCATTCTCAGGTGCATTCTCAGGAACTACTGGTATTTTTGACTCCATAGTTGTTGGTTCTGCTGTAACTGCAAACTCAAGTGGTATTGTCGTAACTGGTGTTACGACTGCAACAGACTTCAACTCAACATCAGACGAAAGACTGAAAGAAAACATCACGACTGTTGAAAATGCAGTTGAAGTTAATAACCAACTTCGTGGTGTTAGGTTTGAATGGAAGAGAGATGGTAGACCTTCTTATGGTGTTATCGCACAAGAGTTAGAGCAAGTCTTACCCGAACTGGTTTCTGATACTGATCCAAAGACTGTTAACTATAATGGTATCATCGGTGTTCTTATTGAAGCAGTAAAAGAACTCTCTGCAAGAGTCGATGAGTTGGAAAATAGATAAATAAAGAATAGTAAACGCCGAGTGGAAACACGAAGATGGCTATTCAAATTTCAGGAACCACTGTCATTAATGACAGTAAAGAGTTAGGTACAGGACTAGTTTCTGCATATGATACTATTGACGCTGGTGGAACTTCAACAGTCACCAATAGACAAGTCAAGTATGTAACATCAGACTCTCAAACAATAACACTTCCCGCATCACCATCCACTGGTAATGAGGTGGTTGTTATTAATGGTGGAGAATTTACTGCTACTGTCGTTGGAAGAAATGGTAGCAACATTATGAGTCTTGCAGAAGATATAACTCTTGATATCAACTATGCTGCGGTTACATTCATATATGTGGATGCAACCCGTGGTTGGGTTATAATTTGAGGAGGAAAAGATAAATGAGTACGTTAACTCAATTTTTTGGCGGCGGCGGTGGCGGCGGCGGCGGTTATATTGAAGCAAAGGTATTAGTCGTCGGTGGTGGTGGTGGTGGATACTGCAGAAGGAACTGCAGTTGTGCTCCTCCAACTCAACCTAACCTAAATGCTAATCAGCTGTGTTTTTCATATGGATCTGCAGGAGGAGTAGCCTTTGTAGATGGTATATTAAAACCAGGTGATACATGTCCTATTCAAGTAGGTGCAGGAACGACGACAACTGTTATTTCTTGTACTTGGTGTTCTCCTACATGTGGTAGTTTTTTTTATTTCCACGATGGTGGACCAGGGGGATCTTCATACTTTGGTGGAACAGGTGGCATTTGTGCTGGTGGTGGAATTCTTAATTGGACTCCAAGTCCAACGCATCCATGTCCAAACGCTGGTTCTCTTGCTACCGGAACAGGTGCTAAGAGTTTGGGACCTGGTGGAACAAAGAATATTGACAAGTTTCAATCTGGGTTTGAAAGTGCTGGTAACAGAAGTATGAGAATTTCAACTTGCGTTGGTGGACCTGATTCTCAAACGTATTTCACAAGTCCTTCTATATCGACGTGTGATAATGTCGTTGACTCAGGTTTTGAAACAGTTAACACAAATTCTTACCCAGGACCTGGCACCAAGTGTCCGTCTGCATATTCACAATATTATGGGTTATATCATGAATTATTAGGACCTGGAAATAGTCAAATTGTTGGTGCTGGTAAATTTGGATTTTATACTTGTAAATGCACTCCTGCCTTTAATTGCATTAATTCTTACTGTGCTCCCATTTTATGTCCAACTACTACTGACGCCGTTAAGAATTTTGGTGGTTTCGGTAATGGCACTGGTTCTGGTGGTCTACTTCCTTGTATTGGTGGATGTCCTGGTTCAGTCATTGTTCAATATCCAAATGATTATGATGCTGTTCCAGCACCAAATAGACCAGGTTCAGTAGACTGTTCACCAAATACTCCTGGATTCTATACATATTATTATCTAACCCCAGGTTCAATTACGCTTCCATAAAATTATGTCAAATTTAACAGATTTTTTCTCAGCTTCAGGTGGCGGCGGTATTCTTTCCTCTGATGTTTTTGCTGATATTGTTATAGTTGGTGGAGGTGGTGGAGCTGCCCAGTCACATTCTTCTAGTTGTATGCCAAACTGCCCTGGTTGTAGCGTTTTCCGCTGGGGTGGCGGCGGTGGTGGTGGAGTTTATAGAGTTAGATATGGTTTAAATTGTGATCAAACTTACCCTATTACTGTTGGTGCTGGTGGTGCTGGTGGTGATCCAACTGCTCCATTCGGCACTAGTCAAGGAGAAAATGGTTCTCCCTCAAAGTTTGATGGTAGTCGTTTTGTCGCTTTGGGTGGTGGAGGTGCTGGTAGTGTTGTTAGGACTACAATCCCGGCATTTTGTCCTACTGCTTGTCCAAGAGGATGTCAGACTTTTGGTAAAGCAGGTGGACAAGGAGGTAATAGTATAGGTTACAGCGACAGTGCATGGGAGTCTCCTG
>Ga0213858_10001689_pt1 | contig 10555 bp, 4 predicted proteins | sample PICome_FD_160122 | JGI IMG/M metagenome (GOLD analysis project Ga0213858, IMG submission 160122) | Coastal seawater microbial communities near Pivers Island, North Carolina, United States - PICO245 | ecosystem: Environmental > Aquatic > Marine > Coastal | place: USA: North Carolina | collected... | reverse complement strand
CACCCGACTCGTAGAGCGACGTATCCCCATCGTCCAGTACAGGGACTCTACCCAATGGATGACGATCTCGGTGCGCATCGGATTTTAAGTCCTTTGGGTGGAAAGCCATGGCGTTGAGCTCATAGGGCAAGGCTAGCTCTTCCAGTAGCCAGACAATTCGTCCGGCACGTGAGTTGGGCGCAAAGTGGAGCTTCAGCATGGGGTACCTCTTTATTTTATTGGGTGAAGGCAAATGTAGCGCATCACCACAGGAGATTAACAACTTGCCCCTAAGTTTTTTTATATTGACTTATAAAGATATCTTAATATCGTAGCGTCTATGCAACTCGATCAAATGTCACAAGTCGCAAAAGCATTGTCGGATGATAGCCGCCTTCGGCTCTTGGCACTGTGTAATCGAGGCGAACTCACAGTCAGTGACCTGGTCAAGATTACCGGGCTCAGTCAGCCGAGAACGTCTCGCCATCTCAACATACTACAGGATGCAGGCTTGCTTGATAGCTTTCGCGAGCGACACTTCATTTACTACCGAGGCACCCTTTCGTCACCCTACAAGCAGATCGTCAATCGACTACTGCAAAGTATCGATGCTGAAGATCCGTTACTTACCGAGGATGCTAGACATTTAGCAAGCCTACAAGCTGAGCGCTCAGCTCTGGCTGAGACCTATGTTGAGGCCGAAATACCGGACTGGCTCGAATTACACCAGTACCACGGGGATTCAAGTGCCTTTACCGATCATGTCGTTGCTCTTTTGAAAGACCATGATGTCGGTCATATGCTTGATATCGCTACGGGTACAGGGCGTATGCTTTGCACGGTCGGCAAGATGGCGTCTAGCGGAATCGGTGTAGACCTGTCAGAGAAAATGGTGATCGTGGCCCGCAACGCCATCGAAACTGCAGCGCTCAATCATCTGTCGGTTCGCAAAGAGGACATGTATGCGCTCCGCTTTCCCGCCGAGTCCTTCGATACCATTACCATTGATCAGGTCCTGTATTTCGCAGACAGACCCGCAGACCTGTTCAGTGAAGCGGCCAGGGTACTGAAGTCGAGCGGGCAACTCTTGGTCGTTGCGTTTACTGCGCACGACAAGGCAAGCCAAAACGTCGCCATCACCGTAGACATTAGAGACATCATCAACTGGCTCGCCGATGCTGAACTAAGCGTCGAGCAGATCGACAAAATTCCGGGAGCGACTCTGGACATCAGTCTTATTCTCGCGAGCAAAACCACCTAATATTGGAACGCGACAGCGCTAACAAGAAAGAGCTCCCGTAACCTCTAATGATCAATACCGTAAATCTGAGCCGTCGATCGAGGGCTCACATCCGCGTTAATAAAGAGCCAATCGCGCCCGCGCGGTAACCTTTCCACTGGAGAAACCATGTCACCTCACCGTTTAATCATAACCTGCGCCATACTACTAAGCCTGACTGCCTGTAACCCGAAAGATGTGTCAATGAATACCAGCGAGGCGACCGAGGCACCGCAGTCGTCAGCGCCAGCAACAATCGAGACAGGCACCATCGACAACTACTTCGGCACCACTATCAAGGACCCCTATCGCTGGCTTGAGGATGACCTGAGTCTGGAAACCACTGACTGGATTTCGACGCAGAATCAATACACCCGGAGCTACCTGGACGACTTTACGCTTCGCGAGGAGATTAGTGACACTCTGTACCGATTAATTAATTTCGAACGCGAGGGCGCACCGTTTTTCGAGGGCGACTCGGTTTATTTTTACCGCAATACTGGCCTACAAAATCAGAGCGTTTTGTATCGTATTGATGAACAAGGCAAGGAAACCGTTTTCCTTGATCCAAATACCTTCAGTGACGATGGTACCGTCAGTATGTCGGGTGTCAGCTTTTCTTCCGACGGAAGTCTTGTGGCCTACCAACTCTCCGAAGGTGGCAGTGATTGGCGGCGGATCGAAATTAGAGATGTTGAGACAGGCGCGTTGATTGAACCCGCGCTGGAAAATATCAAGTTTAGTAATATCGCGTGGGTTGGCAATTCGGGCTTTTATTACTCTAGCTATGAGAAACCCGACGGCAGTGAACTCTCAGAGAAAACTGATCAGCATTTGCTGTTTTTCCATACTATCGGGGAACAGCAAGCGAGTGACAAGCTGATCTTTGGTGCTACCGATGATGAAAAGTCACGCTATGTATCGGCAAGCGTTACGCAAGACGATCGATTCCTAGCAATCAGTGCGTCCAACACAACCTCGGGTAACAGCCTCTGGGTGCGGGACCTAGCTGATCCAACCGCTGAAAGAATCGCCTTGTTCGCCGATGAGCGCGCCGACGCCTACCTGCTTGATAACGACAACAAAACACTATTGATCAGCACCAATTTGGATGCCCCCAATGGACGAATAATTGCTGTCAATATTGACGACCCTACCGCCGAAAAATGGGTGGACGTTATTCCCGAGGGTGAAAACGTAATCAATGTGCGATCTGGCAGTGGTTATCTGTTTGTAGAATCAATGGTCGATGCGCTGAGTCAGGTTACCCAGCACACCCTAGATGGTCGCGTCGTTCGGACCATTGAGCTACCCGACTTGGGAACCGCATCTGGGTTTGGTGGCAAGCGCGATCAGGACCGATTGTTTTTTAGCTTCACTAACTACCGGATTGCCTCAGCCGTCTTCGAGCTTGACCCTGAGTCGGGTGAAGTCAGCCTATACCGAGAATCGAATTCACCCTTTAATGGCAATAAATACAAGACAGAACAGGTTTTTTACACATCAAAAGATGGCACAAGAGTTCCTATGATCATCACGTATGGTGTGGATACTGAACTCGATGGATCAGCCCCTACCATTCTCTATGGCTACGGTGGTTTCAACGTCAGTTTACGACCTCGGTTTAGCAACACGGTGGCGGCGTGGCTCGAAATGGGCGGTATCTATGCAGTGCCGAATCTTCGAGGTGGTGGCGAATACGGTAAAGACTGGCACCGCGCTGGAACTAAGATGCAAAAGCAGAACGTCTTCGATGACTTTATCGCGGCAGCGGAGTACCTAATAGCCAATAAATACACCAGCAAGGGTAAGCTGGCACTTCGTGGCGGCTCTAATGGTGGTCTGCTGGTCGCCGCTGTCACCACACAACGACCCGATCTATTTCAGGTATCACTGCCCGCAGTCGGTGTTCTCGATATGTTGCGCTACCACAAGTTTACTGCGGGTGCTGGTTGGGCCTACGACTACGGCACGTCGGAAGAAAGCCCAGAGATGTTCGAGTACTTGTTGGGCTACTCGCCACTTCATAACACCCGACCTGGCACCGAGTATCCAGCCACGCTGATTACGACGGCTGAGCGAGACGATCGAGTGGTCCCCGCCCATTCCTATAAATTTGCAGCGCAACTGCAAAAGGATCATGCCGGTAACACACCGGTCATGATCAGAATCGAGAGTGATGCCGGACACGGTGCCGGCACACCTATCAGTAAACAAATCGAGCTTTACACCGACTTATATAGCTTCGCTCTCAAAAACATGGGTATCGAAAAATTATCGACGACCAACTAGTGCAGGCGCTAGCGTAGAACGACTTAACGCGGGGAGATATCGCCTTGAGCTGGATCGAAGCGCACTGGTTGGCCGCTTTATTTCTGAGCCTATACGTACTGGTGCTGTTCCGTAATGCGTACCTAGGGAGCCGCGCGAGCTCAGGCATGGCTGGCTATTACGTTGGCAACCGGGAACTCAGCGGCACCATCGTCGGCATCTCGTTTTTTGCAACATTCGCGTCCACTAATACCTTCATCGGCCATGCCGGTAAGAGCTATGAATACGGTATTGCGTGGTTCACGCTCGCCATCCTGTTGATCATCTTTAGCTGGCTAAGCTGGCGCTGGATTGCCCCGCCACTGCGGCGATTCGCCTCGGAATGGGACGCGCTGACAATCCCTGATTTCATCGGTAGCCGATTTGTCGCCTCAGGCTCTGATCGGCATCCGGTATTGATCGCATCAGCTGTGGTAATTGTTTTTGCCAGCATTCTTTACCTTCTGGCGATCTTCAAGGGAGCGGGTCACCTCTTACAGCTCTTTCTGGGCATTCCTTACGAAGTGGCGGTAGGCGTGACTCTGGTAATTGTGGTGCTTTACACCTCGATCGGGGGCTTTGTATCGGTGGTGAGAACCGACGCGATTCAGGGCGTCATGATGCTCATCGGTGGCATCACTATCTTCTACTTCGTTACCAAAGCTGCCGGTGGTGTGGCCGCAGTCAGTCAACTCACCCAGATGCCCGATAAGCAGTTCCTATTCGAACTCAACGGGGGTATTCCATTTGCCATTTTATTGGGTATTTCCCTGTCCGGAGCACTGAAACTCATCGTCGATCCGCGCCAGCTTTCGCGCTTTTATGGATTGAAGGATGAACAAGCCGTTAAACAGGGAATCTGGGTGGCGGTGATCGGTTTGAGCCTCATTCTGGCCACGCTGTTTCCGGTAGGCATCTACGCCCACCTAATCCTCGATAATGTCACCGATACCGATCTCATCATTCCTACCTTGGTGAATGATCCCGAGGTTTTTCCCATGTGGGTGACTGACTTGCTGATCGTATCCATAGTGTCTGCCGCGATGTCGTCGATGGACAGTGTTTTACTGGTCGCCTCCTCCACGCTGTACAAAAATCTGATTGCACCGTTCAGAACCAACCAGCACGAACTACGCTGGACTCGGGGGGCAGTGGTTGTCTTTGCAGCGATTGCGGCCGGAATGGCGCTCAATCCGCCGGGCGATATTGTGACGGTTACGATTTTCTCGGGGAGCCTGTACGCAGTCTGTTTTTTCCCCGCCGTGGTTTTTGGCCTTTATTCCAGCCGGGGTTCCGCCAACGCCGTTCTCTGGTCAATGGCCGTCGGCGTTTCCCTGCTGATTTTCTGGATACTCTGGGGCTGGAACCAATACCTGCACGAGGTATTCCCGGCGTTATTAGCTTCCTGCCTAACCTACTGGCTGATCGCGAGAACTGACAGGCGGGTCGAAAACACGTCAGGACAAACCTAGACACCCGCGTGAACATTACTCCAATGCGGTTGACCGATGGCGAGCACCCGACGGTTTAAATCCAAATACTGCGCTTTAGGCCGTGGCTTCTAGTCTCTTCTCGCAAGGATTGAGCCTCTCAGCGCTAATCGTTGAGCTGAGGGCTCTCGTCCCTTATCCGAGCTCCGGGCTTTTACACTGGTGTTATAGGTAAGACTATTTTTCAAAATGCTCCTGAAAGAACAGATTGACCACCTCGACGTACAGATCGCGATTTTCCTTTTTTCGGAATCCGTGTCCCTCGTTAAGCGCATTCATGAACCAAACGTCCTGACCTGTACCGCGAACGGCAGAAACGATTTGTCGCGCCTCTGACGCTGGAACCCGTGGGTCGTTTTCACCCTGCACCACTAATAAAGGCGCCGTAATCTTCTCGGGCTGATTACTAGGGCTTATCGACTCAAGGTGCGCACGCATCTCGGGATCACGCTCATCACCATACTCCACGCGTCGCAGATCACGCCGGTAGTCCTCGGTATTCTCGAGGAAAGTGACAAAGTTCGAGATACCGACAATATCAACGCCTGCCGCTAAGCGATCGCTATAGTGCACCATGCTCGCGAGCACCATGTAGCCGCCATAGCTGCCGCCGTAAACGGCGACCCGGTCTTTATCGAGATCGGGCTGGGTTTCAATCCAATCGAGTAACGCCCCAATATCGCGCACCGAATCTTCACGTTTAAACCCGTTATCGAGTTGCACGTACTCCCGACCATAACCGGCTGAGCCCCGGACATTCGGCGCAATAACCGCGGCGCCGAGATCGGCAATCCACTGCTGGAACGTGCTTGAAAAGCCGGGTCTAAACTGCCCTTCGGGGCCGCCGTGAATCGAGATAATGACAGGATGCGGCCCCTCGGATTTTGGCTTGTAGACCCAGGCGGGAATCTGCCGTGGCTCGCCAGCGACTGAATCAAATGTTGGATAGTGGATGAGCGAAGGCTCGACGAACCGACTCGCATCGAGCCCCGCTACCTCAGATGCGGTCCAGCGCGTCATGGCACCATGCCCTAGTCCATCGCTGGCAACCGCCAGCGTGTAGATATCACTGGGAGAAGTCGCTGTATTCAGAGTCATCGCTAATCGACGGTTATCCGGGCTGAAGGCGCCCAATCCTGCCCGTCCAACAGGCAGCCCACTGACTGGTGCGTAGTTATTATCACTGGGATCAAACAGATAGACCTGATCGCGCCCGCCTGCATTCACTGTAAAAGCGCCTCGACTTCGGTCATCGGACATGAGTAGGCCTGACACATCCCAATCGATGCCCTCGGTCAAAATAGTCACCTCACCGCTTTCGATCTCGTAATAGGCAAGCCGTCGAAAATTAGCGTCCGCGTCGGTGGTGAAATAAAAGCCCTTACCGTCAGCCGAAAATCCAGAGGGCAAATTAACCGATGGGGCATCGGGGTCGCCGAGCAAACGTTGATGCGACTTGGACTCGAGATCAAGTAAATGGATACGACTGTCGGTGACGCTGACGTATTGAATGATTAACAGCTTGCTGCCATCGGGGCTGAAGTCCACTGCGCCCCAGGACGAACCATCGGGTGATGCCAGCACTAGCTCAGCGGCCTCGGGCGCTTCTGGCGTCATAACCCACACATCATTCGAGCGGCCATTGCGACGGGTACTGCGAAACGCCATCAACTCGCCATCATCGCTCCAAACAATTCCGCCGTTGCGGGACTCACCATCTGAGAGGCGTTTCGCATTGCCGTTTTTGGGATTCAGCATGAAGATCTGAGCGAACTCATTACCACCCTCGTCCATGGTCATTGCGATCGATGTCCCTGTTGGGCGCCGCGAAGCCTGACCCACAGGCTCTTTGAAAAACGTTAGCTGATTGCGCGCACCCAGCGGCATATCAACCCGGTGTAACTGACTCACCTCGCCGAAGCGGGTGCTGATGTACATGCTTTTGCCATCGCGCGTCCAACCACGAAACGAAGCCCCTCTGACATTTTGATAGCGAGCCAAACGCTGACCGATTTCTGGTGGAATCTCTGGAATACCGCTCAATACCACATTGCCATTATTGGCGGTACGTTCGGACACAGCGTCGCTAGCGAGCGCGAAAGAACTCAGGAGACTGACAACAGCGGCGGTTAAAAGAGGAGTGAAGGTGTGCATAAACATAATGATGATCCGGTGTGGTGTGTAACTGCCCAACAGAATGCCAGAGCTAGAAAAAATTCCAAAGTTCAGCTGGCTCATCGACACGCAACAGGGGCTCCGCTAAGTTGTAGTAACAGCAGACGGAGAAATGCCTGATAAAGCTTTTCACCGCAGACCTGGGGCCCTACTCCGCTGCAATTCGAATGCAGATCTACGCAACGGACATCACCAATTACCACAAATCGAGCCTATGGCTCCCTAAATAGCGGCCTCCTAGGCATCTCTTATTGCGCGGCAGCCTCGACAGGCGTCGTCGAGAACCGAACATCTTGGTCATCCCACCACCAAAAGTCTGGCAAGGGCACCTGTTCGGGCCATTGTTGGTCCATTGTGCCCGCGTCATAGAGTCGACCATTGATCATCACGCGATCAAGATCGACGGTATTCCTGAGATTGTCTAGCGGGTTGGTATTTAAAATAACAAGATCTGCTAATTTACCGACTTCGATTGAGCCAAGGTCCTGATCGACACCGATGATCTTCGCGCCATCGATAGTGGCTGCCCGAAGGACTTCCGCGGGCGTCATACCGCCCATGGCATAGGCCCACATTTCCCAGTGATAGCCCAAACCCTGCAATTCGGCGTGGCCACCCACACCCACCAAGCCACCTGCGCGTTGAATTTTCGCGACCTGAGCAGCCCCTTGCTCAAAATCAAACTCAGTATCCCGATACCAGCTGGAACGCCGCAGTGTGAGCTCATCAAGCCGGTTACTGGGATAGAAACGACGGAGCTTGTCGTCATCTCTCACATCGGTTCGGGTAAAGAAATAATCTACAAGCGTCGGCGCGTTGTACTGCACCACCAGTGTCGGTGTATAGGCCGTCCGCGTTTTCGCAAAGAGCTGTACCACATCTTTGAAGATTGGGGAGTCAGGAAGATTGTGTTCGTGACCATGCATACCATCGATGGCGTGCGTAATCCCCATTTTCTGATCGGCCGCCCCTTCGGTGGTGGGCATCAAACCTAGGGCTTGGCTCGCCTTAACTACCCACTGACGTTGCTTACGATTGCCCACGACATAACTTTTAATGTTATGGGTGTGGTAGTGCTCCTTGTAGCGGCGCAGATAGGCAAAGGTCTCGTCGTAGGATTGGAAATCGGTATCTCCGAACACACCGCGCGCAGTCATAAAGGCGCGCTGACCGATCGATTGGCCGGTCTCGACGAAATCACGATAGGCGAGATAATCATTGCTCGCGGTCTGCACATCGAGCCCGGTGGTAACGCCGTAGGCCACGTTAGCCACTAGCGACCAGTTGTGTGGCTCCAATACGTCACTCGTTCTGAACTCCCAATGCGCATGAGTATCGATAAAACCGGGAAGTACATACTGACCCTCGAGATCGATGGTTTCTGTATCAGCCGGTGCGTCGATCGTCCCGTGATCACCAAGCGCCGTAATTCGATTATCGACAATCAGAATATCCTGAAGCGCTTGCACCGCATTCATTGCTTCGGTGGTGTCCGAAGCCATCGTGATAAGGTTCGCACGCTGCAGTAGCAATGTCCCAGACGGCGTATTCCGAGGCACTGTCACCACCATCTCGACTGCCGTGACCGCGTCCGCTTCATCCTCTGGAACAAAAACCTCGTCCTCGCTGTCATCGGAATCGGTCTCGCCATCGCTCTTAGCAGGGCCGCTAAATGCAATCGAATCCAAGGGACGTGAAAAATAGGTATTACCGATCGCCCACCAGACCGATTCACCATCAGCGCTCCACCCTAAGTAGTCAGCACCTACATGGGTCAAGCGCTTAACCGGCAAAGCACCACCTCGCAAATCCACTTCCGGCGCTCGACTGCCCGCCCGGGTCCTGGCAATCGTCCACACCTGCTTGTTGGCAAAGGCCAGTACCTGCGAACCATCTGGATGGATGTAGATCGCCTCGGCGCGCGGTGGGTCATCGCCTCGACGATTGCCGCGGGGCGCATTCACGGTAAGCTCATGTCTGCGATCTGAACCGTCGAGTTTCAGAGAAAACAGCCCCTCCTCATCGGTGAGATAGATACGATCCGACTCGGGACCAAAATGCGGATATCTCGCCTGCGCAGCGGCTTTAACCACAGTCTGCGAACCGCCTCGGGCGGGTAATGAAACCAGATCCAGGGGAATGCGAAGACCGCCAAACTCACTAAACGTCTGGTTGCGTTGATACTCGTTGCCTCGCATGGCCACGATCCGACTACCGTCGGGGCTGTAGACTAAATCGGTGTAAAAGGCAGAGATCTCCGTGAGCTGCTCTGGCCGACCTCTGCCGTCGGCACGCATTCGAAAAATATGCCCACCTTCGGCATGCGACCAAGTGGTAAAGGCGATCCAGCGACCATCGGGTGACCAGACTGGCTTGAACTCCAGCATGTCACCACGGGTCAGACGCCGAACATCGCTCCCGTCGGCGTTCATGATGTAGATCTTGGTTAATACAGATGCGGCGACTCGCCTGTTATCGGGAGACGGTCTTGGATCCTGAATCAAGGTTGCGGTGAGATCGCCCTGTGGCACCCGATAGCCTGCCGTCAGGTCGGGACCGATATCGAGGCTAATTTCAGCCTGCATCGGGATTTCTCGCCGATCACCCGATTCGACATCAACCTCCCAGATTTTACCGAAGGCATTAAAAACCACCGAGTCACCATCAGGAGTAAAGCTGTAACCGGGCAAAAGATCTCGACTGGGTGGTCTGAAATTCTCCTGGGCATCGCGCTGGATGGGATAGGTTAACCAACGATCTGAACCCGTCTGTAAATCCCGCAGCCTGAGCCCTGTCTGCGCTTCAAACCGGTTGCCATAGGCCATATACCGGCCGTCTAGGGAAAGTACTGGTCGAAAGCCACCGCCCTCGCCCTGCGTCAAGCGCTCGATATCGCCGGTCTCCAAGCTGTAACGGCTCACCTGCGACGCTGGAATGTCACGCCTCGAGCCCTGCCCCTGGGCAAAATAAAAATACTCTCCATCGGGTGACACATCGACACCCACACCCCAGAAACGTTCATCGTCGCCAGATCCTGAGAGGGTAATACCCGAACCACCCTCAACATGGTGCATTACCAGTTCGGTCTTTGTTCCCACCTTCGTCACTACAATGTAGTCGCCATCGGGCGTCCACTGCGGTGATATGTATTTCGCCTGACGCGCCTCAGACAACTGTTTGGCATCGGATCCATCGATGTTGGCGACCCAGAGATTGTTGCCACCATCGCGATCGCTGATAAACGCCAGTTGATCACCCGATGGGGATACGACAGCTTGACTGTCGTAGCCCAGACCCGAGGTAATCCGGGTGGCTTGACCCA
>Ga0213858_10001688_pt1 | contig 10558 bp, 8 predicted proteins | sample PICome_FD_160122 | JGI IMG/M metagenome (GOLD analysis project Ga0213858, IMG submission 160122) | Coastal seawater microbial communities near Pivers Island, North Carolina, United States - PICO245 | ecosystem: Environmental > Aquatic > Marine > Coastal | place: USA: North Carolina | collected... | reverse complement strand
TGAGGACTTGACACCTGCCTCACTGGGAGGGTTGAGATACTTAGGGGTCTGGGGTCCAAGCGCACGGGCTGTAAAGTAGAAAAGTCCGTGTTCGTCCTCGAAGGGGATAATGAGTCTACCTGCGTATCGTCCTGAGGAGGCATAGTAAAAGCGAGCAGGATTAAGATTACGATTGCGAACATAATGATACGCAGGGCTGTCTTCTTCGATTGGCTTGAACTCTTCATACTCTAGGTTCTGTATATCAGGTGTGATGATTTGGGCGCTAGACTCTTCGGGAAGTTGACCGTTCTCAATGCAGTAACTGTAGAAGATCTCCTTGCCACGGTGATAAGGAACTCCACGAACAATAGACACAAGTTGATAAAAGTTACCAGTCTCACCAGACTTGAAGCACTGCCACAGGCCATTCTCAAGGTTGACGGACATGTGACGCTTGTAGTCAGAGGTGTCAATGACTGAGTTACAAACCCACTCACGCCCACCGCTCTGAAGGCGTCCATCCTTGATGTTGTTCTGTACCCACTCGCTAATCATTTCTTGCGTCTTGGTCTGGTCTTACACTCGTCTAGTCGGCCCTTCACGACCTCTGGGTCATTATAGAGCGGGCATATGGATTTGTAAGAACACCAGTTGCAGAAATCGTTCTTCTGGGGGTAAAGATCATCACTCTTGCATTTGCGTATGGTCCAGACATCATCTACCACAGACTTAATGTGCTGACGAATGGTAGCCTCTGTGTAGGTAGCCGCAACGAGATTGTTGCTAAGAGGGTAATAGTGTGCGAAGGTAATCTTTGTAATAGGCACTCCAGTAAGTCGGTGCGCTGCGTAGACATAGGATTTACCTTGCGGATCGTTGAATAACTCGAACTTGCTCTTCTCTCTTCGTGATGTTTTATAATCCACGACAAGAATATCTCCTGTTGGTGCTTTGATAATCCTGTCAATATATCCCTCATGTTTGATTCCATCAGCAATCTCCTCTGCAAAGTGGTGCTCTACGATAGACTCCTTCGGAAGTGATGCGTTGAATCGAAGGAAGTTCTTGAAGCACTTCTCTATATCTTTGTTATACTTCTCTGGGAACTTATACTTATCTTTTATTTCATTAGCCTTGTCCCATAACTGGTCTATCGAGGTAGCATTGGTAGAGTGCTCAAATACCTCATGGATAAAAGATCCAAAGTGTAGAGCGCCAGTGTTGCCAGGGTCCGTGTCTTCGTAACGGTTCACATAGTTATATTTATACTTGAGCCGACACTGACGGAAAGTTTCTCGCTTCGAGTTGCTGATAGTATCACAAAACATCACATCACCAGTGGATAGTAGATCTCTATCTCTATATCATCAAAGAAGTTATCTATCTGCTTAGTGTTGTACTTACACTTATTAGAAAGGTATTGATGTAGACTCTTCTTCTTTATAGGTTTCTTATCAGTAATAGACTTGAGAACCTTATATTGAAACTTTTTAATGAATGCAGTAGAATACTTGTATCTCCATTTCTCTACAAACTTTTCACTAAATGTATGATCTAGTAGATCTATAAACTCTACAATTTCATAACTATCTATATTCATCTATATATTTTTGTATTTATATATTATAAGGGGCTAACGCTCTGCTTTTGAAAAAATGCCTGAAAAATCCACTGAGAAGCAAAGACGGCTGGATCTGGTAGAGAAGGTTCTCAGCCTAACGGACCAGGAAGCCAGACTTAATATAGAGCCTGTCGCTGGAGGTATGTCCCAGTTAAGGAATTTGGATATAGCAGCCTTTAGTTACAATGGAAAGACATTTATGGTTCTTTGTGTACTAAACGAGAGAACAGGTACAGGAGATCCTTTCTTTACAAGTATTAGAACAGGGAACAAACTAATGTCCTGTTTCGATCTAGGTGACACCTCCCCCGAATCCTTAATGGCTATTCTAGGTTCACTATATAACATAGACTTAAATGTGCTGAGAAAGGTGGCTACCTATAGGTATTTCAAGAATCTATTCTCAGTCCTTCTAGGCAAAAGGAACTATAAAACATTCAATAAACTGCTCATAGGCAGTCTCAGTCGATTTAGGGTAAAGTAGCATGGATGAGGATGACATTTTTGGAGCAGGTTTAAACGACGATCCTGGAGAGGGTTTAAACGAAGATCCTGAGGAGGTTGCTGAGGATTCTGCTGATGAAGTGACTACGACCTTTTTTGAGAGGTTCAAGAAGAACTTCAATCAAGCAGTTTATGGAGATGCAGGACCTAAAGAAGGCGAGACCAGAGGGGGAATGGTCGCGGCAGGTATCCTAAGTCCTATTGATACAGGGAACGCTCTTGCGAAAGCGTTTGCAGAAAGTGCCTCCTTCAAAAATGCAATGAAGAAGTTTGAAGGTTTCTCTGATAAGATTAAGGGAGTTCTTTCTAATGTAACAGGGGGAGGAACAGAGACAGGATTTAGAGCGAATATAGCGAACCAGTTGAAAAACATGGCTTCTGGTATTGGAAACGCTCTCAAGGCAGGTTTAGACTTTTTAGGTGGCGCTAGACTAGTCGCTCTTGAGGTTGCAGTTAGAGGGTTAGCAGCAGCAGCCCAGAAACTCGTTCAGACACTAAATGAGATCAACGACATAGATGAAAGGCTTGCTGTCATAAACAGTAACTTGGCTGCTGAGATGCAAGGTAATACCCAGGCCCTTGCAGATAATACACTAGGGTTTGGTATGGCTATGAAGGCTCTGACTGAGTTACGAGTAGCAGGATTCGACCAAACTAACACCAACCTTATAGACCTAGTAAGTAGATTACAGATTAGCGGTCAAGACACTGGTGCTGCTATTAACCTTGCACAGAGCCTTATAGGAACTGGAAACATGCAGGAGGCTGCTGTTGATAGATTGGCTCAGACCATGATTGAAAGCAGCAAAGCCTTTGGAACCAGTATGGACTCCGTGGTGAAGGCTGTTGGATCACTAAGTGAAAATATACAAAGACTTTCACTAATGGGCGGCGCTGAGACAACTACGGGTATTACTGCTGAACTAACCGCGATGTTGGGACCTGAGAATGCTCAACTAGTTGGTAGAGTAATGAAGGACTTAACTTCTACTACCGCTGACCTAAACATGCAGGCTTCTCTAGGAATAGAGAGGTTAGGGGATAGACTAGCAACAGGGCAAATAACCACTACTGAATTTTTACAAGGAATCTCAAATGCTGCTACTGGTGCTCAAAACTTAGTAGGATCCGCTGCCGAAGAAGGTAGAAGAGTCTTGGCAGCGACTTACGGTGGATCTAGCCAGACCGTACTAGATTTGATAACCCTTCAACAAAAAATAGCAGAAAACGCACAGAAGCAACTAAACGCGCAAGATACTCTTTTAGGAACACTCACAGCATTAAAGACAATTGTTCTTGATCCTTTCAAGGATGTTGTATCAGGAATGCTTCCCGCATTCAAGTTGTTAGTTGGAGGTCTGTCTTTTGCTATGGCTGGGATATTGAATCTTGTCGTTAGAGCACTCGGTCCATTAATAAATCTTGTAATGAGTGCCGTAGGGATTATAGGTGGAATTGTTGGATTCGTGGCCGATATTTTTGGAGGTATAGTTGAGGCTATATACGACATCATTTCTCAGATTCCCTTGATAGGTGGTCTTTTCAAAGACGCTTCTGAAGAAAATAATGCCACATTTGGTAATATAGGTAAAGTTTTTGATGCCGTTGTTGGAACTAGTAACACTAATGTACAGGCAGCCTCAACCATGCAACAAGCGGCTAGAGACTTCACAACAATGAGGTCGATGAGTTTCGAGAATAACGCCTTAGTTGCTCAGACTCTAATTGCGTCTACCAACATGAATGAGCAGTTGATTATGGGTTTGTCAGATGCCCAGCAGCAAATGTTGAGGGTAGCCACAGAAGAGCAAAGGCAAAGAGAACTAGAGAGGATAGAGAAACAAGGGTTAGAAAGAAACTCTTCAGTTCAGACTGAAGCGGCCATAAGATTCATTGATGCCGCAGCAAGAAATACATCGGAAGTCACAGATCAAGGATTGGAGAGTGCGTTAGAGCGAGTGTTTGGAGGAGGTGTACAAGACATCGTAGAGGAACTAAGAGTCGTAGCACAGACCATGAGAGACAAAAAACTTGTCTTAGAAAATGACGAATTATAGGAGATAAAGAATGGCTTTTTACATAGATCCACATACAGAAACGGATTCCTATCTTTTATTTGAGTTTAAGAAATCAGATGGAGGAATCTTCAACAAAACATTAAACTTCTTGGAGAACATACAGGTAAGAGAATCTGTGTCAACAAACTATAGTGAGTACACTCCTATAGGCTCCAACGGATCTATGTTCGCTTACATGGGCTCGAAATCTAGATCCTTAGGATTAAGTTTTAATTTAACTATGGCTAATATTATGGAGCATAGTGTCATAAAGCCTACTGCTAAGAATGTTGCTACTAAGCAGTCTTTGCAGAAACGCTACTTTGAGGATGATAGTTTTAAAAAGGATGGAGATGTAAGCAAAAAGTGGGGGGACATGGTAAGAAGATTCGACACCCGATGGTGGCAGAATCTAAGAGAGAGCGAAAAAGAAATATTTAGACAGTTCTACCCTGGTAAAGACAAGTCATTGAGATCCTTTTCTTCAGGCTTAGATACAGGAGGTAGTGTTAGTAATGACAGTAGAACTGACGCTGTTTTTCAATTGATGTATTGGATGAACTTGATAAGGTCTTCAGTGCTAACTAATTCTCAAAAGCCTTACCTAGGACCTCCTATAGTAACGCTTACTCATGGTATGATGTACATGAGTGTTCCTTGCATTTGTGAGTCTTACAAAATATCTCATGAAGAGCAGGCTGGTTACGATCAGATGACATACCTCCCCAGAAGAATAAAGGTAGAGATGAGTCTTAGAGAGGTAAGGCTAAGAGGAAGAGACTTTGCTCCTGGAAGTGAAACTGCTAGAAACATTACTGGTTGGGATGCTCTATTTGATGACGGAGAAACCAAGTATGTAACAATGGATCCTTTCGATCAACAAGATGATATTATAAATCTAGACCAATGAAGAGTTACGGAAAACTAAGTAGATACGAGAGTGGTGTCACTACAGTTATTCACAGAAACAAGAATGTAACAACTTCTGTGGGAACCATAATGGATGATACTGTAGCGGAAATCGATGAGGCTTTCAAGTATAGGAAGGGTAGAATTCCTATCATGCACGCTCATCGTCCTGATTTAATCTCTAATACCTTTTATGATTCTCCTAGGTATTGGTGGCTTATGATGCATTTCAATAATGTTAACGACCCTTTTGAGGGTTTTAACTCTGGAGATGAGATATTAATACCTAAGTTATGATAAACTCAGATCTACACATCAACAATGACCAGTTTAATGTAGGGTCACCTTTTGTCATCCTGACCAGCAACCCCGCTGTTCTTGAGGAGAACAACAACTCTAGTTTTAAATCTGGCGTAGATCCTACGGACCCTAATACAGTATTACTTACTCTTCAGGAAGGTAATCTTATATCTTTCACTGAAAAGAACTCTAAGGAAACTAACGGCAAGCCTCAAATATTCCTAAAGTTCTTGGACCCAGAGATGACGATACTCCCGAGGTTATTTGATCATAATGCCTTGTCTGTGTATAGAGGACTGTTTAACAAGTTAGCATCGGGGGCAGAGACGAAGACTTTGAAGGTTGAACTTCCTAGCACCTCTAAAAAAACAAAAAAAGGATCCGATACCTCTGATACTGAATTTGTTATAAACAATGAATTTACAGTATCTGCATCAACAGATGCGTCAGGCAATCAGGTTGTTAATATTTTTGATGAGACGATCATGTATCTTACCTATGGAATGGGTAATGATTACAGAAAGGTTTCACCATGGAGAAAAGTTAAAATCACATCTTTTTACATTTCTCAGGATACCACAGATAACGCTGTCGTAGAATTAACAATGGCCTACGGTGCTTTAGGTAACGCAGAGGGGAAATCTGGCGCTTTATCCTTGCAAAGTGCGTATAACTCTCTTAAACCTTCTTTACTTGGCAGATCTATTCAGTCAGCCTCAGAGGCTACTGTTGCGGTTCCCATAATGAGAGTGCAAACCTTGCCTACAAACAGTAGTTTGTATTTCGGATCCACTACTGCTACATCTCCATTTTTAAATTATGGAGGTATAAATAAGATTTTAGAAGATCAAACTCCTCTTATACTAAGTTTGCTAGAAAATCTTTATCAAAAGTATTTACTTAGTCATAGGAAGGGTGATTTCAAATACTTTCCTTTTGTATTCTTGTCCCCTAAAGTAGCAGTAAAGTTAAAAAACTATCTTGATACTATACTGAAGGCTCACGACGATGCAGGCATAACTGACGCAGAGATTTTTCCTGAACTGTATAAACTTAATATACTGAAGAAGATTCTGAATAGTTGCGGGATATCAATTATCAATGGAAAGCCTCCTTCTGTGGGAGGGTCTAGAAAGGTGAGAGAGGAGACTATATACTTAACTATCAATCATTCCCCAGGAGAGGACCCTGAGACATGGGTAATGGAGTCGTTAAGGAAACTTTACTCTGCATTGGATATAACTGATGGAATGTCTCCTATGGGTAGAATAGGTAATGAGTTCGGTCAACCGTTGCACATAACTGATATACAACATAAGAAACTCTTCATAAACCAATTCTGTGAGAGGACTACTAATGAAAACGGATACCTTAATAAATATGCTATAAAAAAGTCCGATGTAGAAAAAACTAGAACAAGAACAGAAAGAAAAACATATGGCTATGGAGGTGCCGCAACGACTGTTAATGAAGAAGTCTTGGAAAGTTATACGGTCTTAGAAATATCAGAAGAAGAGCATAATGTAACATTATTTGATACTGCGTTGGAAGCAGGTGATACTGAGATTAAAGTTTTTACTGACGCTGTTATAGGAGATGGTTTGATTATGCCACTGTGTCCAAACCTAAGTTTAGCCACATTAGAGGTGTACATAGAAACGCTACAAGGTAGCCTACGCATTACAGATAAGGATGATTTGTACTGTAATACTTACAAATTTATGTTTGATTACAGAAAAACTAAGGAGCCCTTTTTAGATTACATTTATAACACTCAAAAATTGTTTAGATACGGTGACGCCTTAACTCCTGAAGATATAGGGCTACCTTCCGATTTTGATATAGGAAGAGATGCTAAGATCAAGGCTGTCATAGATCAGATTCCTTTGTTCATATGCAATAGAGAGAATGCAAATGTCTTAGAAGTGACCTCAACGGAAAAAGGAGTCGGATTCGCTAAGTTAATCGATGTGTTTTCACTTGTTGAGAGTGGTATACTAGCCACTCTTAAAGAAGTTGTAGATGGAGAAGAGGTTGTTACATTGGAAGACTTTGACGAAAGATTTGATGAGGTGATTCAAGAGTCTCTTGATGTGGCGTATAGGAGAAATCCCACCATTTATTCCATGCTTCTTTCAATGAGTAGAACCTTAGGTAAATCTGATGATGAATTAGATAAGGCTGCTCTTCCTCTTTTTGAGGAAATTAGGAAAGAGGTTAAAAAATTAGTTTCAGAATCATTGAGCCTACAAGAGAGAGGAATTTCTTGGACGGGAATGACAGCAGCCATGGGGTATATTCAGAAAATGTCTAATACAATAGCGGTGTGCTCTATAAAAACATTACCGTTCTTTAACTATACTGCCCCTAGGATGTTGGGAAAAACATGCTTATTCCTGGATCACTCTAACTTCTATGCTCTCACTAGAAATAGACCAACCAAAGGATTCCTTAGTGGAATATATTTAATAGATAGTATAGAGCATATAATATCTAGGAACGAGTGTACATCTAAGTTTACAATCTTTAGACAAGAGTTAGCAACTGGTGTGCTTAACAAGTTCATACAGAATCCAGAGAGTGAGTGATGCAAGTATTGAAGGCGGAAGTAGTAGTCGGAATGCCAGGAGTTCTTGGAGACAGAACCTCCATACCTATCAGACTAAGTAATGGAGATTTGGAGGAGGCTGTCTACACCGCTCCTTTCAATAGGTCTACTCCTGGAAAAGGAGGATTCACGGCATATCCTGCTGCGGGAGATATGATTCTTGTTACTACTTGTGATGATGATACTGATTTAACTTACTACTACTTATCGACAATCGTAGCGGCAATACCTGATGATGATAGAGCCATCCCTAACTACCCAAAAGGTAGTAATAATCTGGGAACAGGCAATAGTCTAAGAAAGAGCGTAGGTATAAAAGATGATTTTGAAAGTGGTCTTGAAATGTATTATGAGACCACAACAAAGAGCGATGAGATTCCTGACAGTATGGAGAATGCCCGAAACAGTAAGGTTAGGCTGTATGCAGGTGCGGCCCACTTAGAGTTTGAAAGGAATCTTGAGAAAGAGCATGTTCAACTTAAGACTAGATCAGGTGAGTCCAAACTTACACTAATAGGATCAGATAACGAGTTCAATCCAGACTCTATGGAGGCTAGAACTCATGGAAACCTTCAAGTAATATCAATGGCTGGCAGCATTAACCTTACTTGTCATTCAGATGGAGGTGAGATAAGATTAACTAATTATGCAAGACCAACACTTCCTTTGCCTAATTCTACAAAAGGAGATGTATGGATCGAGAGTTGGGCTAATCAAGTTAACCTGAATGCTTATGCGTTTCACCCAGAAGCAACTCCTGCTGTCTTCATAACATCTAACAGGGCACATCAAGGAAGTGTCGTAGGGGTTAGAAGTGGTGGAGATGTAGAGATAGTGGCTAATTACGGAGGTGTAGCCTCTATACCTCCATCAGCAGGAGTGCCTAGGGAGGGTAAAATCACATTGTGGGCCGATAGTGACATAAATATTGTATCGGCTAGGGGTGACATAAACCTAAAAGCGGTGGCAGGAAAAGTTAACTTGCAACCAACCACTCCACCCGTGTTCGTACCAACTCCAGACCATAAAGGAATGTAATGCCTCTTAACCCTTTAGACATATCATGGCTTCAAGGTGGGTTACCCACTGGAGCAGGATTAGTACCTACATTTGGAGTTCCTCCTTGCATACTTAACCTAGGGTTTAAAATACTGTCTCTACTTCCTGGAGATGCGCTAGGAGCCTTAACTACAGGAATCAATAAAGGAATACGAGACGCTAATATTTTCATAGCCGAACAGCAGCAGAAACTTCTAAACATGTTTGGCCTTGACAGCGATGGTCAAATAGAAGACGGTTTAGGGGGTTTAGGAGGGTTTCTGGATTCTGTTCTAGGAGGCATAGGTCAGGCCATAGGCGCAGTTCAGGCAGCCCAGAGTTTTATAAATGAAACCATAGAAGAGATAAATGCTATCATAGACTGCCTTAATTCCTTCAAGTCCAGCCAACAGGCCGCGATCAGCGTAAGTCCTGAGAGGACTTCTCAGGAGCAATTGGCAGTATTAGCATTCCAGTACCAAGAACAGATTGAGTACGCTCAGGACTTCGTAGAGAAGGCCACAGAGGTTCTCAGAGTGATAGGCGAGGTCCTCATCGCCAGGGCTAACGGAGAACTTGTCGATCCTGACACGGATGAAGAAGAGGAAGAGGAGATCTTCAGACTAACCTTCGGCGCTCCTGAGAGTAAGAGTGGGTCCTTCTTGTTATCTGTCGATGGATTATACTACGACTCTCAAGGAAGGGAGTACGCTGACGGGTCCGAGGTTCCAACCTTAGCAGACATTAGCGCACTTTCGTTTACTCCTGATACTTCTAAGTGGAGAATGGACCATACTCCAAACCTAGGAGGAAAAGGAACAGCCGTTACCTTAGCGGATGTAGACAGGTACATGGGAACTCTTTTTGACATGAACATTGTAGATGACTCAGAGTTCATGAAGGAGTTTTACGATGCTGACCACACCATATCAGTCATACTTGGTAACAAGTCCAAGTTGATAACTGATATGGAAAGAGACAAGCAGAATCTGATAACCTCGGGTTATGAGGAAGAGTCTGCCGTAATAACAAATATACAACAGCAGATATTCTCTACAATAGAGTCTTTTGATAGAAAACTAAAGAAGAGAAAAAAACAAATAGAGATCGCTGTAAAGGCGTATGATCTTTTTGGATACACTCAAACCTTTCAGCCTGGAAAGATACCTGTAAACGATTTCAGTTATCTGTCTAATCTTAATGTAGACATAGGATTTGAGAAGCAGAGAAAACTTGTAATAGACCAGGGCGAAGTTAGTGGAGTTGTTCTACCTCTAAAGCCCGTCTTTGTAAAGCAAGCGACAAAGGCTAAGACATATTCTCTAACTCCTCTTTTAATCGCCCCTATAGGGACTGGAGCCTTCCAAGATACTCCCCCCGCCAGTTCAACAGTGCTACCTGCCATAACGATTTCAGATGATGTGGAGCAGGACGGTCTAGTTGGTATTTACAGTTTCCTCGACGCTGATGTAGAAAAACCATCATCCACTAAAACCAATATACCTAGTTGCAATGATGATAGGAAACAGGACGGTCAGT
>Ga0213858_10001684_pt1 | contig 10571 bp, 9 predicted proteins | sample PICome_FD_160122 | JGI IMG/M metagenome (GOLD analysis project Ga0213858, IMG submission 160122) | Coastal seawater microbial communities near Pivers Island, North Carolina, United States - PICO245 | ecosystem: Environmental > Aquatic > Marine > Coastal | place: USA: North Carolina | collected... | reverse complement strand
GACAAAGGCCTCTGGATGCTTGGCGTTGTCAAGGACTTGAATTTCGGGGCCGGATTGATAAGCCTCAGGATAGGCAGGATCTTCCAAGACCCCCCAAAAAATACCGCTATTGCCTCCTGGGGCGATGTTCCATTCTATGGACAGCTCAAAGTTGTAGTAAATGTCCCTGGAGATGATGTTTTGACCTCCTTTACCTCCTGGGGTAAACACCATGGCGCTGTCTTCTATGGTCCAGGCTTCTGGCATCGAATCGGATAGATAACCGCGCCACTGGTCAAAATTACTGCCGTCAAAAAGAACTTGCCATTGGCTTGATGGGACCGATTGGGATTCAGGAATTTCTTTACTGATTTCAGCGCTGTTTTGGGTGTTTTTACACGAGGCGCTTAGGGCCATCACAATGGACAATTGAATTAAATATTTCATAGTAAAGGTGGTTTAAATTAATCCAGAGGTCGAACCCAAACATTTCGATAAGAAACCCCGCTTTTGTCACTGTGGTCCTGAAGTTTAATTGGACCAGGACCATGGGCGCTGACCTTTGGCCAACCGATGTATTCTGTGGTCCCACTTAATTCAAAATGATCTTGAACTAAAACGCCGTTATGAAGGACGGTCATGATCGGACCTTTGACCATTTCGCCGAGTTCGTCAAATTCAGGAGCGTGGTATATGATGTCATAAGCATTCCAAGATCCTGTCGGTACCGAAGCCATTACCAGAGGCGGTGATTGTTTGTACAATGAGGCGACCATGCCGTTGACATAAGTCGGGTTGTCATTGTTGTCCAAAACCTGTACTTCGTAGCGATTTTGCAAGTACACCCCACTGTTGCTTCTGGCTTGGCCACTGGCCATATTGTCTGGGTTACTTCGCCATTCTACATGGAGTTGTACGCTGCCAAAATTCTCTTTTGTTTGAATGTCACCCGTGAGGTCCACTACTGTCATGCTACCGTCAGCATTGATGGCCCACTTAGCAGCAGTACTATCCACTGCGCTGATCCACTGGTCTAAATTACTTCCGTCAAAAAGAATGATTGCGTCGCTTGGTGCGCCATTTTGTCCAAATGGATCAATTTGATTGGGTACTGGGGTCCACATTTCAGTTGCTTCGGGTAGGGTCGGTTCTTGAGCGGGCGCCTCTGCAGGTCCTGCAGGATCAGCGCCACAGGCGCTGATTAATAGGCCAAGCCCGATTAGTGTGAATTGCGTGGTCTTTTTCATGGTCGTCGTTTTAATGATATACGTTTTTATTTATTGGTGAGCCTCGTCACATTGCATCTGCCTGAAGTGCTTAAAAGGCGGTGTTCGTGGGCTTAATCCAAGCCCAAAATCTTTTTGAGACGGGCTTGGTCTATTTCTGCGCCCGCAAAATCATCGAATCGCTTTTGTGTGGCTTCGATAATTCTATCTTTTATGAATTTAGCGCCTTCACGAGCGCCTTGTTCTGGACTTTTAATCACGCACTCCCACTCCATAACGGCCCAAACATCACAGCCGTATTCGGTGAGTTTACTGAAGACAGATTTGTAATCGATTTGACCGTCACCAAGGGAGCGATAACGCCCGGCCCGATCTTTCCAATCCCCATAACCGCCAAAAGCGCCTCTCTTTCCGTCGGGCAGAAATTCACTGTCCTTAACGTGGAAGGCTTTGATGAACTCGTGGTAATGGTCTATGTAGGCCAAATAGTCCAGTTGTTGAAGCACAAAATGACTCGGGTCGTACAGGATGTTCACTGCTTTGTGATTTCCGGTCGCTTCTAAAAAACGCTCAAAAGTCACCCCGTCGTGTAGGTCCTCACCAGGATGAATCTCGTAGCAAACGGCAACGCCGTTGTCCTGGAATTCGTTAAGTAAGGGCGTCCATCTTTTGGCCAATTCCGCAAACCCCATTTCTACCAAGCCATCAGGGCGCTGCGGCCAAGGGTGCCAGGTATGCCATAGCAATGCCCCGCTAAAGGTCGCATGAGCGTTTAGCCCTAAATGTCCACTGGCTTTTGCCGCGCTCATGAGCTGTGCACGAGCCCATTCAGTGCGTTTTTTTGGATTGTTTTTACAGTCCTCTGGAGCAAAGTTGTCAAACATCAGGTCGTACGCTGGATGAACTGCAATGAGTTGGCCTTGAAGGTGGGTTGAGAGCTCTGTAATTTCGAGCCCGTAGGATCGAATTTTACCCTGCAATTCATCGCAGTAATCCTTACTTTCTCCTGCGAGGGTCAAATCGATCAATCGAGATTCCCAGGTAGGGATTTGAATGCCTTTATAGCCCAAATCTGCCGCCCATTGACACAAGCCATCCAATGAATTAAATGGTTCCTTGTCGTCCATGAATTGCGCCAGAAATACGGCCGGTCCTTTTATGGTCTTCATAATGTTTGCTTAAAGTTTTTTCCAGACGTTGCCCTCTGCATGTGAGGCAACGGCCGTCTCAATGAATTTCATGCCCCGAACGCCGTCCTCCATAGAAGGGAATTCGCCTTCCGTGTACTCTTGTCCGCGCACCGCTTTGGCCATGCCCTTGTAGATGTTGCCCATGGCATCAAAAATACCCTCTGGATGTCCAGGAGGTAGTTTAGTGCCGTCTAAAGAGAAGGCGGTATTGTATCCATGACCTGGTTTCAGGGTTTGAGCAGGCTGTCCGTCCTTGAGCAAGGTCAAGTAATTGGGATTCTCTTGCTCCCACTTAAGCGCCCCTTCACGACCGTAAATGGCCAAGCTAAAGTTGTTTTCTTCTGCGGTCGCGATTTGACTGGCTCTTAGCACCCCTTTTACATGTTTGCCCAAACGCAATAAAACCGTGCCGTCAATGTCCATTTGATTGTCGTCATAAAGGTGATTCAGGTCAGCCAAAACAGATTCAATTTTTTGGCCGGTGACGTATTCCAACATTTGGTAGGCATGGACGCCAATGTCACCCATACAACAGCTGATTCCCGATTTATCTGGATTGAGGCGCCAAGTGGTCGAGCGCTGATCGGGATCGTGTATGATGGGATTGATCCAACCTTGATAGTACTGCGCGTCTACTTTTTGTAGGCTGCCGATGGCCCCTTGCGCGATCATGGCTTTCATTTGGCGAATCATGGGATAACCAGTGTAGGTATGCGTCAAAGCGAAGAGCACCCCTTTATCCGCTTGTATTTTTTGCAAGTCCAGGGCCTCTGCATGGGTCATGGTCATGGGTTTTTCACAAATGACATGAAAACCACTCTCCATGAGCTTTTTGGCCATTGGGTAGTGCAAGAAATTAGGCGTGAGCACAGAAAATACTTGAATTCGCTGATCTACGGGCAGCGCCAGTTCTGCCTCAACCATAGCGTCAAAATCCGTATAGATTCGATCTAACGGAATGCCAATCTCCTGTGCAAAGGCTTTATTTTGTTCATAATCTGGATTGAACACGGCTCCTGTTAAGGCATAGGCGTCGAACATGGCGGCCGCCACGCGGTGTAAAACTCCGATTAAAGAATCACCGCCTCCGCCTAATACGCCCCATCTAATTTTTTGACTCATAATACAGTTTTAACGCTAATTTATTCTTTGTATTCAATAGACTCGTTTTTAAACAGTACGGCAAAAAGAGCGAACACCACCACAGCGAATAGTGCCGGCATTTGCCAAATTGCGGTCCAGTCGTGTCCCTCGCCCACGACATTGGCATCGGTAATGAGGCCCGCGATGTAGAAACCACCGAGCATTCCCACGCCGTAGGTCGCCAAGGTAATGAGCCCTTGTGCCGCACTTTTTACTTTTTCACCCGCTTTACTGTCGGTATAAATTTGGCCGGACACAAAGAAGAAGTCATAACAAATGCCGTGCAGTGCGATGCCTAATAGCAACATGAACACCCCTTCTCCGGCATCTCCATAGGCAAACAATAGGTAACGCAAGGTCCAGGCCAACATGCCGACCAATATGGTCATTTTAAAGCCAAATTTTTTGAAAAAATAGGGCAATAAGAGCATGAACAGAACCTCAGAGATTTGTCCTATCGTCATTTTTCCTGTGGCATTTTCTACACCGATTTCAGAAAGGAATGGATTGGCGTTTTGGTAGTAAAAAGCCAAAGGGATGCAGATTAAAATAGAAGAGACGAAAAAGATCAAAAAGTTTCGGTCTTTCAAGAGCTTAAGGGCCTCTAGTCCCAAGATGTCGCTCAAGGTAATTTTGGAACCATCATCTGCCTTAGGCGGCGTTTCGGGCAGTGTAAAGCTGAACAGCCCCAAAATACCAGAGGCGATGGCCACCATTAAAAAGGTGTTTTGCAGCATCCCTTTATCGCCAGCCACCTCAGGATTTGGATCCCAGTGAAACACATAGCTGATGGCTAGACCGGCCGCGATCCATCCAATGGTGCCCCAAACACGAATCAGCGAAAAGTCTTTGGCGGGATCTTTCATTTGGTTGAATGAAACAGAATTGACCAATGCAAGGGTTGGCATATAACCAATCATATAACCTAAAACATAAGGATAAAAGCTGCCAAAGTCAGCCGATTGATACATTTGATACATTAAAAAGGCCCCGATTAGATGCAATACCCCCAATATGTGTTCAGCATTAAAAAAGCGGTCTGCGATCAGGCCAATGATAAATGGAGCAATTATCGCCCCCCAGGATTGGGTGGAATAGGCCATAGCGGTTTCTGCACCGGTAGCCCCTAAATTGTTTCCGAGAAAAGTCCCCATAGTCACGAACCAGCCCCCCCAGATAAAGAACTCGAGGAACATCATAAAGGACAATTGAAAGCGTGTTGAATTGGTCATGGTTGTTGTGGTTAGTGGTTTGTATTTAGTTCATTAAGACTTGTTCTATGAGGCTTTTTGTCGCAGCCATTCCGGGTTGGGGGTCGGCGTCGGGTCCTTCAAATTCTACACCGATAAAGCCTGAGAAACCTGAGTCTCTTACGATGTTTAAAATTCTTGGAAAATCCATGCTGGTCTCGTTACCCTCTGCGTCAAAGGCATAACTTTTAGCAGAAACCCCAAGCGCGTATGGCATGAGTTCTTCGATTCCCCGATAGCGATCGTATTCTTCGACACAAGGCCCATCCCAGCGCTCACCGTTTTCACGACGCACACAGAAATTCCCAAAGTCAACCAATACGCCGCAATTATCCATATCGACTTCATCCATGACGCGCGCCAGTAATTTAGCATCGCTCGATAGCCCACCGTGATTCTCAACCAAAATGGAGACATTTTTTTCAGCGGCATAAGCGGATAAGGCTTTGAGTGAGCGCACTGAGTTGATCACCCAGGCATCGGGATCAGCTGAGCCGAACAAATTCACGCGTATGGCGTGACAGCCTAAATAGGCCGCCGCGTCAACCCATTTTTTGTGATTGTCGACCGCTTGAGTGGTCTGGAGTTCATCGTCGACAGATAGATCGCCCTGATCATCGATCATGATTAATACATTGGTCATTCCTAGGTCATCGCTTCGGCGTTTTAATTCTTTTAAGATAGAATCAAGCCCCTGAGCTTTCATCGGGTAGTTGACCTCGTCTCCAATATAGAGGTTGCTGACGTATTCAAGGCCGGTGTAACCCAAATCTTTGGCAATTGAGGCAAAATCCATAGGGTCGATCGAGCCGCCCTGGATCTGATTGTGAATGGACCACTGGGCCAAAGAAATTTCAAATTTTTGGACAGGCGTTTCAGACGCAGGCTCTTGATTTTTTTTCATGGTGTTTTGACAGCCCATGAGTACGATTGTCGCACCAATGGTAAAGACGTGTTTTAGATTCATATGGTCGTCGTTAAGGTGTTGTTTTTGTTTATGGCCTCCTAAGATAATTTTTTTTCGTCGAGTTTGAAACCTCCAAGTGTGGACTTGAATGGTTTTATAAATCGAAATCGTTTTCGAGAAATTAATTAAGACAATTTACTTATCCGAACTTGCTTAATCGCCAAAAAAAAAAGAAATTAGAAGAATTGTTTTAGAGCGTCATGCTTTGGAACATAACAAGACCAACAATTAAACCATCTAAATATGACAAAACCGAATGAACAATTCGACGCAATCGTCGTGGGTTCTGGAATCAGTGGTGGCTGGGCTGCCAAAGAACTCTGTGAGAACGGACTCAAGACGCTTGTTTTGGAGCGTGGTCGTATGGTCCGACACATCGAAGACTATCCAACTGCCAATAAGGATCCTTGGGATTTTGATTTTAAAAATCGTCGTACTGTAGCGCAACAAAAGCGTCAGGTCAAACAAAACAGAACAGGATATACCACTCGTGACGAATCTGCACATTGGTTTGTAGATGACATCATACACCCGTATAATGAAGTCAAACGCTTTGATTGGATCAGGGGTTATCACGTGGGGGGGCGCTCCATCATGTGGGGACGTCAATCCTATCGTCTGAGTGACATTGATTTTGAGGCCAACAAAAGAGAGGGCATTGCGGTCGACTGGCCAGTTCGATATGCGGATATTGCTCCTTGGTACGATAAAGTCGAGGAGTTTATCGGCGTTAGTGGCGAGGCTCTAGGTAAAGAAGTCCTCCCAGATGGGGTATTTTCGCCACCAATGGAACTCAATTGTGCTGAGCGAGATTTACGTGAAAAAATTGACAATCACTACGATGATGGTCGGGTGCTGACAATAGGTCGTACTGCTCACCTCACTGGAAATAAGGCCCACGAGGGACGCTCAAATTGCGTTTATCGCAGCCGGTGTATTCGCGGTTGTCCTTTTGGGGGCTACTTTAGTAGCGTGTCCTCGACCCTACCCGCGGCAGAACGCACTGGAAACATGACCCTAAGGCCAAATTCTATTGTTCATGAAGTCATTTACGATCCCGAAACCCAGCGAGCCTCTGGGGTGCGTGTGATCGATAGCGAAACTGGAGAAAATTTAGTGTTCAATGCTAAAGTTATATTCCTTTGTGCCTCAGCCATCGCAACAGCGAGCATATTACTCCAATCCAAAAGCGAACGCTTTCCAAATGGAATGGGTAACGACTCAGGGGAAGTTGGGCACAACATCATGGATCACCACTTTAAGGCAGGGGCTTTTGCCGAAGTGGAAGGATTTGAGGATCAATATTTCAAAGGTCGACGACCAAATGGGATTTACATCCCACGATTTAGAAATATTGGCGGGGTGACCGACCAATCTAATTTCTTGCGCGGATATGGCTATCAAGGGGGTGCTTCAAGAGGCAACTATGGCGACCAAATCGCTGAGATCGGTTACGGAAAGGACCTTAAAGATTTAGTCAGTCGTCCCGGAAAATGGAGCATGACCTTGATGGGCTTTGGCGAGTGTTTGCCTTACCACGAAAACAAAATGGAATTGGACTACGAGCAAAAGGATCAGTGGGGTTTACCTACCGTTACTTTTGATGTTGAATGGAAGGAAAACGAATGGGAAATGCGTAAGGATATGGTGCAGCAAGCCAAGGAAATGCTCGAAATGGCGGGGTATAAAAACATCCGCCCATGGGATGATCCAGGCGCACCTGGTTTGGGCATCCATGAAATGGGGACGGCCCGAATGGGACACGACCCTAAAACTTCTGTGCTTAATGGAAACAATCAAATCCATGCGGTCCCAAATGTGTACTGTACGGACGGATCGTTCATGACCAGCGCAAGCTGTGTGAACCCTTCACTAACTTATATGGCGTTTACTGCAAGAGCAGCGAATCATGCCGTAGAACAACTTAAATCGGAATCGTGATGAATAGAAGACAAGCGTTAAAGAATCTAGGATTGGGGGGTGGAGCTTTGGTAGCAACCCCAACAATCATTAGCCTTTTACAGAGCTGTGGCTCTGGGGCAGAGCATACCCCAAGTTTTTTGACGGCTTCAGAGGCTGGAGCCCTAAAAGAATTGGTGGGATTGATCATCCCCTCTGACATTGATGTGCCTGGTGCTGTTGATGTAGGGGCGCACGAGTTTATTGGTCTTTATTGGGACCAAGTCTTGCCTACTGCGGAGCAAGTGCCCGCTTTGGAAGATGAATTCACGGCTTATTCCATGGCCAACAGACAAGAGAACATCCGCAAGGGTTTTGCTGCACTGGCTGAAGTCATGCAACGCGATCATCAAACGGATTTTGACGGTGCATCTACCGAGACTTACGATGCAGTTTTGGCACATTATCTGAAAGCGGACAAAGCACAAGGTCAGGCGTGGAACAGTGAGGTATGGGCCTATTTAGAGTCTCTTAAAACGGACCCTGAAGCGACCGTTTCCAGTGACGCCATGGCCAACGCATTGATTCATGAAGTGCGGAGCATGACCATCTGGACATGGACGCAAACCCAACAAATCGGTGAAGACTTTCTGTGGTATGACCCTGTGCCTGGTGTTTACAAGGGCTGTTTGCCAAGTTCAGAAGCTGGCAATGGTAAAGTCATGTCGTTATAAGAAATGCGATTGGTCTTAAAAATTAAAAATGCCCTTCCCATCGGAAGGGCATTTTTGATTGAGCCAGTATTGTCTTAAGGGATAATGGTGAGTGTGCCCCGCATCATGCCCGAGTGACCTGGAAAACTACAGATGTAGTCATAAACTCCTGGCTGTGGAGCCTCAAAGGTGATCACATCACTTTGGCCACCCCCGAGCATTTTTGTGTGCGCAATGACTTGAGCACCGTCGTTAGGAATCCAATCTGAATCGGCCCCTGCTGCAGCGGCTTCACTGGCAAATCCGGTGATGTCTGTCCCGGGAACAAGAAGCACAAAATTATGCCCCATGACGCGTTTTTCTAATTGACCGACATGTCGAAACGTGAGGGTAATTTTCTCTCCCGATTTTGCCGTGAGTTCCTTTTTGTCAAACTGCATCATGTCGTTACCGGTAAGGGCCAGTGCTGTTCCTTTTGGCGCTGTAGTGTTTTGCGTTGTTTGCCCTATTTTCAGTACGGGTTTTTCTTCTTTTTTTGTTTCTCCACAAGCCGTGAGCATGGTGGTTAATACGATAAAGGCGATTAGATTTTTCATTTTGTTTTGTTGGATTAATCCAAGGTATTGATTAAAAATTGTGCGATTCTTTTTTCGTTGTAATAGGCCCCTTTAGGGTTACAGAACCCGACATGACCTCCATGTTTTGGGGCCTCAAGATAAATGTTTTTTGAGCGCTGCGCAAGGTCAATTGGAATGCAAGTTTTGGATAAAAATGTGTCGTTTAATGCATTGAGGATTTTTAATGGGATATTGATCCTTTCAAGGTGTTTGATGGGGCTGTTTTTATTGTAATAATCCTCTGCGTTTAAATAACCGTGTACGGGTGCTGTGTAAAGATTGTCAAAGTCCTTTAGTGTTCTCATGGCTTTAGGGGCATCCAGTGATAATGCCATGGGGAATTGCCGTTGTTTTTCGCGGTATTTTTTCTTGAGGGTGGATAAAAAGACCCACTGGTACAAGCGGTTGTCCCATGATGATAGCCTTTGGATTGAAGCGCTTAAATCCAAGGGAGTCGAAACAACGGCTGCGGCAAAGATCTTGTTGTGCTGTCCAATTTTTTGCCCGAGATAATTGAGCAGTAGACTACCGCCAAGACTGAATCCCACGGCAAAAATTCTCTGATATTGATATAAATGACTCACATGGATAATGACCTGATCTAGATCTTGAGTTTGCCCCGCATTGTAACTTTGGAGCATTCGATTAGGGACACCTGAACACCCGCGGAAATTCATTGCGCAGACATCAAAACCGACCGATAAAAGCTGTTGGGCTTGACCCCTGATGTAAGTACGTTGGGCATTTCCTTCTAGACCGTGCAGTAAAATCACCACATGATGATTGGGCTCATGCCCCATTTCTCGAGCATAAGACCAATCTAAATCTATGAAGTCGCCATCGCTTAATTCGAGGCGTTGACGCTTGAATTTAACCGCAGCATTAAATCTAAATTTAGCGGAAAAAATGGTCGAAAAATGGCCGTTTTTGAACCAGTTTTTAGGATAATAATCAGAGGGAACCAGAGGCATTCGGGAGCTTTGAAAGACACAAAGTTAATCAATTCAGGGGCAGCATTAGGCTGCTTTTATTCGCTTTTGACTGCTGAGGTAAACCCCGATAAATATCATGAGTGCCGTCAAGAATCGAAGTGGCGTCAACTGATCAGCCCCTACCGATAAGGCAACCACAGTGGCCACCACAGGTTGAAGATAAATAAAGGCACCAATAGTGGATGGACTGAGGTGTTTAAGGGCATAAATATTGAACAGATAGGTCAATACAGTCGTCCCAAGAACCACGAAGCCCAGTTGAGACAGGACCAATAAATCCAATTGCCCCCAGGCCACCGCCATAAGTTCATCATACCCCAGCGGCAAATTGAGTAGTACTGCAATCAGGAAGAAATAACGCATCAGGGTTAAGACGTGGTATTTGGCCGTTAAAGGTTTGACCAGAATGAGGTAGATGGAATACGACAAGGCGTTTAAAACAAAATAAAAATTTCCAAGGGGAATGTTCGGGGCATTGTTCTGTGTGGGGACCTCTAAAAAAATGAGTCCTAAGGCTCCACCGAGTCCCAAAAAAATCCCAATGGTTTTTTGCCAAACGATCTGCTCCTTCAGAAACAATCGACCAAGAACCAAT
>Ga0213858_10001682_pt1 | contig 10577 bp, 10 predicted proteins | sample PICome_FD_160122 | JGI IMG/M metagenome (GOLD analysis project Ga0213858, IMG submission 160122) | Coastal seawater microbial communities near Pivers Island, North Carolina, United States - PICO245 | ecosystem: Environmental > Aquatic > Marine > Coastal | place: USA: North Carolina | collected... | reverse complement strand
ATAACCGAAGTACATACGTTTAAATGTAAGATAATACAATAAAAAAAGCCCAACATTTCTGTTGAGCTTTTGCGGTCTGGACGGGACTCGAACCCGCGACCCCCTGCGTGACAGGCAGGTATTCTAACCAACTGAACTACCAGACCTTTATTTTTAGATATTATCTTCTAATTTAGACCTTAAGGGGCTATATCATTATACGCCTTGTTCCTTAAGCGAAGCAAATGTAGTATTCATTTCTATTTTCCGCAATAATTTTTCATAAAAAATAAAAAAAACTAAAATATAGTCGAAGTCGGACTGTTTTAAGTATTTTTGAATCTACATGTATTCATGAATTAACTCAGCGAAATATTTCGCTCAATAGTCAAAATAAGCAAACAGAATTATGGTTTTTTTAGAATTCGAGAAGCCATTGGAAAGTTTATACGAGCAATTAGAAACCATCAGGCAGATAGCCATGGAAGGTGATATTGATGTATCGGATAAGATTAAAGAGCTCGAAAACAAAATAAGCAAGAAGAAAAAGGAAATCTATTCCAATTTAAATGGATGGCAGAGAGTCCAACTCTCAAGACATCCTGATCGGCCCTATACTTCATTTTATATAGACAATATTTGCAAGAAGTTTATTGAGCTTCATGGAGATAGGAAGTTTAAGGATGATAAAGCCATTGTCGGCGGTATAGCTAAGATAAATGGGCAATCAATAGTGATTTTAGGTCACCAAAAAGGTATAAATACCAAAATGCGTCAGTATCGTAATTTTGGAATGGCAAACCCTGAGGGTTATCGAAAAGCTCTGAGGCTCATGAAATTGGCAGAGCGATTTAATATGCCTGTGGTATGTTTAATTGATACACCTGGTGCGTTCCCAGGATTGGAAGCTGAGGAAAGAGGCCAAGCTGAAGCAATTGCCAGAAATTTATTTGAAATGGCCCAGCTTAAAGTACCTATCATTTGTTATATAATTGGTGAAGGAGCCAGTGGTGGAGCATTAGGTATAGGCTTAGGAGATAGAATTTTCATGCTAGAAAATACATGGTACTCAGTAATATCTCCAGAATCATGTTCTTCTATTTTGTGGAGAAGTTGGGATCATAAAGAACAAGCGGCTGAGGCATTAAAATTGACAGCTGAGCATATGCTTGATTTCGGATTGATTGATGAGATCATAAAGGAACCAAGCGGAGGCGCCCACGCCGATCCTGAAAAAATGGCTAAAACACTTAAGACCCATATTAAAAAACAAATTTCCGAACTGATGGAGATGTCTCCTGAGGAAAGAATCACACAACGACTTGATAAGTATTCAAAGATGGGGAACTATGATATTGTCGATAAGTAATAATCTTATTGAAATGTGTCCCTGGTTCAAGCGTTTAGTATGATGGAACAGTTAAAAAACTATTTCTTCAACAAAGCCGTAGAAACTGCAAAGCAATCCCTTACTTCTGCTAAAAAGGCAAAGAAGCAATTGCTATGTGTTATGGAGGTTGCAGAATTAGAAGCAAGCCAGTACATAGAAAAAACCAATACACATTTTAAAAATGCAGGGTATGAGATTTACTTTCTATTTTATTGGTCAAAGCTGAATGAAAAAATGGATGGCACTAATGTGCATTTTTACTCTAAAAAGAAAGTAAGCTGGTTTGGTGGTTTGACTAATCTTAGTGAATACGATTGCTTACTTATATCATATGATCTCGTACTTTACCCACAAAAAAGCTTTAGAAAAGATTTTGAGTTTGTTTCGAAAATCATCGATAGCAATTTACAGGTAGGTACAGTTGAAAATTTAGAGAAGTACAATTTAGATCTTGCCTTAGATTGTGATTCCTCAGATTTAACATCTTTTTACAAGCAATTAAATGACTACTTCCCACGATTATTTTCTCGAAAAATAGCTTCTAATTAATCGCCTATGAAAGATAGTATTAAAGGTACTGGGGTCGCTATGGTAACACCATTTAGTTCTGGCCAAGTCGACTATGTAGCCTATGAAAAAGTAATAAATCATGTAACCAATGGGCAGGTCGAGTATTTGGTGCCTTTAGGATCCACTGGAGAATCTGCTACATTGTCTTCAGAGGAACAAAGATCAATATTAGATTTTGTTATTGAGAAAAATCAGGGAAAGAAAGCGATTGTAGCTGGCAATTTTGGTGGGAAGAATACACAGACTATAGTTGACCAAATAAAGGACTATAACTTTGATGGTATTGATGCTATTCTTTCAAGTAGCCCGGAATATAGTAAACCAAGTCAGGAAGGTATATTCCATCATTACATGGCTCTTGCAGAAGTATCACCTGTACCTATTATAATTTATAATGTACCAGGAAGGACAAAGTCTAATATTGAATATGAAACAACCCTTAGATTAGCAGAAGCATCAGAAAAATTCTTGGCCATAAAAGAAGCTTCTGGGGATTTGGTCCAAGCCACTAAAATAATTCAACATAAACCCGATCATTTTCATGTGGTTTCAGGAGATGATGAACTGGCTCTACCATTAGTTGCTTTAGGTGGTTCTGGGGTAATATCTGTTATCGCAAATGCATATCCATATGAGTTTTCTGAGATGATCAGGCAAGCTTTAAACAATTATATTGTTTCTGCCAGAAAATGGAATAAGAAAACCTATCCAGTACATAAGTGGCTATATATAGATGGTAATCCTGTAGGAATAAAAGCTGCGATGGAAGTATTAGGTATCTGTTCACGAGAGGTTAGGTTACCGCTTTATGAACTGGGAGCGGATTATTTCTCCTCTTTGAAATCAGCCATGCAAAATTTGGATTAAGCTATACTAGCTTATTAAATACCTTTGATTCTTTCAATTAATAAAGGCATCATAGCTTCACGATCTTCAGGTGATGGGCGACCAGCTTCATCTGTAATGAAATAGTATCCCTTACTATCTTTTTCTAAAATGAATTTAAATATAAAATCATCCTCACCATAATCACTACCTCTGAAAGTGCCATACCTCATATCGTTTAGTTGTACTCGGCCGTCTTGCCTAACTAAACACATATAGTAATCATTGGTAAACCATTTTAAGATATTGATCGTTTTGTCATCGTCTTTTGCATCAGCAATTAAATGATGATTTTTCAACACTTCTTTAGTCTTGAATATTTTTTCCTTATCAAAGTCAGAATATGTTCCGTGGTAAAAACTAGTATCGGTTTCTATAGTTGCGGACCAAAGGAAGTTTTGAAGTATTGATGGAGTAATCGAATATTTCTTATACTCTAGTTCTTTTGATTCTATGGTATTTTCTAGTACCGTAGTAATTTGTTGCCTATGAAATATGGTCCATATCATATAAAGACTACTGATAATTATACCTGCATAATTCCACCATCTTTTCTTTTTAAAGTCAGACTGTAGGGATGAGATGATCAGTCCAGTTAGAAATGGTATTGTATAAAACAGATCAGCTACTGATATATTGGCAAAGGCAATTCTTACATCCGAAAAAGGAGCAAATAATTGAGTGCCATAAGCTGTAAGGCTGTCTAAGATAATATGTGTTACAAATCCAAAGAAGAATAAAACAACCCAGTCTTTATAGTCCGGATGTTCAGTAGAAATGCTTTTAGTGTATGATCCAATAATTCTTTTCTGATAAAACCACCAACTCATAGCAATGATCAAAATGTATATAATTAGACTTACTAGGTTTGATTTTAACATGACACCAATAGCACACAATATTAATGCTACAAAAAACATTAGGGAAGAAGCGAATATCTTTTCAAACTTGAGATGCCAAGTCTTTTTATAGAGACTATGAACTAACCATGCAAAAACAAAGGCACCTAGTACAGAAAAAAAGAATGAATGAGAAATGCCTCTATGGAATGCTAAGCTCTCAGCGCGACTCATAAACGGATTAGCAAGTACATCAAGATCAGGGATGGTTCCTGCAACTGCCCCCCATAACATAGCTTTATTGCCGATTTTTTTTGATAAACAAAGTTCACCTACTGAAGCTCCCAGCACTATCTGCGTCAAAGAATCCACTTATCAGTCAATTTTTAGTTCTTTAATGGCTGTAGCTGAAGCGGTTTGTTCGGCTGCCTTTTTATTGTAATCGTCTGCTATAGAGACTTCTTTTCCATCGATTAAGACTGCTACTTTAAATCGGTCTCTTTTTTCAAGTTTATACTTATTTACCAATTTAAAGTCAATGGATTTATCATGTTTTTGACACCACTCTAATAATCTTGATTTGTAGTTATCATCAAAAGTTTCTAGCCCATGAATATCAAGATGCTTCATTAAGATTTTAGAGATCACATAATCTCTCGTTTTCTTATAACCATATTCTAAGTAGACAGCACCAACTAATGCTTCAAGTGCATTACCCATCATTGAGGCACTTAATTTTCCCTGTGCGTATTGAGATAAGATTAAGTCAAGACCCATTTCGTCAGCGATCATATTTAATGTTTTACGCTTGACGATTTTAGATCTCATTTTTGTGAGGAAGCCCTCATTACTAGTAGGATATTTCTTGTAAAGGTACTCTGCTACAATGGTGCTAAGGATAGCATCCCCCAAATACTCCAATCGTTCATTGCTGTAATTGCCATTGGCAGTAGCATGATTATTCATGGATTTGTGATAAAAGGCTTTCTTGAAAATTTTGACATTTCTCGGCATGAAACCAAGAATGTTATACAACTTTCTCGCAAGCTCTTTTTCAGCAGATAAATAGTAATTATATAAACGTCTCACAAATAGCTAAAAATTAATCCACGAATCGCTTAAATGCGACTGTGGTATTATGTCCCCCGAAGCCAAATGTGTTACTCAGAAAGCAATTTACTGCTTTTTCTTGAGTTGTGTTAAATGTTAAATTCAATTTGTTGTTAAAATCAGGATCATCTGTAAAATGATTGATCGTAGGTGGGATAGCATTATTTTGTAAAGCTGCTATTCCAGCTAATGCTTCAATGGCACCTGCTGCACCGAGTAAGTGACCAGTCATAGACTTAGTAGAACTGATATTAAGCTCATAAGCATGATCTCCAAATACTTTTTCTATCGCCTTGATTTCTGCTCTATCTCCTAGTGGTGTAGATGTACCATGAACATTGATATAATCTACCTCTGACTTATCTATCCCCGCATCTTCAAGTGTGCTCCTCATAACATTTTCTGCACCAAGGCCCTCTGGGTGTGGAGCAGTGATATGATGAGCATCTGCAGTCATACCTACACCTATAATTTCAGCATATATTTTGGCACCTCTTTTCTTTGCATGCTCTAATTCCTCAAGTATTAATGCACCTGCGCCTTCTCCTAATACAAACCCATCTCTATCTTTATCAAATGGGCGTGAGGCTGTCATTGGATCATCATTTCTTGTTGAGAGTGCCCTCATGGAAGAAAATCCACCAATTCCTGCTTTTGTTATAGCGGCTTCTGACCCACCGGTAATAATCACATCATTACGGCCTAATCTAATATAATCTACCGCATTAATGATGGCGTGTGAAGAAGATGCACAAGCCGATACAGTGGCATAATTAATACCTCTAAAGCCATATTTAATAGAAATATGACCTGGTGCGATATCTGCAATTAACTTTGGTATGAGAAAAGGTGAATATTTTGGAGCGCCCTCCCTTAAAGTTGCTTCTTCTATATCTTTTTCGATGGTTTCGAAACCACCAATTCCACTTCCCCAAATAACACCACATTTATCTAAATTAAGTGTTTCTGGATCTAAGCCAGAATCTGCCATTGCTTCTGCTGCTACGACAAGTGCATACCTAGAGAAAGGATCAATTCTGTTTGCCTCTCTTCTATGCATATGATCCTCAGCATTAAAACCTTTTAGCTCACATGCAAACCTTGTCTTAAATAATTCGGCATCAAATCTAGTAATTGGTCCAGCACCACTTTTACCTTCAAATAAGGATGCTGAATAATCTTTAAATGTATTGCCTAGTGGAGTTAAAGCGCCAAGCCCTGTAACTACTACTCTTCTCATAGTATTAGAATTTTAAAATTCACTACAAATGTATGATTTAATGATCAAATGATTAAAAGATAGAATAGTTGATTCTTATGAAGAATATGAGCTTAATTTTCAGCTGATTTAGCTATTCTTCGATTTAGATAAAAAAAAATCCACAACCCGCATAGCGACTTGTGGATCCAAAACAAGCAAAACTTGTTATTAAGAATTCATATTATCTTCAAGATACTTCACTGCCAAACCAACAGTCTGAATATTTTCAGCTTGCTCATCCGGAATAGAAATATCGAATTCTTTTTCGAATTCCATAATTAATTCTACAGTATCTAATGAATCAGCTCCCAAGTCATTTGTAAAGCTGGCTTCCATTGTTACTTCAGATTCGTCAACACCTAATTTGTCAACGATGATTTGTTTTACTTTGTCTGCAATATTAGACATAATTGAATTTTTTTTTTAAGAGCCGCAAAATACAGCATAAACAATTGTAATTCCAAGAAAAACAAGGAATATTTGTGCAAAAGAATTCCCCAAAATGAGAAAAAGATTATGATTAGTTTCTAAGTCAGGAATCAGTCAGATTGTTTTAATTGGTGATTTACTTAGAAAGGCTTATCATCAATCCACTTTAATTATTGTACTTTTAACACTTACTAAATAATAGGAAATTTTGGCATCGAGAAAAAGCAAGAAGAAGTTAAAGATTGTAGACCATCAAAAAACTAAAATTGTAGCTACAATTGGACCTGCATCTAATAGTGTAGAAACACTAGTTGAATTAGTGAGGTCTGGTGTGAATGTATTTAGATTGAATTTTTCGCATGGTTCTCATGATGATCATGCCCAAACGATTCAAAAGATTCTTGACATCAATGAAAAGTATGGAATTCATGTCGGAATCTTAGCAGATTTACAAGGACCTAAGTTAAGGGTCGGTACCATAGAAGATAACAAGCTTGAATTAGCAAAAAATGATGTAATCACTTTTGTTAATAAAAAATGTATCGGTACTATGGAACAGATCTATATGAGTTATAAAGATCTGGCCAGTGATGTTGAATTAGGGGAGCGGGTGTTAATAGACGATGGAAAATTAGTTTTAGAAGTTGTAGAAACGGATAAAAAGTCAACCGTTAAATTAAAAGTGCTCCATGGTGGTGTACTTTCTTCAAACAAGGGTGTTAATTTACCTGATACCAAAATAAAATTACCTGCACTGACGCCCAAAGATATTAGGGATCTTAACTTCATCCTAGAGCATCCAGTAAATTGGATTGCCCTATCTTTTGTTAGACATGGAAAGGATGTTCAACAACTTCAAAGAAGAATCAAAGCTAAAGATCATCTAGCAAAGGTTATTTCAAAAATTGAAAAACCTGAAGCACTTGAGAACATAAAGGACATCATTAATTTATCTGATGCCATCATGATTGCCAGAGGAGATCTCGGTGTAGAAGTACCTATAGAAAGGTTGCCAAACATCCAGAAGGATATCATCAGGAAATGTATACAAAAGGCAAAACCGGTTATTGTCGCTACTCAAATGATGGAAAGTATGATAAATAATCCATCACCTACAAGGGCAGAAGTAACAGATGTTGCAAATGCAGTATTAGATGGGACAGATGCAGTAATGTTGAGCGGTGAAACAGCTATGGGTAAACACCCAGTAATAGTGGTAGAAGCGATGAATAAAATCATTCATCACGCAGAGCAGAATTATGAAATTCATGAGAAGCGCTCAAAACCGAATCCAAAATCTGATACTTATTTTTCAGATACTATATGTATTCATGCCGCTAAGGTGGCTGAAGAGGTCAACGCTGAAGCTATTATTGGTGTAACTGTATCTGGTTATACGGCTTTTAAAGTGTCAAGTTATAGACCTTTTAATAACATTTATATCTTCTCTCATGTAAAGCAAATGCTTGCTACCATGAACTTGGTAAGAGGTGTAAAATGCTTCTATTATGACAAGTTTACCTCAACAGATGAGACTATCGAGGATTTCATATCTATACTAAAAAATAAAAGTTTGCTTAAGAAAGGAGATGTAATAGTGAATACAGCAGCTATGCCAATTCACAAGAGATTCAGAACAAATATGATGAAACTAACCATCGTAGAGTAAGACAAAGCCATTTACTTCTTTTATGATAGCTGATAAGCATTGAAACAATACACTTGTCTTTTTCGTCTTGTATTTGTTACTTTGAACAAATTTTAAAACTTATAAATGAGGTTTTGGTCTATTATATGTCTATGCTTACTGAATAGCTCTTTTATACTATCCCAAGCTGGTATATATGATGAAAATGAGCTGAAAGTTCAAACAGAGTTTATTGAGTCACTATTAGACAAGTATAGTCAGGATCATGAAAACTCTGTAGAACACCTAGATGTCGTCATAGCTACCTTACCAGACAATGGTGCAGCATACTTTGAGCGAGCGAAAGCTTACAAAGAATTAGAAGACTTTGAAAAAGCTTATTCAGATGTAAAAAAGGCCATAAAATTTGATGGTAAATTACTCCCATATATACAATTGAAGTTTGACCTTGAAACCATTCTAGAAAAATGGTCTGATCTGATTGTTACCACCAGAACAATGATGAATGTTGAGCCTAATAATATTCTCAATTATTACGACTTGGTAAGTATTTATACAGCTTTGGGTGATGATAATTCTGCTTTAGGTGCTCTTGAGGAAACCCAATCAAGATTTGGTATTAACGAAAGAATCGCTAACTCAAAGATTAAAATATATCAATCTAGGAATGAGCTTGAAAAAATAAGTCTAACGCTCATGGACTTGAGTAAGGCTTATCCAAATGATCTTAAGCCAAAGTATAGATTGTTGGATATTTATATTGAATCAGATGATAGTCTGGCAGCTGAGAATATCGTTCAAGAAATTCTAAAAACGGAACCAGATGATGAAAGAGCTAGATTATACCTAGCTCAAAAAAATAGCAAATCAGAAGGTCTTGCAGGGCTTGAAATTATCATGAGGGATCCTGCCATTGATGTAGATAGAAAGATTAAGCAATTAATACCTTATCTGGAAAGAATGTCCAATGATCCTAATGATTCGCAAAATGCGCTTTTGAAATCGTATTTAGATGTATTAGCAAAGAACTATTCTAATGATGCAAAGGTTTTTGCTATCTCTGGTGATTTTTATTTCCATACTGGCCAATTAGAAAAGGCTTTAAAAATGTATGAACATACTTTAGATATAAACGATTCAGTCTTTGATGTTTGGGCTCATCTATTAATTACTCAGTATTATCTCGGACAGATTAAACCTATGTATTTTAAATCTGAGGAAGCAGTAGATTTATTCCCTAACAAAGCTGAAGCTTATTATTTGTATTGTTTGGCTAGCACTTATTTATCAAAGTTTAACCAAGCTCAAGAATATGTAGAGGAAGGACTTCTTATTTCTACAGGAAATAAGTTTTGGAAAATGCAGTTAGAGAGTATAGCTATACATCAATTATATGTTGAAGGTTCAATTGTTGATGCCGAAGTTCATATAGAAAAGTATGGTGATTTAATGAAATCAGATGCCGTGTTGTTAAAGCTCTATGGAGATATTTTAAGTAAAAAAGGAATGCTTGAAGAAGCCAAAGTGAGTTATAAAAAAGCATACGAATTAGGTTTTACCTCCGAAACCTTAAAACAATTACTAGATGCAAGCGGCAGCTAAATATGCAATCTTTATACTAGCATCATTGATGCTTTTATTTAGTGCATGTAAATCTAAAAAATACCATTTTGAGCAAACGGTTGTCCAAATTCCTCAATCAAAATTAGATTCTATTTTATCTAATCATAATTTTGATTTTGAGTGGTACTCTATAAAATCTAAGATAAAATACCGTTCTCCTGATACACAACAAAAAGGGACTGCCTACATAAGGATAAAAAAGGATAGCATCATTTGGATGGTATTAAAGAAATTTAGTGTTGAAGGTGTAAGAATGCAAATGACACCGGACTCAATTACAATTATTGATCGATTAGCTAAATCAGCCATTTCATTAAGCTGGAATGAGTTATCAAATCATTACAATACCTACTTAAGTTATGAAAGACTAGAAACACTTATTGTGGGTAATGTTTATTATAATTCTAGTTGGCCAAACACAGTATCTAGAGATACTAGCCAATACCTCATAAGTGCAAACGATCAAGTTCATAACTACACTTATACAATTCCTTTCTTCGAGCAAAGATTAAGCTCGTTTATTATAGAAGATGTATTTTTACGGCAATTAAAAGTTGATTATACTAATTGTGATCAAGACACAGATTATTGTTACGCAAGACAGTATGAATTAGAACTAGATCAATCTGAAAAAATATTTTTAAGCCTGGAGTTTTCCAATTTAGAAATTGACGTAGAAAAAAATATTCAATTTGAAGTGCCTCCACATTATACTTGGTATTAGTTTTTTGTTTTCATGCTTGAGCTTATCAGCTCAAAACAGGAATGCTCTTGAGTCTGAAAAGGCACAATTGAAAAAAGATATTGAGCGAACAAGTCAATACATTGCCAAGACAAATCGAA